>FWPU01004987.1_pt1 | contig 29829 bp, 28 predicted proteins | sample 2228361 | NCBI WGS metagenome assembly FWPU01 (sample SAMEA103939777, study PRJEB20133) | metagenome | reverse complement strand
TGTGCCGCCAGCCCTCGACCGTCGCCGGCGACACGCCCAGCCGCCGCGCCAGCTGGTCGACGCTCGCCTTGCCGGCGAAGAGCTCCAGGGCGGCCGGGACGACGCACGGTCGAGGAACCCTGTTGACCTCGCTGGTCGCGCGCCCTATGTGCATTCAGCGAGAGCCTGGCGCTCCGTCGGGTCATCGCGTCGGGTGAGCTCCGTTCGATCTAGGAGTACAATCGATTAGGAGGGCGACAACATGATGAAATGGCTCAGTACGACAGTCGCGCTCGCGGTGGCTTTGAGCGCGAGCGTGGCCATGGCCGGGACCTACGTCACCGGCCCGCTTCCCTCGGAGTTCGGCGGGGGGTTCATTCCGCCGGATCCGGGCATCCTCAAGAACGTGCAGAAGGCTAACAAGGAGGGGGCGAAGCTCGCGGCTTCAGTCGAAAAGTGCTACTCGAAGGGAGCGGCGAACTTCTCTAAGGGCAAGGCGACCGGCGTTGCGGCCTGCCTGAGTGACCCCACGAAGGGCGTCATTCCGAAGTTCGTCGCCAAGATCAACAAGATCGCCTCCAAGGCCCCCGGTCTCCCCGATTGCCATGACTTCGCCGCCGACGGCAATCTCATCGCCACTCTCGTGAAGGGCTTCAACGCGCTCGTCTACTGCCAGTCGCCGAGCGGAGCCTTCGTCGACGGCAGCCCGACTTTCTAGGCGCACGGCTCGACCGCCGGAGCGCACCGCCTGCTCACTCGACGCCAAAGGGCCCCGGGGCTTCCCTCCCCGGGGCCCTTTGCCTTTCAACGCTTCGAGCGAGGGGCCTAGTCGAACGTGTGCCTACTCGTTGGCGCCGCTCTCCATGCCGCTCTCCGCCGGCGCCTCCCCCTGCTTCGCCGCCTTGGCCGCCGCCTCACGCGCCTGACGCAGGACCTCTTCGACCGGGACCTGCTGCATCAGCTGCTCGGCCGTGATCCCGACCGGCGCGTCGGGATCGGTGATCGACAGGTCGATGTAGTCCTGATCGACCTCTCCCTTGCTGTCGCGCACGATCACGCTCGCCCGGAAGTTGCCCGGGATCTTGTAGGTGTGCGTGGGTGACTTCTCGGTGCTGAACTCGGTCGCGTCACCGAAGTCCCAGACGTACGTGTACGGGGGCGTCCCGGTGTTCTCGACGACGTCGACGTTGAGCTGGACGGTGAGCGGCGCGTCGCCGATCGTCTCGCTCGCATCGGCGAAGGCGGTGAGGAACCCCGGCTCCTCGGCCGTCGGGTTCTGCTGCGCCAGGGCCGGGTCGATGCTCGGCACGTCGTTCGGGGCAGCGGCTTCGGGGGCGGGTGCGGCGGGCGCCTGCGTAGCGGGCGCCTGCGCGGCCGGCGCCTTCGCGCCTGGTGCCGCCGGGGGCGCCGCGGGAGGCGTTTCAGGCTCTTCTCGCGAGCACCCCGGCAAGACGATCGCCAGGGAGAGAAGCGCGGTGGACAGGAAGCGGAAGCGAATGTTCATGCGGCCTAGATTCGCAGACCGAGGAAACGGAAGTCAACGCTGCATTCGCCGCGCCGCTTGCGCCCGAAGGGCAAAGCGTCGATAAGGCGTCTCCCAGCGCTGCGCGTGCGTGCGTCGCAGCAGATGCGTGCGTCGCAGCAGAGATGAGGAGAGCGCCATGGCGACTGTGCGGCAGCGATCCCGGCTGTTGGACGTTCTCGGGCTGCTCGCCGGGCTCGCGGTCATCGCTGGGCCGACGCTTGGCTGGCTGCGGCTCGTCCCCGCGCTCGCGGGCTTCTACCTCTACCTCTTCGGCGGAGTGCTTGCCGTGATTGCTGCGATCACGGCGCTCGTCAGCGCGGCTCGCGGGCGCAGCTTCGGCTTCGGGCGCTCCCTCGCCATCCTGATGGCCATCGTGTTCGTCTTCACCGCGACGGCGCCGGGAAGCCACCCGTTGATCAACGACTTCACGACCGACCTGGAGGATCCGCCGACCTTCCGCCACGCGGCCTCCCTTCCCGCCAACCAGGGTCGCGACCTCAGCTACCCGGCCGCGTTCGCGGCCGAGCAGCAAGACTGCTGCGCCGACCTGCGACCCGCGCGCCTGCCGCTCGCCCCAGCGGAAGCTCTCCGGCGCGCGGAGCAAGTCGCGGCGAGCATGCCGATGTGGACCGTCACGCACGTCGACCGCGAGGACAACACCATCGAGGCGGTCGCCGAATCGCGGGTGTTCGGCTTCCACGACGACGTCGTGATCCGCATCCGTCCCGACGGCGACGGAAGCCGGATCGACATCCGCTCGAAGTCGCGCGACGGACGCGGCGACATGGGAGCGAACGCGGCACGCATCCGAGCCTACGTCGAGGCGCTCGAGAAGGCTTCCTAGGGCGAGCCGCCTCGACGCGCCGCGAGGCGACGGTCGATCCCCGCAAAGAGCGCGGCGAAGCGATCGACGACTTCCCCCTGCCCCGCGACGAACGGCAGCAAGGCTGACGGGAGAACCGTCGCCGCCACGACGCACGTGCCCGCCTGCGCGGCGCAGCGCGCGTCCTCGTAGGAGGCCACGCTCCCCACACCGTCGAGCGCGTCGAGCCCGCGCAGCGCGGCGCGCGCGAGACGCGTGAGCTGCTCGCTCCACGGTGCGATCGCAGGCAGGATCTCCCGACCGCGGAGCGCGCGCCGGAGCACGGCCTCGTTCTCGGCCAGCGACTCGAGGTAGCGGCGCAGGTCTTCGAGTGACGCTTCGTCGCGAGCGTCGTCGGCGAACGCTTCGGCGACCCGCGCAGCGAGCGCGCGTGCCGTCTGGTCGGCGGCGAGCACGGGATGTCCCCGGTGCTGCTCGACGAACAGGGCGAGCGCCGCTCGTGCCTCGTCGTCGGGCGCCACCGCGGCGATCGCGCGCTCCATCGCGTCGTCCGGGTCGTACGCCTCCGGCTGGAGAAAGAACGGCGCCGCCGCGGCGAGCGGCAGCCAGTTCGCGGCCGCCTGCGACATGAGGTTCAGCACGACGCCGTGCAGCTCGGCGAGCGCGGCGGGCTCGCGTCCGAGGTACGGCCCGAGGAAGAGCTGACCGGGAAGCGTGTCGTTGACCGGGAAGTTGTCCCACAGGATCACCGGCCGCCCGACCAGGGAGCGAAACGCGGCAACGTCACGCGCCGAGATCCTCGCCGAGAAGACCGCGGGACCGGTCCACAGGATCGGCACGTTCGCGGGCACGTGCTCCGCGTAGGCGGCGAAGTAGTCGGTCGCCTTGCGGCCGTAGAGTGCTCCCCAGAAGCCGCCGCCCGCGCACAGCTCGGTGGCGTCGCCACAGTAGAAGTTCCCGATGAACCAGAAGGCGAGGCTCGGGTCGAGGCACGCGACGTGCGCCGCGAGGCGCGCGACGAGCTCGGCCTGCTGCACGGGGTCGAGCATCGTGGAATCCGCTCCAAGGTCGTCGAACAAAAGCGCGATGCCGCGCACGCCCGTGTCAACGAGGGCCTCGATCTTCGCCGCAAGCAGCGCGAAGTCCCGCGCGTCGCCGGCGTCGTAGGTGAGACCGGGCGCAATCGCGTACAGGAAGTCGACGCCCTGCGACGCGGCGAACGTCGCGAGCGCGCGAAACCGCGCGAGCTCTTCCCGCGTGTAGGGCTCGCGCCAGCGCTCTCGATGCAGCGGGTCGTTCTTCGGCGCGTAGACGTAGCAGTTGTAGTGCTGCTCGCCGAGGAAGCGGAGGAGCGAGAGGCGCTGCTCGTGGCTGAAAGGCGGGCCGTAGAAGCCCTCGATCGCACCGCGCACGGGTACGGTTGCCTGCGACTTGGTCACCTCGTGCTCACCGAGCGGGCGACGCCTCGACGCCGCCGCTGCGCCTCGTGCGTCGCGCGCCCGCGACGCAAAGCGGCGCGCGGAGCCCCGCGCAAGAATCCGGCGCCCCATCCGTCTTTCTTTCGGGAACGGCTCACCGGTGCGCGCGGAATCGTGAGGCTCGCAGCGCACGACTCTCCACGCCCCGGGCGCCCGCGGCACGGCAAATGCATGAGGGGGAAGGAGGAAAGGAGGTCAACCGACATGAAGCCGCACTTTGTCCCAGGCTTACGCTGCAGATCAACTCGCCCGATCACGCACAAGCGCGGCATTCTGTCACGTTCGGCAGAAGGGACGATTCGCGCGACGCGTGAGAACATCGGCCGTCAGCTCATCACCGTGGACTTCGATTGTGGTGAGGAGCTGGTGCTGTTCGCGCACGAGATCGAGCCGCTCGAGCCGCACCACGACGCTCGCTCGTGAAGCGCGCGCACGCGGCGTGATCTCGCGGAAAACCGCGCTGGAAGCGACTTTTCTGCATTCTCGAGCCTGGTTCATCTTGACACGCAAGGGCCCTCTCTCGTAAGAGGCAGCGCCTTACCCGAAATCTTCAATTCACCTAGGCGTGGAGGGGGAGCCTATGACGAAGTCGGAACTGCTCGAGAAGCTGGCGACGGCGGCGGACATCAGCAAGAAGCAGGCGGACCAGGTGCTGGTCGCCCTCGTCGACACCGCTTCGAAGGCGATCAAGAAGGGCGACTCGGTCAAGATCCCGGGGCTCGGGATCTTGCGCCTGCGCAAGATGAAGGCCCGCATGGGGCGCAATCCCCAGACGGGTGAAGCGATCAAGATCCCGGCCCGGAAGAAGGTCGGCTTCACCGTGGCCAAGGTGTTCAAGGACAGCGTGCTCGGGCCCTCGAGGAAGTAAAGCCCAAACTTGCGGGGCGCCGGGCGGCTCGCGTCGCTGGCGCCCCGCTCTCGCCACGCGCGGCGGCCGACCGAGGCCGTCCGCTCAGCGGCCGTGGCACTTCTTGAACTTCTTGCCGCTGCCGCAGTGACAGGGGTCGTTACGACCCAGCTTCTCCCCGTTGGGAGACACGTTCTTCGCCGCCGGCGCGGCGGCCTGCACGACGGCGCCGTGGCTGAGCGTCATCGGCTGTGGCCGGCGCTGCTCCTCGAGCCGCTCGATGTCCTCCTCGCGGACGAGCTGCACGGTGAAGAGCTTGCGCGTCGCCTCTGCCTCGATGCGCGCCATCATGTCGCCGAAGAGCGTGAACCCTTCCTTCTGATACGCCTGCAGCGGGTTCTGCTGCGCGTAGCCACGGAGCCCGACACCTTCCTTCAGACGGTCCATGGTCAGGAGGTGGTCCTTCCACTGCTGATCGATGGTCTGCAGCAGGATCACCTTCTCCAGGTGGCGCATGACCTCCGGGCCGAACGCCGCCTCGCGCTGCTCGTAGAGCGCGATCGCGCGCTCGGCGATGAGCTCCTTCAGCTTCTCGGGCGTGAGGCCGTCACGTTCGCCATCGAGATTGAGGCGGAAGCCGAAGCGTTCCTGCACCGCCGTGTTGAGCGCGTCCCAGTCCCACTCCGCGGACGAGAGCTCACCGTCGACGGCCGCGTCGACGATGCCCGCGGAGAGGTCCTCGATCATCCCCAGCACCTCTTCCTTGAGGTTCTCGCCGGCGAGCGTCTCGCGGCGCCGGTGATAGATCACCTCGCGCTGCTTGTTCATGACGTCGTCGTACTCGAGCAGGTGCTTGCGGATGTCGAAGTTGTGCCCCTCGACCTTCGCCTGGGCGTTCGCGATGGCCTTCGAGATCATCCGGTGCTCGATGGGCTCTCCCTCTTCCATCCCGAGGCGCGTCATGAGCCCCTGGATGCGCTCGGCGCCGAAGATCCGCAGGAGATCGTCCTCGAGTGACAGGTAGAAGCGCGACGAGCCCGGATCCCCCTGGCGCCCCGCACGGCCGCGCAGCTGGTTGTCGATGCGGCGCGACTCGTGGCGCTCGGTGCCCAGGATGTGGAGGCCTCCCGCCTGGATGACGCGCTCGCGCTCCTCCGCACACTGCTTGGTGTACTTCGCGAGCGCCGCCTGGAACTCCGGGTTCTCCGGGTCACGCGTGCCGACCTCGGCAGCGGCGAGGAACTCGGGGTTGCCGCCGAGGATGATGTCCGTGCCGCGGCCCGCCATGTTGGTCGAGATCGTGACCGCTCCGAAGCGTCCGGCCTGCGCGACGATCTCCGCCTCGCGCTCGTGGTGCTTCGCGTTCAGGACGTGGTGCCGGATGCCGCGCCGCTTGAGCATCGCGGAGAGCCGCTCGGACTTCTCGATCGAGATGGTGCCGACGAGGACCGGCTGACCTCGCTTGTGGCACTCCTCGATCTCCTCGATGACGGCCTCGAACTTCTCGCGCTCGGTCTTGTAGACGACGTCCGGATAGTCGATCCGGATCATCTTCCGGTGCGTCGGGATCACCAGGACGTCGAGGTTGTAGATCTTCTTGAACTCGACCGCCTCGGTGTCCGCCGTGCCGGTCATGCCGGCCAGCTTCTTGTACATCCGGAAGTAGTTCTGGAAGGTGATCGTCGCGAGCGTCTGGTTCTCGCGCTCGACCTTGACGCCCTCCTTCGCCTCGACCGCCTGGTGGAGGCCGTCCGACCAGCGGCGCCCCGGCATCATGCGACCGGTGAACTCGTCGACGATGATGACCTCGCCGTCCTTCACCACGTAGTCGATGTCGCGCTTGAACAGCGCGTGCGCGCGCAGCGCCTGGTTCACGTGGTGCAGCGTGTCGATGTGCGCCGGATCGTAGAGGTTGCCGATGCCGAGCAGCTCCTCGCAGCGGGCGACGCCCGCCTCCGTGAGGACCACGCTCTTCGTCTTCTCGTCGACCGCGTAGTCCCCCTCCTCCGGCTCGCCCTTCTCGACTTTCCGGCCGCGCTTCAGCTTCGGGATGATGCGGTCGATGATCGCGTACTTTTCGGTCGATTCCTCCGCCGGGCCGGAAATGATGAGCGGCGTACGGGCTTCGTCGATGAGGATCGAGTCCACCTCGTCGACGATCGCGTAGTTCAGCTCGCGCTGGACGTAGTCGTCCAGGGAGAACTTCATGTTGTCGCGCAGGTAGTCGAAGCCGAACTCGTTGTTCTGCCCGTAGGTGATGTCGGCCTGGTAGGCGCGCTTGCGCGCCGCGTCGTCCATCCCGTGGACGATCACGCCGACCTCGAGCCCGAGGAAGCGGTAGACCCGCCCCATCCACTCGGCGTCGCGCCGGGCGAGGTAGTCGTTGACCGTGACGATGTGGACGCCCTTGCCGCTCAGCGCGTTGAGGTACGCGGGCAGCGTCGCGACGAGCGTCTTGCCCTCGCCGGTCTTCATCTCGGCGATGTTGCCGCGATGGAGGACGATTCCGCCGAGAAGCTGCACGTCGAACGGGCGCATGCCCAGGGTGCGCTTCGCCGCCTCACGGACCGTCGCGAAGGCGGCAGGCAGGATGTCGTCGAGAGTGGCCCCCTGGTCGAGCTGCTCCTTGAACATCGCGGTGCGTGCGCGCAGCTCGTCGTCCGACAGCCGAACCACCTCCTCCTCGAGCGAGTTGATCTCGTCGACGAGGGGCCACAGCCGCTTCAGCTCCCGCTCGTTCTTGGTTCCGATGATTTTTTTGACGAGTGCGCCCAGCATGGGTCAGTCGACCTCCGGCCGCCGCTGCGGTCGGCACGCGGCGGTCGGCGCGGCCGCAACGCGGTGTCGCGTCGAACCGACGAAGATACCGCAAGGTACCCGGCAACTCAAAGTGGATCGGCCGCGGCGGCCCTACACCCGGTCGTACGCGCGGATGCCGGCCGCTCGCTCGGTACGCCCCGGGTCGCTGCGCAGCACGACCCGCACGGCCGAGGCCACGCTCGCGCCGTAGAAGCGCTCGCCGACGCGCATGAACCGCTGCACCGCGTCCGTGACGAAGAAGCTGGTCGCCCCTCGCCCCCGGGTGCGCAGCAGGCCCATGGCCCGCAGCTCCCGGCGCACCTCGCGCGCGGTCTCCTCCGCCGAGTCGACGATCCGCACGCGCTTGCCCATGAAGTCCTCGATCGCCTTGCGCAGGAGCGGGTAGTGCGTGCAGCCGAGGATCAGGGTGTCGATGCCGCTCTTCTTGAGGCTCGAGAGGTAGAGCGCGATCGTCCGCCGCGCCACGTCGTTGTCGACCCAGCCCTCCTCGGCGAGCGGCACGAAGAGCGGGCACGCCTGGGAGAAGATCTCGACGCCGGGCGCATGGGCCCGGAGCTCTCTCTCGTAGGCGCCGCTCGCGATCGTCGCCTCGGTGCCGATGACGCCGATCCGTCCGCGTGTCGTCGCCGCGACCGCCGCCCGGGCACCCGGTCGGATCACCCCGAGCACCGGCACGTCGTAGCGTGCCCGCAGCGCATCGAGCGCCACCGCCGACATCGTGTTGCACGCGACGATCATCAGCTTCACGCCGCGCGCGGCGAAGAAGTCGCCGATCTCGATGGCGAACGTCGTGACGATCTCCGGGGAGCGCGACCCGTAGGGCACGCGCGCCGTGTCCCCGAGGTAGAGCAGGTGCTCGTGCGGCAGGCGGGCGGCGAGCTCCTTGAACACGGTGAGCCCACCGATCCCCGAGTCGAAGACCCCGATCCCGGGCTCCTCCGCAGGCGCCGCGACCACCGGCCGCCGCCGACGCACGGCCCCGGCGCTGTTTCGCGGCTTGCTCACCGCCGCGACGCTAGCGAACGCCGGCGAGCGCGGTCAATCGCCGCCACAGCTCGCGCTCACCTTCGCCGGTGACGGCGGAGAACGGCACGGCGTCCGGGAAGCGCGCGCCGACGTCGCGGAGCAGGCGCGCGCGCTCCCCTTGCCGCAGCTTGTCGATCTTGTTCATGACGAGCACCGCTGCGCGGCCGCATGCGGCGACGAACTCGAGGAGCTGCTCGTCCTCCTTCCCGACCCCGCGCCGGGCGTCGACGATCACGACGACCGCACGCAGGGTCTCGCGGTCGCGGAGATACCCTTCGACCAGCGGCTTCCACGTGGCCCGGATGCGCTCCGGCACGCGGGCGAAGCCGTACCCGGGAAGGTCGGCGAACACCAGCCGCTCGGGCTGAACGAAGAAGTTGATCTGCTGCGTGCGCCCCGGCGTCGAGCTCGTCCGTGCGAGCCCGGCGGAGCGTGTCAGGCGGTTGATCAGCGTCGACTTGCCGACGTTCGAGCGCCCGGCGAAGGCGATCTCCGGCAGGCCGAAGACCGGCACCCGGCCGCCGTACGCCAGCGCTCCCCCGAAGTGCCAACCGGTCTCGCGCCTGGCCGTCCGCTGCGTCACGCTCGCCATCACGGCCGCCGCGGAGCCGTCGAGCGCGCTCAGGCGGCGTACCGCGCGACGGCCAGGGAGCTGGTCACGATCTTGCCCTGCTGCTGGAGGTCCTTCTTGATCGCCCGCATGAGGTTCGCGAACTGCTCCTTGATTGCGCTTCGCTCGACCGACTCGGGCACCGGGAGGGGCAGCTTGTTGCGCTGGGTCGCGTGATAGGTGACGAGCGTCTTCTTCCCGTCGGGCGAAGGCGTCAGGGTGTAGGCGCCGTCGATGTCGATCACGCCCTCGACGGTCTTGATCCCGATCTCGCTCTTCTCCTTGCGATACGTCAAGTCGACGGTCAGGACCTGAAGCTGGCCGAGCGTGGTGATGTGGAACTCGACGGTCTTCTTCTTGTCGTCGCCCGAGATCACCTCGGCCTTCTTGATCTCCTCGACGAGGCCCTCGCTGCGCTCCGGATGCAGGAAGGCGTTGAAGACGTCGTCGACGGGAGCGTCGATGCGTGAGGTGAGGTTCACCGTGACCGTCTCGCCCTCCTTGGTGATGTTCTCGGAGGCGATCTCGGGCACGGGGCCTTCCCACTTGATGGCCGCCTCGCGAACTCCGCGCGCCTGCCAGTAGATCCAGCCACCGACCGCGACGACGAGAACGACGGCGATCGCGATGATGATGTTGCGGGTGCTCATGCAGGCCTCCTGATCCTACTCGCCCGGCGCGGGCGTGTCGTACTCGCGGATCTCCACCTCCTCCGACACCTCCTCCACGTACTCGGGCTGGTAAGCCTCGCCACTGAATTGCACCGGCTCGTCACCGCGCAGCATCGCCGGCGTCACGACGTAGCTGCCGCCCAGCGTGGGCTCCCAGACGCCCATCGCGGTGTCCGTGTCACCGAGCGTGAGCACCCAGGCGAGCCCGCCGATCACGCTGCCGACCGCGGCGTAGGTGATCTTGGCCGGGATGTAGAGCACGTTGACCAGCGCGGTACCGACCCCAACGCCCACCTCGCTGATGAAGCTCTTGTCCTCTGCCGCCGCCGGGCGCGCGGCGATCAGCGAAGCCAGGACCGCGAGCGCAAGCGTGCGCCGCACGGCCTTGCCCCAACCTCCCCTGCACACACCACCCATCGAGCACCTCCACTCGCTTGCGGCCGCGGCTCGAACCCGTGACGCCCGGGCTCGTCGGGCCGTCATTCCGTGCGAACGATGCAACCGGCCGGAAGCAACGTCAAAAGCCGGTCGAAAGCGCGCTGGACGTAGTCGCTGTCCTTCGACTCCATCGTCAGCTTCACCATGTAATCGGGGTCGCCGATCTTGGGATAGCTGCCCAGCAGCAAGTCCGGAAACTCGCTCATCGCCTGGTTCAGCGACGCGGCGATCATGCTCTCGCCGTACCGCGTGTAGATCACGCGCAGGTGGTACGGCTGGTCCGCGAACAGGTGCCTGAGCCCGGCGAACTTCTTGCGCAGGATCTCCGGGATCCCCGGCAGGATGTAGATGTTCTCGACGCGGATCGTCGGGAAGCCGAGGTTCTCGTCCTGCAGAAGCTCGGCGCCCTCGGGGACCTCCGCCATCTTCAGGTGAGCCTCGTTCAGCTCGCCCTTCAGGAAGCGGCGGATGTTCGCCTCCATCTCCGGATGGCGAATGACCCGGCGGCCGAGGCCGCGCGCGATGCCCTCGATCGTCACGTCGTCGTGCGTCGGCCCGACGCCGCCCGAGGTGAAGACGTGGTCGTACGCCGGGTGGAACTCGCGCACCGTCTCGGCGATCACGTCGACCTCGTCCGGAACGGTGACGATCCGGCGCAGCGCGACGCCCAGCGATCGCAGCTCTTGTGCGAGGAACGGCGAGTTGGTGTCGACGACCTTGCCCGAAAGGATCTCGTTGCCGATGACGACGACCCCTGCTGTCCGCTCGCGCGCGCTCACACCGAAATCGCGTCCTTGCGGAACTCGCTGGTTCCGATCTTCACGTTGACGATCGCGGGACGGCCCGCGGCAAGCGCCCGCTTGAGCGCCGGCCGCAGCTCCTCCGGCCTCTCGACGTACTCGCCGTGGCAGCCGAGCGCCTCGCCGACGAGGTCGTAGCGGGTGTAGTCGAGTGAGCAGGCGATCGCGCGGTCCGGCCCGTAGAGCTGCACCTGGCCGCGCTTGATCTGCTGCCACGCCGCGTCGTTGCCGATCACGCCCACCACGTTGATCTTCTGCCGGGCCATCGCCTCGAACTCGAAGCCGTTCAGGCCGAACGACCCGTCGCCGTAGACGATGATGACGTCGCTCTGCGGGCGCGCGAGCTTGGCCGCCATCGCAAAGCCCGGCCCCGCACCGAGCGTCCCGAGCGGACCCGCGTCGAGCCAGTGGCCGGGCTTGCGGATGCGCAGCACGTTCGCCGCGGTGCCGACGAAGTCACCGCCGTCGCCGATCACGACGGTGTCGTCGTTGAGCACCGCGTCGATCTCGGCGCACGCGCGGACGGGGTTCACCGGCACGGCATCCGACGTCATCTCGGCCTGGTGCGACGCACGCCTCTCGGCGTCGATGCGCCGGATCTCGTCGGTCCACGACTTGTACAGGTCCTTCTGGAAGCCGCTCTTCCGCGCGACCTGCGTGAGCTGCTCCATGACCAGCCCGGTGTCGCCGATGATCCCGACCTCGATCGCCCGGTTGCGGCCGATCTCGCCGCCGTCGAGGTCGACCTGGATGATCTTCGCGTCCGCCGCGATGTGAGTCGGGCGGCCGTAGCCCAGGCGGAAGTCGAGCGGCGTGCCGAAGATCAGCACGCAGTCTGCTCGACGCAGCGCGTCCTTGCGGGCGAGCGTCATGCCGTACGGGTGCCCGGGCGGGATCGAGCCGCGCGCCATGCCGTTCACGAAGGTCGGCATGCCGAACGTCTCGAGGAACGGCAGGTACGCCTCACGACGCCGCGACCACCAGTACTGGCTGCCCACCAGGCACACCGGCCGCTCGGCCTTGCGGATCGCCTCGAAGGCCCGCTCGATGTACTCCGGGTCCCCCGCGATGCCCGCCTCCGTGCGGTACTTCGTGGGGAACACGACGCGCTCCTCGTCGACCTGGTCGAACAGGAGGTCGAGCGGCATCTCGAGGAAGACCGGCCCCGGGACGTTGGTGGTCGCGATCCGGAAGGCCGTCGCGACGTACTCGGCGAGGCGGCGGGAGTCGGGCACCGCGACCGACCACTTGGTGATCGGCCGCATCAGCTCGACGTGGTTCATGTCCTGCAGGCCGCCCATGTCCTGGTAGGCCCGGGGGGCCTGCCCGCCGATGATCACCATGGGCGCCTTCGCCCGGTGCGCGGTCGCGACCCCGGTGACGGCGTCGGTCAGGCCGGGCCCGGCGGTGACGATCGCCACGCCCGGCTGGCCGGTGACGCGCCCCCAGCCGTCGGCGGCGTGCGCCGCGGTCTGCTCGTGCCGGACGTCGATGACCCGGATGCCCTCGTCGATGCACCCGTCGTAGATCGACATGATGTGACCGCCGCAGAGCGTGAAGACGAACTGGACGCCTTCCTTCGCGAGCGCGCGTGCGACGATCTGTCCACCGTGAAGTTGTGCCATGAATAGCGTCCCGTTCGCTGCGGCCTACGTGCCAGGGAGGCTTATATGCGCCGCAAAATAGGCTGGCAACCCGTCCGTGGTTGCGGTCGAGCCCCGGCGCGCTCGTATGCTAGGCACGAGGTATGGACCGCGCCGCAGAGCTCGAACGCCGACTCGTCGCCGCGCTCGAAGCCGAGCACGTCGAGGTACGGGATGACAGCGCGCTGCACCGTGGACACCCGGGTGCCCGCGCCGGTGCCGGCCACTTCTCCGTCGTCGTCGTGTCGGAGAAGCTCGCTGGCCTGGATCGCGTCGCGCGCCACCGCGCCGTCTACGAGGCGGCCGGCGACATGATCCCGACCCAGATCCATGCGCTCTCGGTACGCGCCTACACCCCTGCGGAATGGCAGGAGGTGCCGACGCGCGGCTGAGCGGGGAAGCTACTCGCTCAGCAGGCTCCGCGCGATCACCTTGAGCTCGAGGATCGGCTTCACGCCTTCGAAGATCGGCAGCACGAGCGCGTCGAGCACGTAGCGACAGACCGGGAACTCCTCGGCGAACCCCCACCCGCCGTGCAGGAGCTGGGCTTCCTGCGTCGTGCGCACCGCGACGTCGCAGGCGAACAGCTTGGCCATCGCCGGCTCGAGCGAGCGCCGCTCGTCGCGGTCGAACTCGCGCGCCGCGTGGTAGGTGAGCTGGCGCGCCGCCGCGAGCTCGACCGCCATGCGGCCGAGCTTGTACTGCGTGAGCTGGTAGGCGCCGATCGGCTTGCCGAACTGCGAGCGCTCGTTCGCGTACTGCGCCGCGGCCTCGAGCGCCGCCTGCGCGACGCCACAGGCGCGGCCGCCGGTCTGCAGCCGACCGGCCGCAAACCCGCTCATCTGCAGGTAGAAGCCCCGTCCCTCGCCGCCGACCAGGTTCGCTGCCGGCACGAAGTAGCGATCGATCTGCATGGTGAACGAGTGCATGCCGCGGTAGCCCGGCGTCCGGTCCGCCTTGCCCTCGATCGTGCCGCCACCCGGCTGGCGCATGACGAACTCGTGCCCCGGAAACGGGTCCTTCGGCACGATGAAGAGCGAGAGCCCCTTCGCCCCTTTGCTCGGGTCGGGATCGGTGCGGGCGAGCATCGCGATCACGTTGGCCCGTCCGGCGAAGGTGCACCACGCCTTGGCGCCCGAGATGAAGTACCCCGGCGTGCCGTCCTGCTCGCCCTTCTCCGCGCGAACCTTGACAGACGCGACGTCCGAGCCCGTGTCCGGCTCGGTCACGGAGATCGCCACCATGATCTCGCCGCGCGCGATCCGCGGAAGCCACGTCTGCTTCTGCTCCTCGCTGCCGCCGGCGAGGAGCGCCTTGGTGAGGATCTCGGGGCGGGTGATCAGGCTTCCCGCGGCCGCGAGCGAGGCCGCGGACAGCTCCTCGGTGGTCACGATCATGGCGAGGTTGCCCATGCCCTGGCCGCCGTACTGCTCGGGCACCGCGAGGCCGAAGAATCCGAGCTCGCCCATCTTGGCGATGATCGAGTCGGGCACCAGCTCGTCCTCGAGGTGGATGCGCTGCGCGATCGGCGCGACCTCCGCGCGGGCGAAGTCGCGCACCGTCTCGCGCGTCAAGCGGGCTTCCTCCGCCTCGAGGTACGAGTCGGGCGTGCCCCGCCGCGCGACCACCTCGCGACCCACGGCCTCGATCCGGGCGTCGGCGACGGCCTGCGTGATGAAGTCGCGCACCGCGGGCGAGCCCAGCGTCTCGTCCAGCACCGCCGCCGGCACGCCGAACTTCTCGCCGTGCTCGAGGAGCTGCGCCCGGGCGCGCGCCGCCACCTGGCCCGCGAAGATGGTCGCGCACTCGACCGCCAGCGGATCGTGCGCGGCCGCCTCGCCCGCGTACGCGACCAGCGTCTCCGCGGCGAGGGCCTCGGTCGCGAGATACGCGAGCCGCTCGCAGTGCACCTGGTGGTCGTCGATGCCCCGGCCTCCCTGCGTCAGGGCGCGGCCGTGCGCGAGCGCCAGATCGACGACCTTGCGCAGGCGCTCGTTCGTGGCGCGCGCCGCGCTGACGGCTTCAGTGGACGAAGACATGCCGTGGGTACCTCCAGCAGGTGGTTCGTGGGACGGAACGAGGGCTCAAGCGGCGCGCCGGACGACGACGTCGACCATGTCGTCGACGATCGCGAGGACGTCGTAGTCCTTGGGCGTGTAGACCCGGGCGACGCCCTGCGCGCGCAGCGCCTCGGCATCCTCGTCGGGGACGATGCCGCCGACCACGATGGGGACGTCGTCCACGCCCTGCTCCCGCAGGCCACGGACGATCTGCGGCACGAGCGTCATGTGCGAGCCGGACAGGATGCTGAGCCCGACCAGGTCGACACCCTCGTCGCGCGCGGTCGCGACGATCTCGGCGGGCGTCAAGCGAATGCCGCCGTACACCACCTCCATTCCGGCGTCGCAGCAGGCGACCGCGATCTGCTCCGCACCGTTCGAATGACCGTCGAGGCCCGGCTTGCCGATCAGCACCTTGAGCGGGTGCCCGAGCTTCTTCGCCGCTTCACGGACGCGCTCACGGACCCGCTGGATGCGCGGGTTGTCGCCGTTCGTGCTCGTCGCAGCAGCGACGATGCCCGTCGGCGCCCGGTAGCTGCCGAAGATCTCGCGCAGCGTTCCCGCCCACTCACCCGTCGTCACGCCGGCGTGCGCGGCACGGATCGACGCGGGCATCACGTTCTCGCCGCTCATCGCGGCGTCGCGCAGCGCCTGCAGCGCGGCCGCGACCTCCTCCGGGTTGCGCTGCGCCCGGAAGGCGCGCAGGCGCTCGATCTGCTCCCGCTCGGCCGCCTCGTCGACCTTGAGGATGGCGGAGGCGCCCTCGGTCGCCAGCGGTGACGGCTCCGTCTCGGTGAACCGGTTCAGGCCCACGACGATCTGCTCGCCGGACTCGATCCGGCGCAGGCGCTCCGCTTGCGAGCGCACGAGGCGCTGCTTGACCCAGCCGGAGTCGATCGCCGCGACGATGCCGCCCTGCTCGAGGACCTCCTCGAGCTCGGCGCGGGCCGCCGCCTCGATCTCCGCGACCTTCGCCTCGATGACCCTGCTGCCCTCGAAGATGTCCTCGTACTCGAGGATGTCGGTCTCGTAAGCGAGGATCTGCTGGATGCGGAGGCTCCACTGCTGGTCCCACGGGCGCGGGAGGCCGAGCGCCTCGTTCCACGCGGGGAGCTGCAGCGCGCGGCAGCGCACGTCGCGCGACAGCGTGACGCCCAGCGCCTCGAGCACGATGCGCGGCACGTTGTTCTCGGGCTGCACCTCGGTGAGACCGAGCGAGTTCACCTGGACGCCGTAGCGGAAGCGGCGCAGCTTCGGATCCTCGACGCCGTAGCGCTCACGGGTGATCGAGTCCCAGAGCCGGGCGAACGCCCGCGTCTTGCAGATCTCCTCGATGAAGCGGATCCCGGAGTTCAAGAAGAAGCTGATCCGCCCCACCACCTGGGCGAGCTGCGCGGCGTTCACCCGCCCCGAATCGCGCACGGTATCGAGGATCGCGATCGCGGCCGCGAGCGCGTACGCCACCTCCTGGACCGGCGTCGCTCCCGCCTCCTGGAGGTGGTAGCTGCAAACGTTGGTCGGGTTCCACTTCGGCACGTGCTCGACGGTGTAGGTGATCACGTCCGAGGTGAGGCGCATGCTCGGCTCGGGCGGGAAGATGTACGTGCCGCGCGACAGGTACTCTTTGATGATGTCGTTCTGCGTCGTCCCTTGCAGGACCTTCGGATTGACGCCCTGACGCTCGGCGACCGCTATGTACAGCGCGAGCAGCCACGCGGCCGTGCCGTTGATCGTCATGGAGGTGTTCATCTCGCCGAGCGGGATGCCCGCGAACAGCGTCTCCATGTCGCCGATGTGCGCGATCGGCACGCCGACCTTGCCGACCTCCCCGAGCGCGAGCGGGTCGTCGCTGTCGTAGCCGGTCTGCGTCGGGAGGTCGAAGGCGACCGACAGACCCGTCTGCCCCTTCGAGAGGTTGAGGCGGTAGAGCTCGTTGCTCGCCCGGGCGCTCGTGTGGCCCGAGTACGTGCGCATGACCCAGGGCTTGTCTCGGTTCACGACCTCTCCTTAGCAGTCGGGGCGGCGCTGCGGGAGTCCGCGGCGAGACAGTGGTTGACGGTGCACGGTCGCGACTTTTATAGTCCTGCGCTCAACGCGGTCCGCCGCACTTCCCACGTCCCAGCCGAGAAAGGTTTCGCCACATGTTCGTCCTCGATGGAGGAAAGCGCTTCGTCATCCCCCGCACCGAGCTGACCTACCCCGGCCACAACATGAAGCTCCATCGGACGGCGGCCGACCCGGAGAAGGCGCCCGTCGACCTGGTCATGGCGGACTTCGAGGACGCCTGCCCGTACGAGTTCAAGGGCCCGCGGAGCCGCGAGGTGGTCGTCGAGGCGCTCAACACGCTCGACTTCGGCAAGAAGGTCGTCACCATCCGACCGAACAACATCCGCTCGAAGTTCTTCCTCGGGGACGTCGAGGCGGTCGTCCGGGGCGCGCCGAACCGCTTCCACGGCATCGTCCTGCCGAAGACCTCCGGTTCGGAGGACGTCGTCTACCTCGCGAAGCTGCTCGACTCGCTCGAGCCGGAGGCCGGCTGGACCTACCCGCTGCAGATCGAGGCCCTCATCGAGACGCCGCGCGCGATCCTCGCCGCGCACGACATCGCGACCGCGTCACCGCGCATGGCGGGGCTGATCTTCGGCATCGCCGACTTCGCCGCGACGCTCGGCATCCGCGAGGTCGTCGCGAACCAGAACGTGAACTTCCTCTACGCGAAGCAGGCCGTGGTCGTCGCGGCCAAGGCCGCGGGCCTGCATGCGATCGACAACGTGTACCTGAAGCTCTGGCGCAAGGACGATCCACCCGAGCGCGTCCGGGAGATCGAGGAGGGCCTGCGCGAGAAGAACATGGGCGCGGCGAACCTCGGCATGGACGGCACCTGGGTGATCCACCCGCAGCAGGCCGCGATCTGCAACGAGTGCTACACGCCGAACGAGCAACAGGTGGCCTACGCGAAGCGCGTGACCGAGCTCTATCACCAGCGCGGCGGCGGCTCGATGGCCGATCCCGAGACCGGTGAGATGATTGACGAGGCGACGATCAAGATCGCCCTCGTGGACCTTGCCAAAGCCGCACAGGCAGGCACCGTGGACGCCGAGTACCTCGCGGAGCAGGCGGCGAAGTCGAAGGCGATCACGGGCTACGACATCCTCGAGCAGATGCGGCGCATCGCCTAGCCCGCGCGGCCGATCGAGCTGCGGAACAACCTCCGGAGGGAACGATGAGCGATTTCGCGATTCGCACCGTGGGAATCCTCGGTGCCGGCCAGATGGGCCTCGGCATCGCGCAGGTCACGACGCGCGCCGGCTTCAAGACGGTCCTCGTCAAGATGACGCCCGGCTCCGTGGACAACGTCCGCAAGCGGATCGAGAGCGGGTTCGCGAAGGAGGTCGAGAAGAATCGGATGACCGCCGCGGCGCAGCAGTCGGCGCTGTCGAACCTGGTCACGACCGCCGATCTGAAGGAGCTTGCGAACGCGGACATCGTGATCGAGTCGATCGTCGAGGACCTGACGACCAAGCACGGGGCGTTTCAGAAGCTCGAAGAGATCTGTGGCCCCGAGACGATCTTCGCGAGCAACACCTCCACGCTCGGCATCACGGAGATGGCGGTGCGCACGAAGCGGCCCGACCGCTTCATCGGGCTCCACTTCTTCAACCCGGCGCCCGCGATGAAGCTGGTCGAGATCGCGACGACGCTCGCCACGGACCCGAAGGTCGTCGAGGCGACCCGGAAGTTCGTCACCGACCTCGGGAAGACGCCCGTCCTGGTGCCCGACGCCACCGGCTTCATCGTCAACCGGCTGCTCGTCCCGTACATGCTCGACGCGATCAATCTCTGGCGCAGCGGCACCGGCTCGATCGCGGACATCGACACGGCCATGTGCCAGGGCGCCGGCCACCCGATGGGGCCCTTCGCGCTCGCCGACTTCATAGGCCTCGACGTCGTCTACCACATGGCGTCGAACCTCCACGACGAGTTCCGCGAGCAGCGCTTTGCGCCGCCGCCCGTCCTCCGGCGCCTGTTCCTCGCCGGCCAGCTCGGTCGCAAGACGGGCCTCGGCTTCTACGACTACAGCTCGAAGCCGCCACGGCCGAATCCTGCGCTCGAGCGCGGGGACTAGCCGCGGCGAACGTCAAGGATTTGACGCCCGGCGGAGAACGTGCCACCTGCGGCCACGCCGAGCGTCGACGTTCCATCGACATTCGCGCGCTTCTCCTTGGCATGGAACTGGCGATCGCGTCGCCACGTGTCGCAGTTGGGGTTGGGGATGGCCATTGGGTCCGCGTGGCAGCCGCTGACGAAGCACGTCATCGACAGCCTTCCGGATGCCACCGGAGTGTTCGAGATCGGCAGCCTGGTGCGCAGCGTCCTCCTGATCGAAGGGGATCCGAACGAGACGGTACGCGCGGCGGTCCAGCGCGTCCTCGAGGATCCGCGGCTGCGCATGCGCGCGCACTGCGTGCGCTACGAGCTGACCAGCGATCCCCGCGGGCGTGTGAACCAGCTCCTCGCCCGCTACCGGACGACGCACGGCGGCGCGCTGCCGGCCTGGCAGCCGAGGCAGCCGGCGACCGTCCACGCGCTCGCGTCGATCTCCGGTGAAGCGCGAACGCCCGCTTCGGCTCCCGACGCGACGACCCCTCGCCGGCCTGCCGAGAACGTCACGTTCCTGCGCGCACGGACGGCCTGAGCGGCTTCGCGCGAGACGGGAGCGCGGCGGCACGCTATAGCTTGCCGCCGGGATGGAGAAGCTTCTCATCACCGGCATCGCGGGCGGCCAGGGACGGCTGATCGCCCGGCTCGCAGCCGAGCGCTACGAGGTCTGCGGGGTCGACCGCGACGAGATGGTCGCGTTCGGCGACGGGACCGATGTCCGGGTCTACGTCGTGGACGTCCTCAAGCGCAAATTCGAGGACGTCTTCCGTCACGAGCAGCCCACCGCGGTGGTCCACCTCGCGTTCGTCCGCCACTTCCGTGCGAGCCCGGAGCACCGGCACGACGTGAACGTGCTTGGAACCAAGCGGCTGCTCGACTACTGCGCCAACTACGGCGTGCGGCGGCTCGTGGTGCTGTCGAGCGCGTACGTCTACGGCGCGTCGCCGGACAACCCGAGCTACATGGACGAGGACGCGCCGCTCAACGTGAGCCGCAACTACCCCGAGGTCCGCGATCTGGCCGAGGTCGACGCGCTCTGCTCGGCGTTCCTCTGGCAGCACCCCGAGGTCCGGACGTCGATTCTGCGTCCGGTCAACACGCTCGGCGACTCGGTGCACAGCGCGATCGGCACGTACCTGCGGCTACGCTACGTGCCCATGCTGATGGGCTTCGACCCGATGATGCAGTTCATCCACGAGCAGGATCTCGCGCGCGCGGTGCTGCTCAGCATCGAGCGGCAGCTCCGCGGCGTGTACAACGTCGCGGGTCCCGGCGCGGTACCGCTGCACGTCGCCATCCGCGAGACCGGTGGACGGCCCATCACGCTGCCGGAGTCGCTCGCACGCCCCTTCGTGTCGAGGCTTTTCCAGCTCGGGCTGTACCCCTTCCCTCCTGGCGCGATTGATTTCATCAAGTATCCATGCACCGTAAGTGATCGCCGCTTCGTCGCGGCAACGGGGTTCGAGCCACAATGGAGCCTGCACGACATCTTCGCGCAGTTGCGGGTCGAGCGCGAGCGAGCGAGCGCGTAACGGGGCGGGCGCAGCGCCGGGATCGGCCGGAGACTCCCGACGAAAGCCTCGTCGAGGAGCTGCTCGACGCGACCATCAAGGCGCTCTCCTGGGTCGCCCCGAAGGTGATCCGGGAGCTCGAGGAGGAGATCTCCAGCCGACTCGCGCGGATCCCGACGCAGCTCAACGAGTACGGCTACGACCCGTGGGGCATGAGCCCTCGGACCCTGTGCCGCACCACGGTGCTCACCGCGCTGCTCTACCGCTACTACTTCCGCGTCGAGGTCGAGGGCATCGAGAAGTTCCCGACGGGTCGGATGCTCGTGGTCGCGAACCACGCCGGGCAGCTTCCGTTCGACGCGGCGATGATCATGACGGCCTCCATCCTCGAGGCCGAGCCGCCTCGCGTCCTGCGCGGCATGGCCGAGTACTGGATGCCCACGCTGCCCTTCATCAGCACGATCGGCCACCGGATCGGGTCGGTGGTGGGCACGCCGAAGAACTGCCTCGATCTCCTTCGCCGCGAGGAGGCGGTGATCGTCTTCCCCGAGGGGGTACGCGGGCTCAACAAGCTCTACACCGAGCGCTATCGCCTGCAGCGGTTCGGTCTCGGCTTCATGCGGCTCGCGCTCGAGGCGGATGCGCCGATCGTCCCGACGGTCGTGATCGGCTCCGAGGAGCAGGCGCCGGCGATCGCGAACCTGACGCCGATCGCGCGGCTGATCCGCGCCCCGGCCTTCCCCATCACCATCCTGTTTCCCCTGCTCGGGCCGCTCGGGATCCTGCCGCTCCCCGTCAAGTACCACATCTACTTCGGGCCGCCGATGCACTTCTCCGGCAACCCGAACGACGAGGACGCGGTGATCGAGGCCAAGGTGCAAGAAGTGCGCGACGAGATGCGCGGGATGATCGAGCGCGGCCTGCGTGCTCGCCGGGGCATCTTCACCTGATCGCGTGGAGCGCCTGACCTCGAAGATCCGCGTCGGAAGCCCGGAGTTCCGCGAGAACGCCGCTCACAACCGGGCGCTGGCCGACGAGCTCCGCGCCAAGCTCGAGACGATCCGCGCCGGCGGACCGAAGGAAGCACGCGACCGCCACACGGGGCGTGGCAAGCTGCTCGTGCGGGACCGGATCGACGCGCTGCTCGATCCCGGAAGCCCGTTTCTCGAGATCGGGGTCTTCGCGGCCCACGAGATGTACGACGGCGACGCTCCCGCGGCCGGCCTGGTCACGGGCATCGGCCGCATCCACGGCCGCGAGGCCATGGTCGTGGCGAACGACGCGACGGTGAAGGGCGGCACGTACTTCCCGATGACCGTCAAGAAGCACCTGCGAGCGCAGGAGATCGCCTTCGAGAACCGGCTGCCTTGCGTCTACCTCGTCGACTCGGGCGGAGCGTTCCTGCCGATGCAGGCCGACGTCTTTCCCGATCGCGACCACTTCGGGCGGATCTTCTACAACCAGGCGCGGATGTCGGCCGCGGGGATCCCCCAGGTGGCCGTGGTGATGGGCTCGTGCACGGCGGGCGGAGCGTACGTGCCCGCGATGTCGGACGAGGCGGTGATCGTCGCGAACCAGGGGACGATCTTTCTCGGCGGTCCCCCGCTCGTGAAAGCGGCGACCGGCGAGGTGGTGACGGCGGAAGAGCTCGGCGGAGGCGACGTCCACACGCGGATTTCTGGTGTCGCGGATCACCTCGCCAGCAACGACGCGCACGCGCTCGCGCTGACGCGGAACGTGTTCGAGAACCTCGGCGCGCCGGCCCGGCCCTGGCTCGAGCCGAGCGCGCCCCCCGAGGAGCCCGCCTACGATCCGGCCGAGCTCTACGGCATCATCCCTCGCGACACGCGGCAACCGTACGACGTGCACGAGGTGATCGCGCGGCTCTTCGACGGCTCGCTGTTCGCCGAGTTCAAGCCGCGCTTTGGGCCGACGCTGGTCACCGGCTTCGCGCGGCTTTTCGGGTACACGGTCGGCGTGCTTGCGAACAACGGGGTGCTGTTCTCCGAATCCGCGCTCAAGGCGACGCATTTCATCGAGCTCTGCACCGCGCGCAGGATCCCGCTGATTTTTTTGCAGAACATCACGGGCTTCATGGTGGGTCGCCAGTACGAGCATGGCGGCATCGCGAAGGACGGCGCGAAGATGGTGCACGCGGTCGCGACCGCGACGGTGCCCAAGATCACGCTCGTGATCGGTGCGTCGCACGGCGCGGGCAACTACGCGATGTGCGGCCGCGCGTACCAGCCTCGATTCTTGTTCATGTGGCCCAACTCGCGGATCTCGGTGATGGGAGGCGAGCAGGCGGCGAGCACGCTCTGGACCGTGCGGCAGCAAGCGCGCGGCCTCGAGCCCGAGCAGGACCCCGAGGCCGCCGAGCGATTCAAGGCGCCGATCCGCGAGCAGTTCGAGCGCGAGGGCAGCCCCTACTACTCGAGCGCCCGGCTCTGGGACGACGGCATCCTCGATCCCGCGGAGTCGCGTACCGCGCTCGGGCTCGCGCTGGCCGCGACCGCGCGGGCCCCGATCGAAGACACGCGGGTCGGCGTCTTCCGGATGTAGCGCATCCCGATGTTCTCCTCCCTGCTCGTCGCGAACCGAGGCGAGATCGCGGTGCGCGTGATCCGTGCCTGCCGCGAGCTCGGCATCCGCAGCATCGCCGTGTTCTCGGAGGCGGACCGCGGAGCGCCGCACGTCGCGCTCGCCGACGTCGCCGTACCCCTCGGCCCGGCGCCGCCAAGGGAGAGCTACCTCGACGTGACCAAGATCCTCGCTGCGGCGCGCGAGACCGGAGCCGAGGCGATCCATCCCGGGTACGGGTTCCTCGCGGAGAACGCCGACTTCGCGCGCGCGGTCGCGGCGGCGGGACTCCGCTTCGTCGGCCCCTCCCCGGAGGCGATCGCCGCGATGGGCGACAAGCTTGGAGCGCGACGGACGATGGCGCGACTCGGCATTCCCATCGTTCCCGGCAGCGATCCCGACGCGGCCCCCTCGGCGCTCGTCGCGCTCGGGGAGCGCGTCGGCTTTCCCCTGCTGGTGAAGGCGGCGGGCGGAGGAGGAGGACGGGGGATGCGGCGCGTGGAGAACGCGGCGGATCTTTCCGGAGCCCTGGAGGCCGCTTCGCGGGAGGCTGCGGCGGCCTTCGGAGATCCCCGCGTGTACATCGAGCGCGTCATCGAGCGCGCCCGCCACATCGAGGTCCAGGTGCTCGCTGACGCGCACGGCAACGTGCTGCACGCCTACGAGCGCGAGTGCTCGCTGCAGCGTCGCTTCCAGAAGGTGATCGAGGAGGCTCCCGCGCCGAACTTGAGCCCCGCCGTCCGTGCCGGCCTTCTCGACGCCGCGGTCCGCTCCGCGCGCGCCGTGTCGTACGAGGGTGCGGGCAGCGTTGAATTCTTGGTTGATGGCGAGGACTGGTACTTCCTCGAGATGAACACCAGGCTGCAGGTCGAGCACCCCGTCACCGAGATGGTCTGCGGCATGGACCTCGTGCAGCTCCAGATCGCGATTGCAGCAGGCGAGCCGCTCCCCTTCCGGCAAGAGGACATCGCCGTGCGCGGACACGCGATCGAGGCGCGCATCTGCGCGGAGGACCCAGCGCGCGGCTTCGCCCCCTCGCCCGGGACGATCACTACGTTCGTCGCACCGGCAGGGCCGGGAGTCCGGTGCGACGCCGGGATCGCCGACGGCGCCGTCGTCCCGCCCGAGTACGATTCGCTGATCGCCAAGGTCATCGCCCACGCCCCGGATCGAGAGCGGGCGCTCCGCCGTCTCGCCGGAGCGCTGCGAGAGATCGTCGTGCTCGGCGTCACGACCAACACAGAGTTCCTCGCGGCGCTGCTTGGCGATCCCGCCGTCGCCGCCGGCCGTCCCGATACGCAGCTCATCGGCCGCTGCTATGCAGCATGGTCGCCGCCGCCGACCTCGGCGCTCGCACCGGAAGCGGTCGCCGCGGCGCTCGCGGTGGCGCTGTCGGACGCCGGTGGCCCCGGCGTCGCGTTTGCCGCTGCCCCGACTTCCTTGCCGACCCCCTGGGACGTCGCCTCGTCCTGGCGCCTCGGCGGACGGCCCGGATGAAGCTGCGTTTCAAAGGTCGGGACGGCTCGTCGGTGGCCCTCGAGCTGGGTCGTGAGGGCGTGGATTCCTGGACCGTCCAGGCTGGCGATGAGCGTCGGTCCCTCCGCGTTCTCGACCGCGCCGGCAATCGTATCGTCTTCGTCCTGGACGGCGCGGTTCATTGCGCGCACGCGCAGGTGACCAAGACGGAAGTGCGGCTCGTCCTCGACGGTCGCGAGCGGGTCTTCCTCCGTCAGGACCCCACCGCCGCCCAGGCCGTGCCCACCGGCGAGCTCCACGAGCCCGTCCTCCGCGCCCCCGTGCCCGGCCGCGTCCTCCAGGTGCGCGTTCAGCCCGGCGCGTCGGTCGAGGCGGGCGATGTCCTCGTGGTAATCGAGGCCATGAAGATGGAAACCCCGATCGTCGCGCCCGCCGCGGCATCCGTGCAGCAGGTGCACGTCACGGATGGTCAGCTCGTCGAGCAGGACCAGCCGCTCGTCACCTGCACCTATTCTTGATGCTGACGCGGCGACGAGCCGTCACGGCGTCGGTAGCGACAGCGCGAAGACCGCGCCCGTTGGCTCGCGGTCTGCCACCTCGAGCGACCCACCGTGGGCACGCGCAACGCTTTGAGCGACGAACAGGCCCATGCCGATCCCGCCGGCGCGGGTGGAGAAGAAGGGGTCGAAGATTTTCGCGCGGTCCGCAAGCGGGACACCAGGTCCCTCGTCGCTCACCTCGAACACGACGCCGGCCCCCCCCCCCTGCGCCACGGGGCGGCACGCGACTGAGATCACTCCCCCCTCTGGCGAGAAAGCGATCGCATTGTCTACGAGGACTATGAGCGCCTGCTTTAGCGACTCGCGTGCCGCGCTCAACGAAGGCACCTCCCCTTCACAGCGGGCCTCGAGCCGCAGCCGCTTCTCCCGCAGCCCAGTAGCTGCGTACGTCTCAAGCTCGCCCAGGAGATCCGCTACCTGCCATGGCTCCGCATCCCCCTGCTCCTTCGGCACCGCCACAGCCTGCATCATGCTACCGATAAGGATGCGTATGCGTTCCATCTCTTCAAGGACGAGCTTGTAGTAACTCGTTCGAAACTCCGCGTCGCTTTCGTACCGCTGCGGCAGAAGCTCCAGAAAAGTCCGCACTGTGGTCAGCGGGTTGTTCAAATTGTGAGCGATTCCCGCCATCAGAGTGTTGATTGAAGCCAAGCGCTCCGCCTGCCTCAACCGAGCTTCCAGCTCCGCGCGCTCAGAGCGCAACCTTGCGCGCTCGATCACCTCGCGAGCAACGAACGGCAAGACCGAGATGTAACCCTCTTCCTTGACGATGTAATCCTCGGCCCCAATCTTCATCGCCTCAACGGCAATGGCCGTCGACGAACTGGTCGTTACGAAGACGACCGGCTCACTACGACCGGCAGCCTTCAGCTCGCGTAGGACCTCGAGACCATCTCCGTCGGGCAGTCGAAAGTCTAGAATAACGAGGTCGAAGCGCTGCCCAGCCAGGACCTGCCGCGCCTCCGCCACGCCTTGCGCGACGGTGACACTTACCAAGGGCAGCTCGATCTCAAGCTCATCTCGGATCAGCTGGGCGTGACGCGGGTTGTCCTCCACAACCAGCATCTGCGCCGCTCCGACCATATCCTTCATCGTGCAACCGTCCCATCCCCGCGCGGAAGCGTCACCTCGAACACAGTCCCGTGCCTCGCGGCGCTGCGAACCTTGATAACCCCACCATATCGCTCCACGATTCGCTTCACGATGGCCAGTCCTACACCATGTCCGTCCTGCTGCACACCCGCGACGTCCTGCGTTGGCGATCGGTGATATAATTGAAAGATCCGCTCCTGCTGTCGCTCGTCGAGTCCAATTCCGTTGTCACGCACAAAGAATTTTACCATTGAGCCATGCACACTTCCCCCGATCTCGATCTGCGCCGGCTTCTTGTCGCCCACATACTTGCAAGCGTTATTGATGAGATTATCGAATACGTGTCGAATCTTCTGCGTCTCAGCGAAGACCGATGGCAGTGGTCCGATCGTAACCTCGATATTCTTGGCCTCGATCTGGTACTGCATCTGACGAACCGCCTGCCGAACCACTGCCTCCACATCAACCCATTCGCGGCGCGTACCGGCCCCATCCGTGTGCCGAAACAGCAAGAGCAAGTCCTCGAGCATCCGTGACATCGTGCGGCCATCCTCAAGCAGGTTGTTTGCGTACAGCACACCCCGCTCGGACAAGCCTGCGCTCTCTCGCGTAGTCAACTTGCGCGCCGTTTCGGTCGCGGCAACTGCGACATTCTTCAAATCGTGCGATATAATATGAACTAAGTCCTCGATCTCCTGCGTCGCGCGAGCTAGCCTTGCCGTGCGCTCTTCGACGCGACGCTCCAGATCGCGATTCTGTTCCTCTAATGTATCCCGTGCCTCCTTCAAGCGAACATTCGACTCCTTCAGCTCATTCGCAAGTGTTCCAGCAACCCACGCTACGCTAAGCAGAAAAATACCGCTTATAATGAGCGCGAACACTTGCGCGGACCGCGTGAGCCGATATCCCCAAATTTCTGCGTACGACGGTATAAGTCGAAATTCTTCAAGCGCGACCAGGGTAACTAGGCTTATAATGGAAAAGGTCGCTAAGCTGAGTGCGATTCGCCGAGACTCAGCCACCGCCGCGAATAAGACAAGGGAGAGATAGGCCAATGCGCAATACGGCGCCTGCAGGCCCCCCGCGAAGTGTATGACGAGGGTCAGGACGACGACATCGATTGCCTCATGGATCGGAAAATCCTCGATCGGGAACTCGCGCCGCTTTCCAACTATCCAATAGACCCCATTTACCAGCGCGAGACACGCGAGGATCGTGGCGTTGGCTACGCTGTTCCACCACGGCATCGCACCCGTGGCGCCGAACGTGAGCATCACCGCAGTAAAGGCACTCGCAAGTGCGAGGCGAACGCCTAGCGCAGTTGCGTATGCCCGGCCCCGATCGGCCAGTGTCGGGCTCAGTCCGGCTATAGACCCACCGCCGTGCTCCTCAGACCCGGCCGCGGACGGCATCACGAGATTCGTTGCCACGCCTCAGCGTGCGCTTGTCGAAGGCGGCAGTCCAAAACATCCCTCAGAAGCTCGGTCCTGTAGTGGCGAACGTCAATGGGCTCTCCTAAGGCCACCGAGATACGCGCCGTCGGAAGCGGCACCCTGGCGAGTCCGCACCACCCCAAGGACAATGATCGCGAAGCGCGCACAGCAACTGGAACCACGAGACCACCGCGGCTAGCAGCCAACCTCGCAAGGCCTGGGCTGACAACGAACGCTCGACCCAAACCATCGGCAGAGATGCTGATGGGGTTGAGCTCCCGAACAATTCGCTGGACGTCGGTCAGGCTTGCAGTTTGGCCCTTGCGGCGCAGCGGCAAGGTTCGACGCCCCAAATGTGCGAGGACAGCGGAACTGATAGCTCCCAAGAGAGTGTCACCGCAGACATACGAAACACTGGATCCGAAATCAGGTTGGTTGCCAAAGATGGCCAAAAGCGAAAACGCGTCGTCGACCCAATAGTAGATCAGCAGTTTTCTTCCACTTCCTGCAAGCTCATCGAGACGACGGCGAGCGACATCCACCTCAACTCCTAGGCGCTGCCCCGCGAGCCGCAGGTAGACCGTCGCAGCCCGGACAGTCCTAGTTCCGATTGTCCAATGAGCCCTTGATGCAGCGGTCACCGAGCAGCGAGAACCCGTTGAAGAATGGCGACGATATCATCTACCGTGTCGAACGAGTCATCCTCTGAAATCTCGATCTCGGTGTTGTATTCCTCCTCCAGGGCGAACGCGACGTTCACCGCTGCGATCGAATCCATTCGCAGGTCCTCACGTAGGGATCGCGCCGCGCGAACCTCTGATTCCGGCACCTTGAGCTCCCTTGCAAGAGCGCGGACCACGGCGTCAGTCAAATCACTCGACTCGTACATAAGTTCAGTTCTCACAGCTCCGAAAAACCAGCGCCGCGTTACGCGACCCAAAGCCAAAATTGGTCGACAATGCGACGTCCACGCGCATGCTCTCCGGCTGCCCCATGACGTGACGCAGGTCGCATTCGGGATCCGGACGTTCCAGGTTTCGGGTAACTGGAACGAAGCCAGAGTTCATCGCTGAGATTACAGCAGCCGCCTCGATAGCTCCGGCCGCACCTAATAGATGGCCAAATTGGGACTTGGAAGAACTGACCGGTACACGAAGTGCTCGCGAGCCAAGCACGCAATGAAGAACCCGCGACTCAAAGGGATCATTCTCGCGCGTTCCGGTTCCATGCGCGTTTACGTAGTCAAGTTCATCTGGAACGATCCGCGACATATTCAATGCTTCGCGGATCGCACGCGCGGCATCCACGCCACTAGGTTCTTGGTGAAAGTGGGAGCTGGCGTCGCAGGTAGCACCGTAACCGCTGACGGCGGCGAAGAGTCGAGCACCTCGCCTTCGGGCATGTTGTTCACTCTCGAGAACGAAGATGACCGCACCTTCTCCCAGCACGGGACCATCCCGATCCACGTCGAATGGGCGTGCCGCTGCGTCCGGCCGATCGTTATATTTAGTTGGCATCATTCCGAGTCGGTCGAAGGCCGCAAACAGCGACGGGGTCATCGGGGCTTCAGCCCCACCCACGAGCAGGATGTCCGCCAATCCGCTGACAATCATCATTCGTCCAAGGCCAATGGCGTCCGCTCCCGAGGTACACGCGCTCGAAAGAGTCAAGACGGGGCCATGCACGTTCAGTTGGATCGCGCATTCGGATGCGATCACGCTATTGTGCGCGAACGCCGGGGACGACGGATGCATCCGACGAGCGCCGCGCTCCAGGAAAATCGAGTGCTGCTCAAGCGCGTATGCTAGCGGACCGCACGATGTCCCAATCACCACACCAGCACGCGTTGGATCTTCAAGATTCGAGATACCTGCGTCCTTGAGGGCCATGCGCGCCGCCGCCACAGCAAACTGTGCCACCCGCGGTAAGCTTCGTGCTTCGCGCAGGTCCATGTGGTCTAGAGGATCAAAGTCTCGAACCTCGGCCGCTACCTGGCACTGGTACGGTCGGGGATCACAGAGGGTGAGGTCACGAATTCCAGATGCGACCGTGCGCAAGGACTCCGTGAAGGCCTCTCTACCTAGGCCAATGGGTGTCACGCACCCCATACCCGTGATTACCGCCTCGACCATCCCCTAGCTACGGTAACACAAGCGGGGCCCTCGAGGCCACTACGGACACCCGTCCGGCCGCCACCACATTGGCCACTTCTCGTACGGTGTACCCCGCGCCGAAGTTGACACTTCGGGCTCGGTGAAATGGGGCATGGAGATCGGGTAGAAACGCGGGGCCCATG
>FWPU01004986.1_pt1 | contig 29834 bp, 29 predicted proteins | sample 2228361 | NCBI WGS metagenome assembly FWPU01 (sample SAMEA103939777, study PRJEB20133) | metagenome | reverse complement strand
CCTCGAGCCGCTCTTCGTCGTCGAGCACGAGGTGCGCAGCGTGACGCACCCCATGTACCTGCGGCCGCTGGTCAACCGCAATCCGGCGCAGCGGCAGCGCACGTACGTGCCCGGCCGGGACGCGTTCGCCTGGTGACGCGGCGCCGTGAGGCGTTCGCGCCAGCGGGGTCTGCCCGCCTGGCAACCGGTGCCGCAGCAGGACAGCCGGGCGCCCCGGCGGCGGCCTTCAACCCCGCATGGCGGCGAGCCCGCGGGCGGCGCCTCCCGCTGGAATGAATGTTGCTGCCCTCGGGCGCCCGATGAAGGTCCACCTGCTGGTGGCAGCCCTCGCGATGTCGCTGGTCGTCCTCGCCGTCGCGGCCTCCGGCGGCTCCAGCGGGCCGGCCGGCCCGCGCGACGCGGCGGCGGCCCGCTCGCTGCCGTCCGCGCGCCTGTTCATGCTGCTGCCGGACGGCAAGGTGGAGATCAGCGACGCCTGGGCGCGCCGCGTGTACCGCTGGGACGGCCGGCGGTGGGTCGAGCTGGAGGCGGAGCGGCGAGAGCCGCCGGCGCCGCCGACGCGGTAGCATCGAGCCCGTGACCGCGGACATCGAGCAGCGGGTCCTCCAGGTCCTGGACGCCCTGGGCGTGCCCTACGAGCGACTGAGCATCGACCCCGCCTTCGCCGACACCGCCGCCTTCTGCGAGAAGTACGGCGTGCCTCTCGAGCACGCCGCCAACACGATCATCGTCGCGTCCAGGAAGGAGCCCCGGCAGTACGCGGCCTGCGTGGTGAAGGCCGCCACCCGGCTCGACGTCAACCACACCGTGCGCCGCCTGATGGGGGTCTCGCGGCTGTCGTTCGCGAGCGCCGAGGAGACGAAGGCGCTCACCGGGATGCTGATCGGCGGGGTCACCGTCTTCGCGCTGCCCGCGGACCTGCCCATCTACGTGGACGAGGCCCTCCTGACGCTCGACTGGGTGATCCTCGGCAGCGGCAGCCGTGACTCGAAGATCCGGACCTCGCCGGAGGTCTTCCGCCGGCTGCCCGGGGCGGCCATCGTCTCCGGGCTCGGCCTCGAGGCCCCGCGCGCGGGCGCCTGACGGCCCGGCTCAGGCGGGCTCGAGGCGCTGGTGCCCGGCGGCCTCGGCCCTGATGCGCGCCCACCCGTAGCGCATCGGCAGCAGCCTCGCCTCCGCCCACACGGGCGCCTGGTCGGCGTAGTGCGGGCTGCCGGGGTGGCCCGAGGCGCCCAGCGGCACGACCCAGGCGCTGCGGTCCCAGTCGCCCAGATCGAAGACGTACCGGGCAACCGACGTGAGGGTGACCGTGTAGCCGGCGCCGGGCAGGAAGCCGGCCGCCTGCACGGTGTCCCCATCGCCCCCGACCCCGAAGGCGGGGGGATCGAGCGCCGGGGCCAGCTCGGGGAAGGTCGCGGCCAGCGTGTGCCGCGGCCGGGTGGCATGCAGCCGCCCCCACCGCCACGCGGCCGGGTCGGGACCCAGCCCGGTCGCCAGGCCGGTGAGGGCGCCGCTCAGGGCCCGGCCCAGCACGAGCGTCCAGTCCTTGCCGTCCCCGAGCAGCCGGCGGTCGTCGCCGCGGATCCACTCGGTCAGCCGGGCGCGCAGCCTGGCCATGTGCGTCGTGCCTCCGCGGGGCGTGTCGGCGAAGGCCTCGGCCGCCAGGGGGCCGAGGATCGGCGCCATCAGGTCGCGCATCAGCCGCTCGCGAAAGGCGCTGTAGACGGTGGGCGCCACCGCGTCGCGCTCCATCACGCCGTCCCAGCCGAGGAGGATGTCGAGCGCGCGCCGCGCCGCCTCGTCGGGGGGCTCCACCGCGGCCAGGATCTCCACGAACTCGCGAGCCGGGATCGAGACCCGGTCGGCGTGAATGGCCGCCATGTCGGCGACGTCGGCCCGCTCCAGACGGCTCAGGCGCTCGGCCAGGCGGCGGGTGCGGAAGTCGGGGGCGAAGTCGATCCCGAGCGCGTGCGGGTAGTCCGGCCCCGTGACCTTGCTGTTGGCCGTCGCCAGCCAGCCTGTGGCCGGATCCCGCAGCCGCGGCATCTCCCCGAACGGCACCACGCCCTGCCACTCGTGAGCTCCCGTCCAGCCCGGAACGGGCACCCAGGCGCTGGCCGGCGCGCGCACGGGGACCTGACCCCGGGTGAGGTACCCGATGGCGCCATGCACGTCCGCGAAGACCAGGTTGTTGACGGGATCGACCCACGGCCGCATGGCGGCTTCCAGCGCGCCGGCCGTGCGCGCCCGCAGCATGGGCAGCAAGGCCTCGAACGTGCGGTTGGGCTCCGCCGTGGCCGTGTAGCGCATGGCGATCGCGTGCCCGGTCTGCGGATCGCCGAGGACCACCGGACCGTGGTGGGTGGCCACCACCTCGATCTCGACGGCGGGGGCGCCGCGCACCTGGATGATCTCCCGGCGCCGGCTGGCGGGCAGCCACCGGCCGCGGAACTCGTAGCGGCCGCGGCGGTCGAAGCGCTCGATGAAGAGATCCTGGTAATCGGCCCCGGTGTGGGTCACGCACCAGGCGACCCAGGCGTTGTGGCCGAAGTGCGGGAAGGCGGGGACACCCGGGAACGACAGGCCGATGACGTCGAAGTCCGGGCAGGCGACGTGGTTCTGGTAGTAGACGCCGGGCACGTCGAGCGCCCGGTGCGGGTCCCCGGCGACGAGGGGGAAGCCGGAGGCCGTGCGCCGGCCGGCCAGCGCCCAGTTGTTGCTGCCCATGTCCCAGTCGGCGACGGCGCTGATCGCCGCCTCGACCGCCCGCAGCGCCTCCAGGCCGTCGGCCGCCGGGCCCCGGTATTCCACGCCCGGCGGCACGATCAGCATGGGGCTCGGCTGCGTGCCCGGGCACAGGGCCGCGGCGCGCTCGGGGCCCAGGTGCCGCAGCAGGCGTCCGCGCCAGGCCTTCAGCTGCCAGACCCCCATCAGGACGTGGCGGACCTTGAAGACCGCCATGCTCTCCCAGGGCTGCCAGGGGTCCGGCCGGCTGCCGAGCAGGCGGTACTCGATGGGCAGGGCCGGCGTCGTGGCGATGAAGGCGTTCACGCCCGCCGCGTAGGCGTCCAGCATGGCGCGGGTCTCGCCGTTGACGGCCTCGTAGTCGGCGCGGGCGCTGGCCGCCAGCCCGAACCGGCGCATCTGGATGTCCTGCGCCACCGCGCCCGCCCCGGCGCACTCCGCCCAGCGCCCGCAGGCGCGCCGGCGGTCGTACTCCATCTGCCAGAGCCGGTCCTGCGCGTGCACGAAGCCCTGGGCCACGAAGGCGTCGGTCACGGAGGCGGCGCGGATGTGGGGAATGCCCTCGGGGTCGCGCCAGACCTCCACGGCCGCCCCCAGCCCGGGCACGCGCAGCGTTCCGTGCAGGGGCGGGACGGCGCGCTCGAGGTCCTCCCGGGCGGGGCCGCCGGCCGGCGGGCTCACCGGCGGACGGCAGGACCGCCGCCGAGCACGTCCTCGACGTCCCGGGGGTCGATCAGCGCGATGTCGCCCCAGAGGGAGCACTTCAGCGCGGCGACGGCGCTGCCGGCGTCCACGGCCTCCTCGAGGTCGCGCCCCCTCAGGGCGGCCCACAGGAACCCGGCGACGTACGCGTCGCCGGCCCCGATGGGGTCGACCACCTGCACCCTGGGCCGGCAGCGGGGACGCACCAGCCGGCTGCCGTCGTGGGCCACGCAACCCTCCTCGCCCATGAGCAGCGTCACCGTCGCCTTCGGGGCTCGCCGCCGCAAGGTCCCGACCACGGCCTCCGGCGGGCCGTCGAGGCCGAAGACCGTCCGCGCCTCCTCCATGCCGAGGAAGACGAACTGCGCCCGGGGCAGCACCTCGTCGGCCCAGGCCCGCGCCTCGGCCGGAGACCAGAGCGCCGAGCGGTAGTTGACGTCGAACGAGACGCTGGCCGCCTCACCCAGCGCCCGCTCGGCGAGGGCGCGCGGGCCCGGTCCCAGGGCGGGGGTGATGCCGGTCAGGTGAACGAGGCGGGCGCGGCGGACCACCTCCCAGTCCACGTCGGCCGGGGCCAGCCTGGCAAAGGCCGAATCCCGGCGGTCGTAGAGCACGCGGATCGGCCGCGGGGCAGCCCCGTATTCGAGGAAGTAGAGGCCCAGGCGGGCCCCCTCGACCATCCGGACCCCCGCGCAGTCCACCCCGTGCCCGGCCAGCTCCCGCCGGACGCGGTCCCCCCAGGCGTTCGCCGGCAGGGCGGAGATCCAGGCCGCACGGATTCCCAGCCGGGCGGCCGCCGCTGCGACGTTGGCCTCGGCACCGCCGATCTGGACGTCGAGCGACCGGGTGGTCTCGAACCGCGCGGGCGCCGGGATGGAGAGGCGGAGCAGCACCTCGCCCAGCGTGACGAGGTCGTGCACTATGCTCGGCCCCCGAGGTTGATCCTCAGCCTGGTGCCGAGCATCAGGGAGGCCCGGAGGGCGGCCGGGCGGCGGTCGGGGCCGAAGAGCACCTCGGCCGGACTGTCCTCGCGCGCCCAGGACGAGAACCCCGAGAGGTCCAGGAGCCCCACCGGCAGCCCGCTGTCCGGGTCGCGCTCGACCTGGACCTCCAGGGGGGCCAGCTCGGCCCGGTAGCGGCGCTGAACATCGTCGAGGCCCTCCCCTTCGGGGCGCTGGCGCCGGACGATGATGGTCCGGTGGATGCCGTCAGGCCCGGGCGGCCAGCGGCCCTCGGCGAAGTTCAGGGCCGCGCTGGCCACGTCGTCCACGTGCAGGCCGGGGGGGATGGCCAGGACGTCGTCCGCCACCCGCAGGCGTCGCAGGAAGAACGTCTCGCCGCGGTGATGGTAGGCGATGGAGCGCCGGGTGTGGTCGTAGACCACCTCCGAGCGGGTCTCCCGGCCGGCCACGCGGAACACCGAGTGGCTCCGGAGCGGCACCCACCGCTCCCCGCGGAACGCGCCCTCGGAGACGATTTCGTTGGCGATCCGGGGCCCCTGGCCGGCGGCCGTCAGGCGGTAGAGCCCCGCCCTCCGGTCCACCGTCTCCTCGATCTCCCCGGTCAGCCGCAATGTCAGGGTGTCGTACAGCAACCCGACCTCGGCCGTGTAGGCCGCAGTCCGTCGGCCCCCGACGGCCGCCCACGCCCGGCCCCGGGGGGCCAGCAGGGCGCCCGCCAGAAGTGTCAGAAAATGACGACGGGCAAGCACTTGCCTGGACATATCCCGAGTCGTTCGCCTATTCTAGCAGCGGCCGCCGGACGGGGGCCGAGCACCCCCCGCCACGGTGCTACCGGGCGTCGGGGACCGGTCACGAGGCCGAGGAGGCGTGATTGGCTCGACGTCGTCGTGTCGTCATCACCGGGCTGGGTGTCGTCGCCCCGAACGGCATCGGCAAGGACGCCTTCTGGCAGAACCTCATCGCCGGCAAGTCCGCCGTCGACTACATCCGCGCCTTCGATCCCTCGCCCTACCCCTGCAAGATCGCCGCGGAGGTGAGGGATTTCAATGCGGAAGATTTCATGCATCCCAAGAAGGCCAAGGTAATGGCGCGCTTCTCACAGTTCGGCGTGGCTGCGACGCGTCTAGCGCTAGAGGATTCCGGCTTACGCCTGACATCCGAACTTGCCGCACACACTGCTATCACCTACGGCACATCGGTGAACGGCGGGGGTGATGTGGCGGCGGAGGGCATGCAGGCCCTCCTCACAACTGGGCTTCGGGGTATGAAGCCGTGGTCGGCGCTCGAATACCCGCCTCACGCCGTGTCAAGCTACATTGCAATCGAGTTTCAGATCACCGGCCCTGCCATCTCTGTTTCCTCGAACTGCTGTACTGGGATCGATGCCATCAACGTCGGGGCGAGCTTCATCCGCACTGGCAGAGCCACCGTTGCGATCGCGGGTGGGTCCGACGCGCCAATCTTCCCCCTCTCTTTCGGTGCGTTCTGTGCCTTAGGCGCACTGTCTAAGCGCTCCGACAACCCCGCGAAGGCCTCACGTCCGTATGACCTGATGCGAGACGGTATCGTCCTCTCAGAGGGCGGGGCGACGATCGTGTTGGAGGATGCCGAGCACGCTCAAGCCCGCGGCGCGAGGATCTACGGCGAAGTCCTTGGATACGGTTCGGCGAGTGAAGCGATAGGCATGCGAAAAGGTGATCTTGACGGCAGGACCATGGCAGCTGCCATCTCCAAAGCGATAATAAACGCCGGTTTCACCTCGAGAGACATTGACCACGTGAACGCTCACGGAAGTTCCCTGCCCGATTACGATATCTGTGACACCAACGCCCTCAAGCGAGCACTCGGCGAACACGCGCATCGCATACCTATTGTCTCCATCAAATCGATGATTGGTCAGCCGGTATCAGCTGCTGGATCCATTCAGGCCGCCGCTGCCTGCCTATCAATCACTCATCAGGTAGTCCCTCCGACCATTAATCAAGAATTCCCTGACCCCCGGTGTGACCTCGATTACGTCCCCAACACAGCACGTGTCGCCCGAGTACGAAACGTTCTTATCAACGGCCATAGCTTCGGCGGTAGTGTTTCAGCCCTGGTGATCGGCGCGTGGAACGCCTGACCCGCCATCACGATGGCACTTGACCCCAGGATTCTAACGGCCCTTCTTCTCTGTCTAGTCCTCCTCGGACTCGGAGGCTTCGTCTGGCTTCGAAATCGGCACGGAGCTGCGAACCGTCGGTTTGGTCTGTCGATGATTGCGATCGCCGGCTGGATCGGCTCGATTTCTATCTCGTTCTCCGTCACAGACCCAAGTCTAACGTTGTTTCTCGCCCGCCTCGCCTTTGCATTTGCCAGCGTCATTCCTTTCGCCCTTCTTCTACTTTTTGAGTCCTTCCGCAGTCACGCCCAGTCTCGCCACGCAGTCCTTCTCGCCTTCGCCGCAATCCTTGCTGTTCTATTCGCCGCCCTGTCACTCTCGCCGTGGATTGTCACTGGCGTCGCTCCCAACCCCGGACGCCCGAATCTTCTCTATGGGCCCCTTCACAAAGTCTTCGCGGTCTACTTTCTCAGCCTCTTCCTCTTCGCCATCTTTCGACTCTACCGCAGAAGCCGAACAGCCTCGGGCCTGCAGCGTCTGCAACTACGCTATCTCTTACTGGGCGTCCTCATCGGCGGGGCGGGCGCGATCACCACGAATCTTCTTATTCCTCTAATTTGGCGCACTTCGGCGTACAGCACACTCGGCCCGTACTTCTCGCTTGTCGTCGCCGGCTTCGCCGCACACGCCATAATTCGTTATCGTCTGATGGATATTCGTGTCGTTGTTCGAAAGGGGGTTGTTTATTTCTCGTCCATTGTCTTGGTCAGTTTAATCTTCTTCCTCGGCGCCGTCCTAGCCCGGCTTCTAGTCGGGTACGAAGAAGGCCTGCTTCCCCTGCCACTCGCGCTTGCTATGTCGATCGCCACGGCCATTCTCTTCCAGCCTCTCAAGGCCTATCTTCAATCGTCTCTCAATCGCTACTTGTATCGTGAGCCCTATGACTATCATCGAATCGTCCGAGAGGCGAGTCATCGCCTTAGTACGACGCTCGATCTCGAATCTCTCCTCAGCTATTTGGTACGGGTAATTCAAAGAACCCTTCGTGTCGACTTCGTCTGTGTTTATCTACGCGATGAACTAACAAAGAGTTTTGTTCCTCAGCTCGTCCATCAGCCGGAGGGACCTGAGCAACGATCGTTGCCGTCCTTACCACTAGGCGCGGCTGTAACTCTTGCACTTGAAAAGGGCACCCGTCTTCTAGTGCGACAGGAACGAATCGCGCACGACCCATCGGGCACTTTTGCCGCAGCCACGGTCGAGCTGGAACGCCTCGGCGCAGAGGTTGCCTTTGCTTTCGGACAAGACCAGGCATTTTCAGGGTTTCTTCTAGTTGGTCAAAAACTTTCCGGGGACGCCTTTTTTGTCGATGATTTTGATCTTCTTTCCACTCTTGCGGGTCAAGCTGACGTCGCAATTAAAAATGCTCAGCTATATCGCCAAGTGGTTAGAGCTAATGACTATGTAGAAAACATTCTCTCAACAATCGAGAGTGGCGTCATTGCTGCGGCGCCAGATGAGACCGTCTCCATATTCAATCCAGCGGCTGAACGCATCACTGGACTACGCGCGACGGAAATGAAGGGGCGCCACATTAAGAATCTGCCCCCAGCTTTAGCCATACCCTTGACCGCGACGCTGAGCGACGGCCAAGCCAGAGCCGAACTTGAGGGGCTCATCCAGGACTCCGGTGGTCGCCTCACCCCAGTCATCTGTTCAACATCAGCTCTAAGAGACCCGACAGGTGTGAGCCTCGGCGCCGTTGCTGCGTTCAGCGACCTCACGCGGCTGCATCAACTAGAGGCTGAAAAGCGGCGCGTGGAGCGGTTGGCGTCGATAGGAGCCCTCGCGTCTGGAATTGCGCACGAGATCAAGAATCCGCTCGTGGCAATCAAAACCTTTGCCGAGCTTTTACCTGAGCGATTCTCCGATGAAGAGTTTCGCAGCGACTTCGCACGCGTTGTGGTTCAGGAGATCGATCGCATTGATGAGCTCATTGGTCGTCTTCGCGGAATGGCCACGCCCCAAGCGCGACGCGAACTTGTAGATATCCGCCCCACTATCGACGAAACGCTGGCTCTCTTGAGAGGTCAGCTCGAACAGGCTCGCGTGACCGTTATCCTCGATTATGCACCCCAGCTACCGATGGTCAGAGCCGATCGTGCACAGCTCAAACAGCTCTTCCTCAATCTCTTTATCAACGCCATCGAAGCAATGAGATCCGGCGGTACTCTTACCGTGCGGCTCTACAGCAGATTCGCTGGCAGGCAATATCTGACAGTCGAGGTCTCAGATTCAGGAGCTGGTATACCCGACGTTCTATTAGAAAAGGTGTTTGACCCTTTTATGACAACGAAGCCGGACGGCTCTGGTTTGGGCCTTTCGATCTGTCGCGGCATCGCCGAAGCCCATGGGGCTACGATCAGGGCAGTCAACCAATCCTGTCGGGAAGGTGCGACCATAGTCGTCGACTTCCCAGTACCAGACTCAATCGGGGATTGACCGAAGAGATCGGCACTCTATCCGGGAGCGGCGATGACATCACTAAGCCTCGCGCTCATCGATGTCGTCCTAATCTCTCTCGCTTATTCCGTTTGGCGGGCACGGCCGAGATCCGCCGCAAATATAGGCTTCGCTATCCTTTGCCTCACCACCGGCGCGTGGACAGTCGGCATTGCCGGGCTTGCAACCGGTAGCCATCTCCAGTTTTGGATGCGAGCAACCTTTGCCGCTGCCGCATTGATTCCCGCTGCCTTCTATACGTTCGCGATCTCGTACCACGATGACCACCGCCATTCCACGACCTATGTTGCGTGGGCGATTGGAGGTCTATTTTCGATACTGGCGATGGCCGACGCGATTGTTTACGACACAACGCTTTCAAAGCATACCCTGAGCCGAACCCCTGGCGCTGCATATATTCCGTTTGTCGTCTACTTTCTCACTGTTTGCAGCGGCTCATTCTTTCTTCTCCTAAGGAAATGGCGACGTTCTGTCGGTCGAGCGAGAGCTCATGCCAGCTATTTGACCGTCGCGCTGTTAGTTGCCGCTGGAGGAGGCATCGCCTTCAATCTGATTCTGCCAAGTCTGACAGGTCGCTCAACGACCAGCTTCATCGGCCCATATTTTACTTTTATCGCGCTTACCTTTATTGCCCACGCCATTATCAGGCACCGAGCCATGGATGTCACGATAGTAATCCGTCGAGGCCTGACGCTATCAGTCGCGACGTTGATATCAGTCATTCCCGTATCGCTTGTACTCATCGCCTTGTGGCCAAGATTGTCCGTTTCGTTTACTGGACTCGAGCTCTTTATTCTGCTCTCAGCGATGATCGTTGCCAGCCTCTGTGTACCAACTATTCGAGATCTTGTTGGTGAGGTTCTCGATCGATATGTATATCGATCAACAGTTGACTTTCCTCAAACGATTCGAGAGGCGAGTCGTGCTTTTACGCAAAGCCTTGAACTTCGTCGCGTTATCGAATCTACCTTTCAAGCGCTTCTCGGTGCCGTCCAGCCACAAGAAATCGCGATTTATCTCAAAGAGGAGGATGGGTCTTTCAAACTTAACCAGTCTAAACGATCGACCGCTGCCGCAGCTACTGTGCCTTACCCAGATATGCTGCCTGAGTCGGTCATCGCCGCATTGGAGAAGAAAAGAGACTTCATGTCATCGCCGATCGCCGGCGACGATGGTCTCGATATGGAATGCGCGAAACCTTTTTCGCACCTTGTAGTTCCACTCATATGTGAGGAAAAAATACTAGGGGCCATCGCGGTCGGGCCAAAGCTGTCGGGCGATCCGTACTACCCGCACGATCTCGACCTGTTGATGACGCTGGCGAACCAGGCCGGGATCGCCATCAAGAACGCCCAGCTGTACACCGAGGTGGTGCTCGCCAACGAGTACATCACGAACATCGTGGCCACGATCGAGAGCGGGGTGGTGGCCGTCCACCCCGGCGGGCGAGTCACCATGTTCAATCGCGCGGCCGAGCAACTGACGGGGTTGCCGGCCGGCGACGTGACGGGGCGCCGGCTGGACGCGCTGCCCGCGGTCCTGGCCGGGCTCCTGCGGCGCACGCTGGAGACCGGCCACGGCCACACCGAGCCCGAGATCGAGCTGCAGGCGGACGGGGCGCTCCGGCCAGTCATCTGCACGACGTCCCCCCTGCGAGACCCGGCCGGCGCCATCCTGGGCGCGGTGGCCGTCTTCAGCGATCTCACGGCCGTGAAGGAGCTGGAAGCCGAGCGGCGGCGGGCTGAGCAGCTCGCCTACCTGCAGCTGATGGCCTCCAGCCTGGCCCACGAGATCAAGAACCCGCTGGTCGCCGTCAAGACCTTCATCCAGCTGCTGCCGCGGCGGGCCGGCGACGAGCGGTTCATGGAGGAGTTCAGCCGCATCGTCACCCGGGAGATCGGCCGCATGGAGCGCCTGGTGGACCGCCTGCGCGTCCTCTCGCGCCCCAGCGAGGGGCCCCGGCAGCCGGTCGCGGTGCAGGCGCCGCTGGCCGAGGCCGTGGAGTTCCTGCAGCCGGCCTTCGAGCAGAAGCGGGTCGCCCTCGCGGTGCACGCCGGCAGCGAGCCCCGGCGGGTGCTGGGCGACCACAGCGAGCTGGAGCAGCTCTTCATCAACCTCCTGATGAATGCGCTCGAGGCGACCCCGGCCGAGGGCCGGGTCGAGGTGACCGTGACGGGCAGCGACGATCAGGTGGTCGTCACGATCGCCGACTCGGGACCCGGGATTCCCCCCGAGCTGCTGCCCCGGGTGTTCGACCCGTTCGTCACCACGAAGCCCCGGGGCTCGGGCCTCGGGCTCGCCATCTCGGCCGGGATCGCGCGGGGTCATCGTGCTAAGCTCCAGGCGTCCAATCGGGCTGCGGGTGGGGCCGTCTTCACGCTCGAGTTCCCCGTCATGGCGCCGGTGGAGAGATCGCGGGCCGAGGTCGACGCAGACGGATGAGAACGGTCCTGGTCGTCACCGCCGACAGCGCGCAGCAGGCGCGCATGCTGCGGACGTTCTCCGGCTGCTCGGTCTTCGTGGCGCCCAACGACGGCGAAGCGCTCAAGACCCTGCGGCTGGTGGACGTGGACGCCGTGTTCCGCGAGAGCCGGCGGCCGGCGCCGGAGCTGGGCCCCTTCGTGGCCGCTGTCAAGAGCCTGCGCCCGACCGCCATGGTGGTGGCCATCGGCGCGCCCGAGGAGGAATCGGAGGCCGCCGACCTCACCCTCCCGGCTGCGTTCGGCCAGCGGGACCTGGACGCCGTGATCCGGCAGATCACCGACCGCCGCCGCCTGCTGTACGAGGTGGCGACGCTGCGCGCCCAGCTGGCGGCCAGCCGCCCGGCCGAGGGCGCGGGCGCGAACGCCGTGGCGGAGTCGCCCCGGGCGGCGAGGATCCTGAAGGAGTTCACGCGGGTGCTGGCCGCCGGCTTCGACCTGCCCCGCATGCTCGACATGTTCCTGGACGCCATCGGCGAGCTGCTCCGGCCCTCACGGTCGGCCCTGCTGCTCCTGGACGACCGGCGGGAGGCGTTCCGCATCCGCGCCTCCCGGGGCCTGGCCCCGCAGATCGTCGCCTCGGTCCGCCTGCCCGCCGCCGAGGGCCTCGGCCGGTGGCTGAGCGTCCAGGGCCGCCCGGCGCGGCTCCAGGACCTGAGCGACCCCGACCTGGCCCGGGAGCTGCTCCTGGTCGGCGGCGTGCTCGTGGCGCCGCTGCTGGCGCAGGGCGAGCTGATGGGCATCCTGGTGGTCGGGCAGCCGGTGGCCGGGTGCGTCTACGGACGCCAGGAGGTCGAGATCCTGTTCGACCTGGCCTCGCACCTGGCCACCGCGATCCGCGACGTGGGCCTCCATCACCAGCTCCACCACGAGAAGGAGTTCACCGAGCGGATCCTGGCCCACATGTCGAGCGGCGTCGTGACCATCGGCCGTGACGAGCGGGTGGGCACGATCAACCGCCGGGCCGAGGAGGTCCTGGGACTGCGCGCGGCCGAGGTGGTCGGCCAGGACCTGCGCGTGCTGCCCTCGCCGCTCGGCGACATGCTCTTCGAGACGCTGGCCCACGGCCGGGCGCGGCCGGCCACCGAGATCCAGCTGCCCGGGCGCAACCTGTGGCTCGAGGTCTCGACCTACCCGATCCGGGGCGACGAGACGGCGGCGCTGGGCGCGGTGCTGGTGCTGGACGATCGCACGGCGCAGAAGGAGCTGGCGGCTCGCAAGCGGCAGGCCGAGGAGTTCCAGCTGCTGGCCCGCGTGGTCGCGCGGATCGCCGACGAGATCAAGAACCCGCTGGTCTCGATCTCCACCTTCGTGGAGCTGATCGAGGAGCGGTTCGACGATCCCGACTTCCGGAAGCGCTTCTCCTCGGTCGTGCGCCGCGACGCGCGCCGGCTCGTGCAGGTCTTCGAAAAACTTGCCGGACTGGTCAGCGAGGGTGAGTTACACTGCACGACGGTGGACCTTCACGAGGTGCTCGACGACGTCGTGACCACCGTCCAGCTCTCCGACGACGCGCTCGGCAAGCGCCTGCAGCTCGACGTCGAGCGGGCTGAGGAGGCGCACCCGGTCAAGGTCGACGCCGCCCAGCTCCGGAAGGCCCTCTCCTACCTGATCTGGTTCCTGACCCACAACTCGCCGGTCGAGGAGGCCCGGGTGTCGCTGGCCGTCAGCCGTCACGCCGAGCGGGGCGAGCCGGAGGGCGTCCGCATCCTCATCGCGTCCCGGACGGCCTCGGTGGCGCCCGAGAAGCTCACCCGGCTCTTCGATCCGGTCCAGATGGTCCAGGAGAGCCTCATCGACGTCGGCCCGGCCGTGAGCCAGCGGCTCATCGAGGCCCAGGGCGGCCGGCTGCAGGTGCGCCAGGGCCGTCAGGACGTCGCCTTCCAGGTCACGCTGCCGCACGCCCGATGAGCGTGGCCGCTCCCTCCAAGGCCCGGGCCCGGGTGCTGGTGGTGGACGACGAGATGGGGCCCCGGGAGTCGCTCCGCATGCTCCTCAAGACGTCCTACGAGATCAGGACGGCCGACAGCGCGCGGGCCGCGCTGGAGACCCTGCCCGACTTCCGTCCGGATCTCGTGATCCTCGACATCAAGATGCCGGAGATGGACGGGCTGGAGGTCCTGCGGCGCATCAAGCGCGTCGACCCCTCCATCGAGGTGGTGATGATCACCGCCTACGCCTCGCTGGAGACGGTCAAGCTCGCGCTGAGCCACGGCGCCTTCGAGTACCTCATCAAGCCGTTCTCGCGTCAGGACCTGGAAGACGTCGTCCGCCGGGCGGTCCTGCGCCGGCGGACGGACCTCGGCACGCGGGGGCAGGTGGCGCGGCTGGTGGAGGAGATGCGCAGCCTGGCCGCCAAGACCCGGCAGCTGGAGGAGGCGGCCCGGCGGGAGGCGGCCGAGCAGTCGCTGCGGGTCACGCAGCTGTCCATCCTGCGCGAGATCGCCCGCGCCGTGGTGGGCCAGCTCGATCTCGACCAGCTGACCGCGGTGGTGACCGATCAGCTGCGGCGCGCCCTCGGCTACGACCGGGTGGCGATCATCGCGGAGACCGAGGCGCCGCCGGCCGCCGACAGCCCGAGCGTGGTCACCTGCGCCATCCGCGACGCCGAGGGGCCGCTCGGCGTGCTCGTCGCCGACAACCGGGCGTCGGGCCGGGCCATCGATCCCCGGGAGCGCGAGCTGCTGGAGATGCTCTCCGAGTACCTGGCGGTGGCGGTCCGCAACTCGCGCCTCTACACGGAGATCGCCCGCACCAAGCGCTCGCTCGAGCAGCTCATCGCCTCGGCCGGCGACGCCATCATCGCCGTGGACGCCGCCGACCGGGTGGAGGGCTGGAACCCGGCGGCCGAGCGCATCTTCGGCCTGGCGGCCGCCGAGGCCCTCCGCCGGCCGATCACCGACGTCCTGCCGGCCGCCGCCTACGCCGAGGCCAAGCGCCGGCTGGCCGGCGGGACGCCCATGGACGTGTTCGAGGTCACCGTCCCCCGCGACCCCGCGCGGCCGGCCGCGCTGGCGGTCACCCTCTCGGCCCTGCGCGACCGGCAGGGCCAGTTCGCCGGGTCGATCGCCATCGTGCGGGACATCACGCTGCAGCGGGAGACCGAGAGCCAGCTCCACCAGTCCGAGAAGCTCACGGCGCTCGGCCAGCTGGCCGGCGGCATCGCCCACGACTTCAACAACCTCCTCCAGGCCATCCTGGGCTACGCCCAGCTGATGAAGCAGAATCCCAGCGACGTGGCCCTGGTGACGCGCTCCCTGCAGGTGCTGGAGGCGGCCGCCCTGGACGGCTCGGAGACTGTCCGCCGCATCCAGCAGTTCGCCCGCCTGCGGCCCGACGAGCAGTTCGTGCCGGTGGACCTCAACCGCGTCGTCGAGGAGGCCCTGGCGATCGTGCGGCCGCGGTGGGAGGAGAAGATCGCCCAGGAGAACCGCCGGCTCGAGCTGCGGCTCGAGCTGAACATGCCGCCGACCATCAACGGGCGGCAGGCCGCGCTCACCGAGGTCATGACCAACCTGTTCCTCAACGCCATCGACGCCATGCCGAACGGCGGCCGGCTCACCGTCATCACGGCTCCCGGCCCCGGCGGCGCCGCCGTCGTCACCGTCGCCGACACCGGCGTCGGCATGCCGGAGGCGGTCCGCCGGCGGATCTTCGAGCCGTTCTTCTCCACCAAGGGCGAGGGGGGGTCAGGGCTGGGGCTGGCCATGGCCTACTCCATCGTCAAGCGCCACGGGGGCGAGATCCGCGTGCAGAGCGAGCCGGGCCGCGGCACGACCTTCACGCTCACCTTCCCGGCGGCCACGCCGGCATCCGCCGCCTCGCCGCCGCCGCCGGAGACGTCCGGCCCGCGCCGGCCGGCCCGCGTTCTCGTGGTGGACGACGATCCCCAGGTCCTCGGCACCCTGGCCGACCTCCTCCGGAGCCTGGGCCATGAGGTCACGGCCGTGGGGACCGGCCGCGAGGCGCTGGCCGCCCACGCGCCGGGCCGGTTCGACGTCGTCCTGACCAACGTCGGCATGGCCGGCATGAACGGCTGGCAGCTCGCCGAGCGGCTGCGCCGCACCGACCCCCAGGTGGCCCTGCTCTTCATCACCGGCTGGGGGCTGCGGGAGGAGGATCAGGCGCGGCTCGCGACCCTGGCCGTGCAGCGCTGCCTGTTCAAGCCGGTGCGGCCGGCGGAGCTCGACGCCGCCATCCAGGCTGCGCTCACGCCGGCCTGACCGGGCCTGGGCCGTGGTCGTCGTCGACGCGCAGATTCACGTCTGGAGCCCCGACGTCTCGACGCGGCCGTGGCCGGCCGGCCGCACGGTGCACGCCCACGGGCCCGCGCTCGCTGCCGAGCAGGTGCTGCGCGTGATGGACGACGCCGGGGTGGCCCGGGCCGTGCTGGTGCCGCCCTCGTGGATCGGCGACGACAACACGGACTCCCTGGAGGCGGCCCGCCGCTGGCCCGATCGCTTCGCGGTCATGGGGCGCTTCGATCCCACCGCTCCCGATGCCAGGGAGCGCCTGCAGCGCTGGCGGGAGCAGCAAGGCATGCTGGGCGTCCGGCTGACCTTTCACCTGCCCCTCTGGTCGGCGTGGCTGACGGACGGCACGCTCGACTGGTTCTGGGCCGAGGCCGAGCGCCTGGAGCTGCCGCTGATGATCTTCGTCCCCGGCCAGGCCCCCGCCGTCGGGCCCATCGCGGCCCGGCATCCCCGCCTGCGGCTCATCCTGGACCACCTGGCCCGCCGCGGCGGCCTGAAGGACGAGGCCGCGTTCGCCGATCTCGACGAGGTCCTGGCGCTGGCCCGGCATCCCAGCGTGGCGGTGAAGGTGTCCTGCCTGCCCTCGTACTCGAGCGAGCCCTACCCGTTCCCGGGCCTGGCGCGGCACCTGCGGCGCGTGTACGACGCGTTCGGGCCCCGGCGGATGCTGTGGGGCACCGACTACTCGCGGCTGCCCGTGCCGTACCGCGACGCGGTCCGGCACGTCAGGGAAGGGCTGGACTTCCTCTCGGCGGAGGATCGCGCCTGGGTCCTGGGGCGCGCGTGCGCCGAGTGGGTCGGCTGGCCGCTCTAGGCCCCGGCGCCCCCCTCCTCGAAGCGCGGGTGCAGGAACGGCCAGGGCGAGGCCTCGGCGTCGCGCGCGAGCCGCACCTCGATCACGGCCGGCGCCGCCTCGCTCAGCGCCTTCTCGAGCGCGCCGCGGAAGTCCGCGGGCGTCTGCACCCGCCAGGCGCGGGCGCCGAAGCTCTCGGCCAGCCGCACGAAGTCCGGGTTGGTCAGCTCGGCCCCGGTGACCCGCCCCTCGTACCGGGTCAGCTGGTCGCGCCGCACGTTGGCATAGGCGCCGTTGTTGAAGACGCAGGTCACCACGGCGATCCCGTGGTGCGCCGCCGTGGCCAGCTCCTGGACGCCGAACAGGAACCCGCCGTCCCCGGTGACGGAGACGACGGGGCGGTCGGGGTGGGCGACCTTGACGCCGAGGGCCGTGTTGAAGCCGAAGCCGAGCGTCTCCTGGTACCCGCACGTCACGTACGTGCGCGGCTCGTAGACCGGGAAGCCGAAGCGGGCCGCGAAGCCGACCTGGCAGATCTCCTCGACGAAGAAGCCATCGCGCGGCAGGAGCTGGCGGATGACGTCCAGGTACGCCATCTGGGGCTGCACCTGCTCGAACGCCTTCCGGGCCCGGGCCTTGACCTCGGCGAACTCCTGCTCGCGCGAGGGCCGCCGGCCGACCATGCGCCGCAGCGCCTGCACCAGCGCCGCGGTGCCGGCCCTGGCGTCGGCGACGACCCCGGCGGCGGGGGGCAGGCGGACCATCTCGGTGGGATCGATGTCGATGCGGACGAGCTGGAGGCCGGGCGGCAGCCGGCGCCAGCGCAGGTGCTGGAGCTCCAGGCGGCTGCCGATCCCGATGAGGACGTCGGTCTTCATCCACAGCTCCAGCGCCGCCCCGCAGGACAGTCCGTACGGCAGGTCCTCGCCGACGACCCCGCGGCCGCTGCGGTGGGCGGTGACGGGCGCCTGCAGCAGCCGGGCCAGCTCCAGGACCTCCGCGCCCGCCTGCAGGGCGCCGGCGCCGACCGTGATCATCGGGTGGCGCGCGCCGGCGACGATCCGCGCCGCCCGCTCGACGCTGTCCGGATCCACCGGCGGCGCCGCCGGCGCCGCGGCCGGCGCCACCGGCGCGACCTCGGCGCGCTGGCCCAGCACGTCCCAGGGCGTGACGAGGGCGGCCGGGCCCGGCCGGCCCTCCCGCATCCGGCCGAACGCCTCCGCCACCGCGCCCGGCGCCTGGGCGGGGTGGTCCACCCGTCCGGCCCACTTGGTGATCGAGCGCAGCGTCCCCAGCTGGTCGGGCAGCTCGTGCAGGATGCCGCGGCCGCGGCCGATGAAGGCGGCCGGGATGTCGGCGGTCACGCACAGCGTCGGGGTGCAGGCGCCCAGCGCCGTGCAGAGCGCGGCCCCGGCGTTGAGGACGCCCGGCCCCGGCACCACCGTGAACACGCCGACCCGGCCCGTGCTCCTGGCGTAGCCGTACGCCATGTAGCCGGCCGCCTGCTCGTGGCGGGTGGTGATGAACCGGATGCGGTCGCGGGCGCCGTGCAGCGCGTCGAGCAGGTCGTAGGTGTGAGCCCCCGGGATGCCGAAGACCGTGTCGACGCCGTGGCGGACCAGACCGTCGACCAGGGCCTGGCCCGTCGTCAGGACGGGCATGCGCGCGACCCCCCGGGGCCGGCGGGTCAGGCGCGCTTCATGGGCCGCCCGCAGCAGATCTTCTGCGCGGGCGCGACCTTCCCGCACTTGACGCAGCGAAAGCCGGCCATGGCGTCCTCCTCAGAGCCGCTCGATGATCGTGGCGATGCCCTGTCCGAATCCGATGCACATCGTCTGCAACCCGTACCGCCCCTGCGACCGCTCCAGCTCGTGCAGCAGCGTCGTCATGAGCCGCGCGCCCGAGCACCCGAGCGGATGGCCGAGCGCGATGGCGCCGCCGTTGACGTTCACGCGCGCCAGGTCGGGATGCAGCTCGCGCTCCCAGGCCAGCACGACCGAGGCGAAGGCCTCGTTGATCTCGATGCGATCCACGTCGCCCAGGCGCAGGCCGGCCCGCCGGAGCGCCCGCTGGGTGGCCGGGATGGGCCCGGTCAGCATGATCGTGGGATCGACGCCGGCCAGCGCCGTGGCCACCACCCGCGCCCGCGGCGCGATGCCCAGGGCCCGGGCCCGGTCCAGGGACATCAGCAGCAGCGCCGCGGCGCCGTCGGAGATCTGGGAGGCGTTGCCGGCCGTCACGACGCCCCCGGGCTTGAACGACGGCGCCAGCGCGGCCAGCTTCTCCCGGTTCACGGGCACCCGCACGCCCTCGTCGGTGGCGAACACCGAGCCGTCCGGCAGGGGAACGGGCACGATCTCGGCCGCGAAGCGTCCCTCGGCGATCGCCCGGCCCGCCCGCTCGTGGCTGCGGGCCGCGTACTCGTCCAGCGCCTCGCGCTTGAGGCCCCACCGCTCGGCGACCAGCTCGGCCGAGATCCCCTGGGGCACGATGGCGTAGCGCTCCTGCAGGCGCGGGGAGAACGGCCCCTCGCCGGGGCCGCCGGCGTTCGAGCCCATCGGCACCCGCGTCATGTGCTCGACGCCGCCGGCGATCACGCAGTCGTACTGCCCGGCCATGATGCCCATGGCCGCGAAGTTCACCGCCTGCTGCCCCGAGCCGCACATCCGGTCGAGCGTGGTGCCGCAGGCGTCCAGCGGCAGCCCGGCGATGAGCGCGGCGTTGCGGGCGATGTTCATTCCCTGCTCGCCCACCTGATCCACGCAGCCCAGGATGACGTCCTCCACCTCGCCCGGCTCGATCCCGACCCGGCGGATGACCTCCTGGAGGACGAGGGCGGCGAGGTCGTCCGGGCGGACCGGCGTCAGGCGGCCGTTCTTCTTGCCGATGGCAGTCCGCACCGCCCCCACGATGACCGCCTCTCTCATCCTCCTCGCCTCCCCCGCGACACCGCTCTCGCTGAACGCCGGTTCATTGTACGGGCCCGGTGCCGGGGCCGCAACGCAATGGTCGGCGGCACGCGTCGTGCAGCCCTGTGGCAGCGCTTTCAACCCGACAACCCGGAGGGGCACATGAGGGATATCCGCGCGCGACTGCAGAAGGAACGGGACGACGCGCTGGCCCGCCTGCGCGAGCTGGGCCTCGTCGTTCGCGAGTCGGCTCCCGGCGCCGACGGCACCGACCCGGCCCGCGATCTCGCCGACCACGTGCAGGCCAGCACCCGCCGCGACCTCGGGTTCATCGCCCGCGAGCGCCTGGCCGGCCGGGTGGCGCGGCTGAACGCCGCCCTGGCCCGCCTGGCCGACGGCACCTACGGCCTCTGCGTCCTGTGCGGAGAGGAGGTGGCCCCGGCGCGCCTGCGCGCCATCCCCGAGGCCGACACCTGTCGCGACTGCCAGGAGAAGCTGGAGCGCCAGGCGGCGGCCTGATGCGGGCGCGCGAGTCCCGGGCCGGCGGATCAGTCCCGGGCGCCACCAGCAGGATGGCGGCCAGCACCAGGGCCCCGCCGGCCAGGTGGGACCAGAGCACGGGCTCGCCGAGGACCAGGTAGGCGAGGCTGACGGCGCTCACCGGGAGGAGCCCCGTGAACACGGCCGCCGTGCCGGCCTGCACGTCGCGCACCCCCCGGGCCCACAGCAGGAACGCCACCACGGTGACGACGATGCCGTAGTAGGCGATCGCCAGCCAGTCCGCGAGCCTGACGGCGGCGAGATCCACGTGCCGGGCCTGCCAGAGGGCGGGGGGCAGGAACATCGCGAACCCCAGGACGCTGATGCCGGTGGCGACGGGGAGCGGAGGCCAGCGCTGCGCGAGCACCCGGCTGCACACCAGGAAGATCGCTTCGCAGACCACCGCCGCGAACACGAGGGCGTTGCCGAGGGCCGGGGCGGCGCCCCGGGCGCGGTCCGCCGGCGCCAGCGCGTTGATCACGAGCAGCCCCGCCACCGCGAGGGCGACGGCGCCGGTGCGCCGGAGCGTCCACGCCTCGCCGAGGGCCAGCGTGGCCAGCACCGCCGCCACCGCGGGCGTGGTGCTGGTGACGATCCCGCCCTCGGCCGCGCTGGTCAGCGCCAGCCCGGCCAGCAGCAGCGCGTTGAAGGCGAAGATCCCGCTGGCCGACTGCAGCGCGAGGACGCCCAGGTCGCGGCCGCGCACCGCCGGCAGGCCGCCGGCGCCCAGGGCCAGGGGCACGAGGATCACCGAGGCCAGGGCGAACCGCAGGCCGCCGATCACGAACACCGGCAGGCGCTCGACCAGCACCTTGCCCACCACGACCGAGCTGCCGACGATGGCCATGGCCAGGGCCAGGTCGAGGCAGGCGCGGGCGCGGCGCGACAGGGCCGGCAGGGCCGCGCTAGGTGGCGCGCTTGACCTGGTCGGCGAGCTTGCAGAAGGCGCACACGGCGCCGGTGGTCACCTGCCCGCAGCGCGTGCACTCGCCGAGCGGCACCGCCTCCGCGCGCTCGAACGCCGCGCGGGCCTTGTCGAGGAAGCCGAACAGGAAGTTGTGCTTGGCGCCCGGCGACTGCTCCTCGAGGCGGTTCAGCACCTCCTTGTGGGCGATGGAGGTGGCGCCCCGGGCGAAGGGGCACTCCTCGACGATGTAGTCGATCCCCCGGAGGAAGGCGTAGGCGGCCGTCTCCCGCTCGCTCAGCCGGTACAGCGGCTTGACCCGGCGCACCAGCTTCGGGTGGGTGGAGGGCAGGGCCGGCGCCTGCCGGGCCAGCGCCTCCGTCTGCCAGTGCATGACGGAGCCGAAGAGGGTCGCCGCCTCGTCGTCCAGGTTGTGGCCGGTCGCCACCACGGGAAAGCCGCGCTCCAGCGCCACCCGGTTCATCAGGTACCGCTTGGACAGCCCGCAGCCGGAGCACGGCGGCCGCCGGGTGATGTCCTTGATCACGGGCACCGGCGCCCCGACCTCCTCGGCCACGCGGGTGACGAGCAGGGGCGCCTGCCGCTGGGCGGCGAATCGCTCGCACCGCTGCCGCGACTGCTCGGAGTAGTCGAAGATGCCGAGGTCCAGGTACAGGCCCGTCGTGCGGTACCCCTCGCCGATGAGGACGTCCCACAGGGCGAGCGAGTCCTTGCCGCCGGACACGGCGACCAGGACCGGCTCCTCGCGCGTGAACATCCGGTGGCGGCGGATCGCCTCCCGGACCTGGTTGCGGAAGAAGTCGAGGTAGTCGGGGGCGCAGAAGGCGGCGTTGTGCCGGCGGAGCTCCAGGACCGCCGCGCCCCCGCAGCGGCGGCACTTCATGCCGCGCCCCCCGACATCACCGGGCGCAGCTCGATGGTGTCGTCGTCGCCCAGCACCTGATCGGCCGTCACCAGCTCGTCGCCGCGGATGACCAGGACGCTCTCGGCCACGATGTCCAGCTCGCGCAGCACGTCCTTGACCCGCCGCCCGCCCCGCACCTCCACCTCGCGTCGCGGGTTGCGCAGGATGACCTTCATGCCGCCGGAAACCCCGGGCTGGCCTTGATCTGGCGGATCTGCCCCAGGTGGATGCGGTCGTGATCCGCGGTCAGCAGCCACCACTGGGCCAGGTCCAGCTCGCCCAGCCGGAAGTGCCGGAAGACCAGGGGGCGAGGGTCCACGGAGCCGAGCCGCTCGATGGACTGCCGGCTGCGCTCGCGGGTGGCCTTCATCGTCGCCAGCAGCTCGCCGATCGGCTTGCCCGCCTGCGGCCGCACGATCTCCGGCGCCTGCATCGGGCCCGGCGGCCAGGGCGGCAGGGGGCGGAGGGTCAGGTCGGCCGGGAACGGCCGGAGCCGGCCGGCGCTCTCCGCCTCGCGGGTGAGCTTCGTGGTCAGCTTGCCGGTGGCGACCTCGGCGATGGTGAGGTGGTCGATCACCTCGCCCACCGACCACTCCGGCTCCGCCGGCCGCCAGTCGGCCTGCCGCTGGGAGAGCCCCTCCACCTCGCGCAAAACCTCGGCCCGCACCGCCTGCAGCTCGTCCCACAACGCCTGGATCACGGTCGGAAGTCCCATGGCCTCCGAGTATACCTCCCGTCCGTGCTAGAGTCCGGGGGGCCCGCAGCGCGCGTCGAGGAGGTCCATCCCGTGAATCCCGAGCCCCGCCGGGGCGGCCTGGCCCGCGCCGCCTGGCGGACGCTGTCCAGCCGGCCCGTCTACGAGAACCCGTGGATCCGCGTCCGCGAGGACATCGCCCAGCTGCCGGACGGCCGCACCACGATCTACGGCGTGGTCCAGTGCGCGGACGCCGTCGGCGTCCTGCCGCTGCTCGACGGCGACCGCGTGGTCCTCGTCGGCCAGTACCGCTACGTGACGCGCGCGTTCAGGTGGGAGATGCCGACGGGCGCCGTGCGGCCGGGCGAGAGCCGCGAGGCGGCGGCCCGGCGGGAGCTGCGGGAGGAGGCCGGGTACGAGGCGGAGCGCCTGACCGAGCTGTGCGTGTTCGACACCTCCAAGAGCGTGGTGGAGGAGCGGGCCTGGCTCTACCTGGCCGAGGGGCTGCGCCCGACCCCGGCGCAGCCCGACGAGACCGAGTTCATCGAGGTCCAGGCCGTGCCCTTCGACGAGGTCCTCGGCATGGTGGAGCGGAGCGAGATCACCGATGCCATGACCGTCATCGCGGTCCTTCACGCCGCTCGCCGGCGGCGCCGCTGAGGCGCCCCTCGCAGGACGCCACGCGCTCCCGCAGCCCGGCGGTCTCCTGCGCGCACTGGCGGCGCAGGGCGCTCAGCTCCCTGGCCATCTGCCCGAGCCGGGCCTCGTAGCGGGCAGCCACGAACCCCGCGGCCAGGAACGCCCCCACGGCCATGGCGGCGGCCGCCAGGATGCTCCCCCGAATCCAGGCGCGCTGGAGGTCGCGACGGATGGCCATGGCCGGAGTTCACCACAACCCCGGGCCTGCAGGCCGCCCGATTGCACCGTCTTGACCCTCCCGCCTCAGGCTGGGTAGCATCTTGGCATTCTCTACCGAGAAAGGGGTGAATCCGATGAGCCAGTACGTTCTGATCGAGACGAAGAGCGCGCTCGACGGAGGCAGCTACGCCTTCGACCTGGGCAGGCAGCTGCGGGACCTGCAGCACGATGTGACGATCTACCTGCTGCAGGACGGCGTGCTCACGGCCCGCCGTCGCTTCCCGGCCGGCGAGCGGCTGATCGAGGAGGCCCGGCGAAGCCGCCTGCAGGTGCTGGCCGACGAGGTCTCGGCCCGCCAGCGCGGTGTCGTCGGCGACCGCATCGCCCCCGGGGTGCGGGTCACGGACATGCCGGAGCTGGTCGACCTGCTCATGGAGCGGGCTGACAAGGCCATCTGGCACTGAGGAAAGGAGGCAGACGATGGCAGCGCGCAAGACCCTGCACCTCACCGTGACGGCGGGCCCCTACGGGAGCGAGAGCCCGGTGAGCGTGTTCCGCCTGGTCGATGCCGCCCTGGACCGGGGCTACGACGTCAACGTGCTCGCCTACGAGGACGCCGTGCTGCTCACGGCCAAGGCCCAGAAGCAGCACGACGACCCCATCTGGAAGGACAAGGACTTTCACCACACCGACGCCGGCAAGGCGCACTCGACCACCGCCGAGTTCGTCGAGCGGCTGCTGGCCAAGGGACAGGGCGAGCCGCACCTGAACTGGTACGTCTGAGGGCTCTGCTGCGTGGAACGGGGCGTTCCACAGGGCTACCACCTGGACGGCGTCGTGCACGGCTCGCTCGCCGACATCTACAAGTGGACGGAAGCGGCGCACCACACCCTGCTGATCGGGGCGCACTGAGGAGGAGGCGCGATGAGCAAGAACATCCTCTCCGTCCTCCGGCATACCGAGTACGGCAACCTGGAGGACAGCGACATCGGGCTGTTCGCCTCGGCCTTCGCGCCGGTGGCCGGCTCCCGGATGACCATCCTGCTGTCCGAGGACGCCGTGAACTACGGCGTGCGCGGCCAGGAAGGCACCGGGATCAGGATCGCCGGGGCGCCGGTGCAGCCCGGGTTCCTGATCGAGACGGACATCCGCTCGGTCCAGGAGGCCAGGATCCCCGTGTACGCGCTCCGCGAGGACCTCGAGGAGCGCGGGATCACCACCGACGAGCTGGTGCCCGGCGTCACGCTGCTGAGCCGGGCCGAGCTCGGGCGCTTCATCGACCAGTTCGACGTCGTGTGGAACTGGTGAGACCGATGGCGGACGTCGGCGGCCCCGAGCGGAGCGTGGTCACGGTGGACAACCGGGGCCTGCTGTGCGCCCAGGGCATCCTGCGGTTGATGCGCGCGCTGGGGCCGCTGCCGCCCGGCCAGATGGTCCGCGTGCTGTCCAGCGACCCCGCCGCCGAGCACGACTACCCGGCCTGGTGTCGCAGCACCGGCCACGAGTTCGTGGGCCACGAGTGGGGGGACCACGGCGTCATCGTCTCGTACCTGCGCAAGAGCCCGGCATGAGGCGGCTGGCCGTCATCGTCTCCCGGGGGGACTTCAACGGGCTGGTGCAGGTGGCCACGCTGCTCATGGCCGCGGCCGGCAGCGGCATCGCCGCCCGGGTGTTCTTCCGCGACGAGGCGGTCCTCAAGATCACCCGGGCCGGGGCCAGGGAGATGGGCTTCTCGGCGGGCTGGCGCGGCCAGGAGGCCGTCCTGCGCGACCGCCTGACCGCCCAGGGCCTGGCCGACCTGGGCGAGCTGTTCCGGCAGATCAAGGAGGCGGGCGACGTCCGCCTCTACGCCTGCAGCTCCTCGATGGCCCTCGGCGGCGTGGAGCCCGACCAGCTCCTGCCCCAGATCGACGGCGTCCGCGGGCTCACCGCCTTCCTGCTCGAGGACGTCGCCGCCGCCGACCGCGTCCTGACCTTCTGACCCCGCCGGGGCGGACCCGCCGCGCGGCGTGCTTCCGCCCCGCCCAGCGGGGACGACCGCCGCTACAGTGGGACGCCGTGGCGCGGGCGGGGCGCGGGGGTGAACCGCCCGCCCGGGAGGAGACCTCATGCCAGCGACGACGGACCTGCGCATCCTGACGGCCGCCGACGTCCTCGACAGCCTCCGGGCCCTGCGGGCCCGGCAGCCCGTCAAGTTCTGGGCGTTCTACTCGAGCCAGCTGGGCGGCATCGTCACCGATCCGGCCCTGATGGTCATCCCGTTCGACGACCACATGGTGCACCGCGGGCACGGCATCTTCGACACGGCGGCGCTGGTGGCGGGGAAGATCTACGATCTGGAGGCGCACCTGGACCGCTTCGTCCGCTCCGCGCGGACCTCGAAGATCCCGCTGCCGGCCCGCGACGAGATGCGGGACGTCATCGTGCGCACCACCGCGGCCAGCGGCCGCCGGGACGGTTCCATCCGCTACTGGGCCTCGGCCGGGCCGGGCAGCCTCGGGCTCACGCCGGCCGCCGGCGCGGAGCCGGGGTTCTTCGTCATGATCTTCGCCGGCCTCACCTACCCCGAGAGCTGGTACACCCAGGGCCTGCGCCTCATGACCACGACCTACCCCATCAAGCCGCCGCTGTACGCCGTCACCAAGAGCACCAACTACCTGCCCAACGTGCTCATGCAGATGGAGGCCCAGGAGCAGGGGCTGGACAACGGCGTGTTCGTCGACGGGGCCGGCAACGTGGGCGAGAGCAGCAACATGAACGTGGCCTTCGTCACCGCCGACGGGGTCCTCCGGCACCCCCGGTTCGACCACATCCTGTCCGGCTGCACCTCGCTGCGCCTGCTCGAGCTGGCCCCCGCCCTGAAGACCCGGGGCCTGATCGAGGACGTGCAGGTCTGCGACATCCCGGTGGCCGAGGCCCGGGGGGCCCGGGAGATGATGCTGATCGGCAGCTCGGTCAAGGTGGCGCCGGTCGTCGAGTGGGACCGCCGTCCGATCGGCGACGGCAAGCCCGGCCCGGTGGCCCGCGCCCTGCGCGAGCTGCTGGAGCAGGACATGCGGACGGCCCGCGACCGCCTCATCGACGTGCCCTACGGCGCCTAGAGGGCGCGGACAGCGCGCAGGACGTCCTCGGGGTCGGGCCGGACCTGGTAGTTCGAGGTGACCGAGAACCAGCGCACGACGCCCGCCCGATCCAGCACCACCGTCGCCGGCCGCGGCACGTCCTGCCCCTCCGGCCCGCCGCGCTCGTGGACGAGGCAGTAGCGGCGGGCCACGGCCAGGTCGCGGTCAGCCAGGAACCGGAAGCCGAGCCCCAGCCGCTCGGCGAACCGCTGGCTCTGCTCGCCGGGATCGGGCGAGATGGCCACGATCTCCACGCCCTGCCGCTCGGCCTCCGACAGCTTGGCTCCAAGCCCTTGGAGCTCGGCGTTGCAGAACGGTCACCAGTAGCCGCGATAGAAGACGAGGATCACGGGCTTCCGGTCCCGGTACTCCGCCAGCGAGACGGGCCGGCCGGTCGCGTCGGGGAGCGTGAAGTCCGGCGGGCGCTCGCCCACCCGCAGCGCCGTCGGCGTCAGGGGCACCCGGGCCCCGACCCAGTTGAACCAGGCGCCGCCGGCGAGCAGCAGGCTGGTGAACCCGAGGGCCAGCCACGCCGGCCACCGCCGGCGGCGGGCGCGCGTCACGGCCACCCCCGCCATCGCGGTGGCCACCGCGAAGGCGATCACGTAGCCCTCGGGGTGGTTGCGGATCACCGGGATGCGCAGCAGCAGGGCGTAGGCCACGGCCGCCCCGATGGCGATCCCGACGCCGAGCACGGCGAGCCAGCCGGACGATCTCATGGTGAAAGCTCCTCCAGCACCGTCCTGGCCGTCCCGAGATCGGCGGTCTCGAAGCCCTCGGTGAACCAGCCGTGGAGGTCGGCCAGCATCCGGCGCGCCTCGTCGCGCCGGCCCCGGCGGCCGAGCAGGCGGGCCAGGGCCGTCACCGTCCTGAGCTCGTACGATCGCTGGGCGCGGGCGCGCGCGATGTCGGCGGCCCGGCGGTACGCGGCCTCGGCCGCCTCGAGCGTGCCCTGGCGCTCGAGCAGCGCTCCCTGCAGGCGATGCAGCTCCGGCTCGTAGAGGTTCGGTGACGGCATCTCCGCGAGCGCCTCGCTCAGCGCGGCCAGCGCCTCGCGGACGTGGCTGGCCTGGCCGGCCAGGGCCGCCAGGCGGCCGAGCGACCACAGGATCCTCCACCGCCACCCGCCCCGCCGGGCCGCCGCCAGGGCCTGAGCCAGCCAGGCGAGCACGTCGTCACCCTGCCGGAGCTCGCCGAGGAGCGCCGGCGTCCGGTCGAGGAAGGGCACCTGGCCGTGGATGGACGCCAGCTCGGCCGCCACCTCCGCCCGCTCGGCCGCGGCGCCGGGCTCGCCCCGCTCGACGCGGAGGGCGGCCGCGTAGTGGTGAGCGAGGACCATGCTCTGCGGATGCCCCAGGCGCCGGGCCAGGCCCAGCGCGTCCTCGCTCCAGCGCGCCGCCTGGTCGGGATACCCGAGCGCGAACAGCGTGACGCTGAGGTGGATCCGGCCGCAGACCCCCGCGTCGTGTCCCGCGTAGCGGGAGGCCAGCGCCCGGTGACGCCGCGGATCGTAGAGCCGCAGGCCCTCGTCGAAGTGCCGTCCGGCCTCGGGCAGCTCTCCGAGCTGGAACCGGGTCGCCCACAGCGAGTGGTGCGCCTCCAGCAGCAGGACCGGGTCGCCGGCGTCGCGGGCCGCGGCCAGGAGCCGCTCCGCCAGCGCGCGCATCTCGCCGGCGTCGCCCCGATTCAGGCTCGCGTACCAGAGGCCCCACAGGGCCTGGAAGCGCCGCGCCCGGTCGCCGATCCGGTCGCAGAGGGCCTGGGCGCCGGCGTACGTCGCCTGGACCTCGGGCGCCCCGCCGCCGGCGGTCACGATCAGGGCCGGGCCGAGGTCGAGCCGGATGTCGAGCGCCTCGCTCAGCCGCTCGTCGGTCGCGGGCAGCTCGGCCAGGGCGCTCAGCGCGCCGCGGAGGAACGCCACCGCCTCGTGGTTCGCCGAGCGGGCGATGGCCTTGGCCGCGGCCTGGCGGAGGTAGCGGACCGCCCGCTCCGGCTGTCCGCTCTGCTCGGCGTGGCGCGCCAGCCCCTCGACGTGCTCGCCCAGCCGGCCGGCGTGCAGCGCCTCCATGGCGTCCAGGATGCGCGCGTGCAGCTCGCGGCGGCGCTCCACCGGGAGGCCCTGGTAGGCGACCTCGTGCGTCAGCGCGTGCCTGAAGGTGTACCCGGGCTCGGAGAACGGGCGGGCCTCGTGGATGAACTCGCCGGCCTGGAGACGATCGAGCCGGCTGCGGAGGCGCTCGGCCGGCAGCCCCGCCACGGCCTGCAGCAGGGGCAGCGGCACGTCCCTGCCGATCACCGAGGCGAGCTGCAGCAGCTCCTTCTCCTCCGGAGGCAGCCGGTCCACCCGGGCGGCCAGCACCGCCTGCACGGTCGGCGGCACGCGCATCTCGGGGAGCACCGCGGTCGGCGCGTAGGCGCCCGGCTCGCCGGCCAGGGCGCCGGTCTCGACCAGGGTCTGGACCATCTCCTCCAGGAAGAAGGGATTGCCTTCCGTGCGGTCGATCAGGAGGCGCTTCAGCGGGCCGAGCATGGGGTCGTGACCGACGAGGACGCCCAGAAGCTCCTCCGCATGGTCGGGCGGCAGCGCGTCCAGGCGGACCTGGGTGTGATGGCCCCTGGCGGCCCACGGAGGCCGGTACTCGGGACGATGGACGGCGACGAGCGCGATGCGGGCCGCGGGCAGCCGGTCCACGAGGCGATCCAGCACCGCCTGGGTCTCGGAGTCGGCCCACTGCAGGTCCTCGAAGACCAGCACCAGCGGCTGGCGCTGGCTCTCGCAGAGCAGGAGCAGCGAGCACGCGTCGAGGATCCACTGCCGCCGCCGCGGAGGCTCGGCGCGGCTCCAGGCGCCGTCCGCGGGCACGTCGAGGAGGGCGAGCAGCGGAGCCAGCACCCGGACCTCCAGGGCCGGGTCGAGGGCGCGCAGGCCGGCGGCGACCCGCTCGCGGATGCCGGCCTGATCGTCGCGCTCCTCCACCGCGAAGTAGCGGCGCAGGAGGTCGCTGACCGCGTAGTACGGCGTCGTCTGGCGGTGGGGCACGCCCTGGGCGGCGAGCAGGCGGACCTCGGCGGGGACGCTCCGCATCGCCTCCAGGACGAGCCGCGACTTGCCGACCCCGGGCTCGCCGACCACGCCGACGACCTGGCCGCGGCCCTCGCGGGCCCGCTGGAGCGCCTGCCGGAGCAGGGCCAGCTCGGTGGCGCGCCCCACGAACCGGGTGCGGGAGGGACCGGCCTGCTCCGCGCCGAGCAGGCGGCGGGGACGCCCGGGGGTCGCCGGCGCCAGCGCGAAGCGCCGCCCGAGGAGGCGGCCGGCGGTCTCG
>FWPU01004985.1_pt1 | contig 29843 bp, 27 predicted proteins | sample 2228361 | NCBI WGS metagenome assembly FWPU01 (sample SAMEA103939777, study PRJEB20133) | metagenome | reverse complement strand
CGTTCACCATCACGTACAGGTCGCCCTGCCAGCCGCGGCGGGGCGCGCCCGCTGCCGCTCTATCAATCGGCTAATCAGGGCGCCGACATCAACGGCTTCCATCTCGTATTCTGTTGGCCTGGAAAAGGCTAGGACCATTTTCATCATTTCGCCCAGGCGATCGCAATCCTGTTGAAGGCGGGAGATAATTTCCTGTTTAGGGTCGTCAGCGGGGAAATTGATCGCCATCAGTTGCAATCCGGTGCTGAGATTGTTGATTGGATTGCGCACTTCGTGGGCGAAGGAAGCGATCACCTCGCCTAGCAGGGCGCGTTGTTCGAGTTGGTGGGCGTGGGCCTGGATTTGTTCCTTTTCGCTCAAGTCTTGTAGCAGGATGATTACACCTTCAATCTGTTCCTGAATCCGGATGGGCAGCACGTTCAATTGGGCGAGAAAGGGTTGCCCACTGCGACGATAGAGATGGAAGCTTTCGACGCGTCGGGCTGGAACTCCCTGCAATGCCGCCTGAAACACCGGCAGCAGTGCCTCGGATCCAATCAGGATATTATCTACGGGCTGTCCCTCTGCCTCAGCGTTGGAGTATCCCAAGGTGTTTTCGGCGGACAGATTCATTCGGGCGATGGTCAACTCGGGGGTGAGCAAGATCACGCCGCTCTCGATTGTGTCTTCCACCTGCTGACGGATCGCCTCCAGACGCTGCAATTCGACCAGTTCATTCTCAAGGTTTGCGGTTCGAGTGTGATGTTCGATCAGCGAAGTGACCACTTCGGCAAGGATTTCTAAGCGGAGCAGCAAGGTATCGGAGGGCGCGGCGGCGGTGCCGGCAACGGCAACCAATCCGATCATGGCTTGTGGGGTTCCCAAGGGGGCAGAAGCAAGGAAGGATAAACCGTTCGAGCGGGCTGCCTGGTGCAGCTCTCCGGCGATGCGCTTCCCGCGCGTCCAGAGATGCGGGCGGCGCAGTTGCGCCAGCTCTGAAGCTGGCAATGCTGGTGGGAAGAACGGCTCATTGCTATCGCAGGCGTGCAGTTCCATCCGTATTTCCTGGTCGCCTGAGCTCATGACTTGCAGGTAAATGGCTGTAGCATCGGCCTGAATCAACTGCCGGGCGGCGTGCAGGGTTTGCTCCAGAGCTGCTTCCAGATTACTCTGGCGCAAGGCGTTGGCAATGCTTCTCATTCCCTCGCGCGCTTCGGCGCGTTGCTTCTCTGCCGACAGGCGCTGTAGTACCATTTCAGCCGGTTCGAGGATGGCTGATACCCAGCGGCTTTGGGCTGTCAGGCGTTGCAAATAGACCATCACCTCCAAGGTGACCTTACTTCGCTTCACCAGGGTGAGCTGCACAGGAGCTGTTTCGCCAGCGGTTGTCTCCCAGGCGATGCCGTTGGTAACACCAGTAAAAAGGTGGGCAAATTCCATGCCGCCAAGCTCGGCACGCGTGAAGGCGGTTACCTCCATGGCGCGGGAATTTGCCAGCAGTATGCGCTTGCTCCTGGCATCAAGCACCAGCACGGCTTGGGGGAACAAGTCGAGTAATGCTTCGACCTCAACCTTGTCGGGCATTCGCCGCAGGCCAGCGAAACGGTGTAACGGTATCAACGGGGTCATTACGGGTGCGCGGTCGCCTGGGGTCTCCGATTCCGTAGATGTGCCGGTAGTATACCTTCCATCGCCCGGTATTTCGCTACGGTGCGTCGCGCCACCGGGTAGCCTTGATCGTGAAGCATCTCCGCCAGTTGAGTGTCTGTGTACGGCTTGTGTTCCTGTTCGATGATCTGCCGTAAGGCAGTGCGGATGTGCAGACTACGATCGAACAACCTGGCTAAAGGTACGATCCTTCCGTTGGGTAATTGTACCGCTTTACCGGAAACTGCGCGCGAGATCGTCGACTCATGTACCCCCAGTTCTTCAGCCAGGCTGGCGCGGGTGCATGGCGCTAGGTGAGCGTCTCCGTGCAGGATGAAAGCGCGCTGAATGACAGCGAGGCGTTGCATCAGGCGCACCATGGTGTGATTGCGCTGCTGCAAGCATTTGACCAGCAAGGAGGCTTGCTCCAGGTCTGCCTGCCATTGCTCGACCTTTTCCGGGGGAGCTTGTTGGAGATACTCGCGGAAGAGAGGGTTGACGCGGATACGTCCGGCGTAGGGAGAGATCACTTCGATGAGCAGGGTTGTTTTCTCGCTTTCGTCCTGCCGCGAGATGACAATATCGGGGATATGGTAGGTGTCGGGTGGCGGCTCGGCGGCTTCGTGGATGTCTCCCCAGTGCGCGCGGGCGGGATACGGGTTCAGGTTTTCGCTGATGAATTCGGCGATCTGCCTGGCTTGCGCGGTGGGAACCGCCAGCAGCCGTCCAAGTTCAGCGTAGAGCCGTCGACTTAGCAGCTCCATTCCCTGCTGGATTGCCTGCCTGGCCAAGGGCGGAACTGGCTTGGTTTCGGCGAGTAATTCCAGCTGTACCAGCATCGCTTGTTGGGGTGAGAGCGACCCTACCCCGATTGGTTCTGCACGTTGAATCAGCCGTTGCACAGATTCTACTCGAGAGACAGGCACGTGATGGTAGCGAGCGATCTCTATCAGCGGCGTTCGCAACAGGCCGTCGTCGTCCAGGCTGGTCAGGATATGAACTGCCAACAGACGGTCGTCAGGAGCGAGCTCAGGGGCTATCTGGCGCAATACATATGTGGGTAAATCGTCGGCCTCGGCAGCCCATTCCTCTGCCGGGGTATCTTCAGGACAGGCGCTGCCGCGCGGCGTGTAGAAATCCTCGCGCGCCGAGATGTAAACAATCGGTTCGCCATCGGTTTGTGCTTGAGGCTGACTGCACAGCGGGCAGGGATCTGAGCCGCTGAGGGGACGGCGGCAAGTGGGGCAGTAGCGCTTTTCCAGCAGCTCGAGCGCCGGGTTAGATGCCAGCGCAGCTTCTATTTTTTGCTGCAATTCCGCCGCTGTGAGAGCCATCAAGGTCATGGTCTGAGCCAGATGAGCTGTGGTAAGCGGACGCAGGGATTGGGTTTGGCTCTGTAGAATCATAAGCGGTTCCTTGACCGGCAAATTTATTATACTCTGTTGCAAGTTTTGTGCCAAATGGTTCGTGACTGGCGCCGGCATCGCCTGGTTTGCGGCGCGATTGCTCGTCTTCCCGGCGGCATATCTCCAATGCTGTTTCGTGCTACAATTTAATCGGACATACTGCCAGAAAGCGAGGGTAACCATCGTGCTTCGTGCTCTCCTCATTTACCTTTCTAAAGCAGCCTGGGCCAGGCAGATCGTCACTCGCTGGAAAGTTGCCTGGCGGGCTGCTTCCCGTTTCGTAGCGGGTGAGCGGTTGGAGGATGCCATTCGGGTCATCCGGTTATTGAACGAAAAGGGCATCTACGCCACACTGGATCACCTGGGCGAACATACTACTAATCCCGATGAGGCCCGTCGCGCCACCCAGGAAATTCGGGATATCCTGGATGGTATTGCTCAATCTGGAATCCGTTCGAATGTGTCGATCAAGCTAACCCAAATCGGCCTGGCATTGGGGGAGGAGCTCTGCCGGCAGAACCTGCTGGATATCCTGCAACAAGCCAGAGCGCATGGCAACTTCGTTCGCATTGATATGGAAGACTCGCCCTGGGTGGACTTGACTCTAAAGCTATACCGGCAGATGCGCTTCGAATATGGGCTCGATAATGTCGGCGTTGTCATCCAATCGTATCTTTACCGCAGCCAGGAGGATGTGCAGCGCCTGGCGCAGGATTGTAGCCGGGTGCGCCTTTGTAAGGGGGCATACAAAGAGCCCGCGGAGATAGCCTATCCAAAAAAGGCGGACGTAGATGCCAGTTATGATCGGTTAGCGCGCATGTTAATTGATGCGGCTGTGGCGGGCGGTTGCCCACGCGCCAGCGATGATGGCTACCTGCCACCGATTCCTGCCCTGGCCACCCATGATGAACGGCGTATCGAACGCGCGTGTGCCTATGCAGAACAGGTTGGCTTGCCCAAAAAGTCGCTGGAATTTCAAATGCTTCACGGAATACGCCGGGATTTACAGGATAAGTTGGTAAAGCAAGGCTATTCGGTGCGGGTTTACGTCCCGTACGGCACTGAATGGTATCCGTATTTCGTGCGCCGGCTGGCAGAGCGCCCGGCTAATCTGTGGTTTTTCGTCTCCAATTTCTTCCGCCGTTAATTCGGAGGTGATTTTTCTGCCTGCTGTCTTATTAATGACTACGGAATAAAGGCGCTGACCTGGGCGACCGGCTAAAACGCCGCGGGCGGAGTTGTGGTATCATGGGCGCACGTCTTGGGCGTGTTCCCAGGCTTTATGGGTAAATATTTTGCGCCGTTAATGGAGGTAATATGGTGAGAAAGTACCGCCAGAGATCGCCCTGGCCGCTTGTGTTGATTGGAACTGGTGTCTTAATGCTGCTGGGCGCTGTGGGCTGGCAATTCTTCTTTCCTGCTCCGGCAGTCTCGCCAACGGAAAGCCCGATTACGCCGAATCAGCCCAATTCCGAGGTCCAGCGGATCAGCGTTGAGGACGCCAAGGCAGCTTATGACGCCGGACAGGCGGTGTTCCTGGACATCCGGGATAGCGAATCATACGCGCGCGGCCATATCCCTGGAGCAGTCCTGCTGCCGCTGAGCGAAGTGCCGGAGCGGTTGAGCGAATTCGATCCAGAGGCCTGGATCATCACCTACTGCACCTGACCGGCTGAAGAGTCGAGCGCTGGTGCAGCGTCAATCTTATTGCAAAATGGTTTTAAGCGTGTTCAAGCTATCCGAGGCGGATTTTTCGCCTGGGCAAACGAGGGCTACCCGGTCGAACCCTGAATTATTCTTGAATGGCTGACACACCAGAGTATCTTGCCTCACGATTGGAGAGCGAAGGCGAAAAAACAACTGCCTTCTTTATTTCCCTTCCGCCTGCCGCATGGGGGCAAGCCGTGTACACCGGGCCGGAATCGTGGTCAGTACACCAGGTAGTGGCCCATCTTGTCTCCGCCGAAGCCGCATTTACTCGCCTGTTGGAAGACATCCGCTCAGGCGGCGCTGGAGCGCCGGATGACTTCGATATTGATGCATACAACCAGGGCGAAGTTGCCGCGCTCGCCGGGATTGCGCCGTCTGAGCTGCTCCAGCGTTTCCGCTGTTACCGGCAGGAGAATGTCACTCTGGTAGCAAAGATGAGCCCGTCGGACTTGCTCAAGCGCGGTCGTCATCCGTTTTTGGGCATCACCGAGTTGGTGGAGATCATCAAGCTGCTGTATCGTCACAATCAGATTCATCAACGCGATGTGCGCCGGGCTCTGGCGACCGTGGATGACCGGGGCGTTTGAAACTCAGGTATGCAAACACTTCGTTTATTTCTGCGCAAGTCGCGGCCGCTCTTCCTGCTGGGCGGCGTGCTGGTCTATGCTCTCGGAGCAGGGATTGCTCGCTACCTGGGCGTGCAAATAGATTGGGGCGTTTACTGGCTGGGACAGGCGTGGGCGACCACCTTGCAGCTTGGCGCTCAATACCTTTATGAGTATTATGAGGCTCCGCTGGATGTTGAAAACCAAAATCGCCCACCTCACTCGGAGGGGAGCGGCACCGTTGGGTTGGGTAGACTCACCCGTGCCACGGCATTGTTGGCAGCAGCAGCCTGTCTGACGGCTACCGCTTCCCTCACTGTCCTGTTGATGAACACCGGCCGGTTGTCGTCTCCGGCGGTTCTGATCATGATCTTGAGCTTCCTGGGAGCCTTTTTTTACTCGGCGCCTCCCTTCCGCCTTGCAGCTTCCGGTTATGGCGAGCTGACCACCTCTATCCTCGTGGCTATCCTGCTTCCGGCGTTTGCTTTTCTCCTGCAAGCCGAGGAGCTGCATCGCTTGGTGGCGATGACCACCTTTCCGCTGGCAGCTCTACACCTGGCAATGATGTTGGCTTTCGATCTGCCAGATTACGGGGCAGACCTGGCGCATGAAAAACGCACCTTGATGGTGCGCATGGGTTGGCGCAATGGCATGCTGCTGCACAACAGTCTGATTCTGAGCGCCTATCTGCTGCTTGGGCTGGCGGTTACCCTGGGGATGCCGTTCTTTATCGCCTTGCCGGCTTTCTTCACTTTGCCGTTGGGACTGTTGCAGATCTGGCAGATGCGGCGCATCAGCGAGGGGGCAAAACCCAACTGGAATGCTTTAACTCTGGCGGCAATGGTCTTGTTTGGTGCCGTCTGTTACCTGTTGGCCTTCCCCTACTGGACGCGTTAAACAATCCTGGATGTCGGATGCCTGAGTTTCTTGAGCTGATTCCCCCTGATCAAGCGCTGTCCCGCCTGATGGAGAGCTTGCGGCTGGAGCCGGTTGCTGAGCCCATTGAGACGCACCTGGCTCTCGGGCGTGTTTCAGCCGCGCCGGTGGTGGCGCCTCATCCTTTGCCTGCCTTTTCCCGCAGCACGGTGGATGGCTATGCAGTGCGCGCCGTGGACACGCATGGCGCCAGCGAATCATTGCCGGCTTACCTGCAGGTGGTAGGCGAGGTGCTGATGGGCGCTTCTGTCGAATTTGCTCTGCCGCCTGCTGGTTGCGCTCTGATCCACACAGGTGGGATGCTCCCCCGCGAGGCGGATGCTGTTGTGATGCTGGAACATACGCAGAGCGTCCGTCCTGGCGAGATAGAGATTTTGCGCGCCGTTGCCGTTGGAGAAAACGTGCTTAAGGTAGGTGAAGACGTCCTTGCTGGTCAGGAGGTGCTGGCTTCGGGCGTACGCATTCGACCGGCGGAGATTGGGGGGTTGATGGCGCTGGGGATCACGCAATTGATGGTCGCGCAGAAACCTCGCGTGGGCATTATCTCCAGCGGGGATGAGCTGGTTTCTCCTGAAGCTGAACCCGCGCCGGGGCAAGTGCGCGATGTGAATTCTTTTACCCTGAGCGCCCTGGTGGAGGAAACGGGTGGTCTGCCGCTTCGTTATGGCATTGTGCCAGACGATGCGCTTGCCTTGCGGAGCGCAGCGGAGCGCGCCCTGGCTGAATGCGAGGCGGTTGTGATCACAGCGGGGTCATCGGCGAGCACGCGCGATCTGACTGCTCAGGTCATCAATGAGCTGGGGCAACCGGGAATACTGGTGCATGGGGTAAACGTTCGCCCGGGAAAGCCCACCATCCTGGCGGTTTGCGGCGGAAAGGCGGTGATTGGGTTGCCGGGTAACCCGGTCAGCGCGCTGGTGATTGCTTCGCTGTTCGTGCGTCCGGTGATTGAGGCGCTGTTGGGATTGCGTTTCCCCCGACCAAGGTCGAGTCTCAACGCTCGGCTGACATTGAACGTGCCCTCCCAGGCCGGGCGAGAAGATTGGATTGCGGTCAAGGTCACTGCTGCCCCGGGGGGCTATCTGGCTGAGCCGGTCTTTGGCAAGAGCAATCTGATCTTCACCTTGGCGCGGGCAGATGGTCTGGTGCGCATCCCGGCGGATGCCAGTGGTCTGGCGAGCGGAGAGCCGGTGGAAGTTTTCTTGTTCTGAGGCGATGAAGCGGTTGGTTCTGTTCTTATTCTTGCTTGGCATCTTGCTGTTGACCCTGGTGCGTTCAACATCCGCGCCTGGGCAAGAGGTTATCACCACCCCAATTTTGGTGCGTTCAACGCCGACCGGTCGCGCGCCTGCGGTCAAGCCTGCAACCGTTTCGGCACCTACGCAAACCAGGCTACCTGAAGCTGGCGAGAAGTATTCGGTGGCACTACCCACGCGCGCAGTGGATATTCCTACCGCAACCGTTACACCCGTTGATCGCTGGCGTTACCACCCACCCGGGGAGATCAAAGCGCCGATCTTGCTCTACCATCACATCGGCGAGTATCCGACGCGCCCCGCGGCCGAGGCATACCAGCGTTATTTTGTCTCCCGCCCGGATTTCGAAGCGCAAATGAGCCGGTTGCAGGAATGGGGATATACTTCCATCCCCCTTTCGCTGCTGGTGCAGGCGATTGTGGAAGGGGCAGAGCTGCCTCCCAAGCCAGTGGTGATCACCTTCGATGATGGCTACCGCGATGTCTACCTGGAAGCCCTGCCGGTGATGCAAAAGTATGGCTTCAGCGGAACGCTCTATGTGATTCAGGATCAGGTAGGGATCAAAGGATACATGAGCGCGAATCAAATCAATCAGCTCATCGAAAACGGCTGGGAAATCGGCAGCCACTCCAAGACGCACGCTGACCTGCGCAAATCTGTGGTGAATCTGGCGGCTGAGGTCGTTGATTCACGCCTGGCGTTGGAAGTGTTATTTTCCACGCCGGTGCGCAGTTTTTCGTACCCGTATGGAAGCGCCACGCCTTCCTTGAAGGAATACGTCCAGAAGGCAGGTTATTTATCCGCAGTGGGAGTCGGCACATCGCTGAAGCACTCGGCGGGGACGCGCTATTATCTCAGCCGCCTTGAGGTTCGGGGAACTTATGATCTTGATGATTTCGCCCGGTTGTTGCTTGGTGGAGTACCCCGCTGATTTTTCAGTCCTTAATTCTTGGTGCATCTGCCATGTCTGTGTATCTACATGATATCCCTCTCCCTGAAGCCCGGGCTCGCCTGGAAGCTGCTTTGCAGGCTGCTGGGCGGGCTGGCAGGCTAGGCGTGGAAGATATTCCTCTGGATGAACACGCCTTGGGGCGTGTTCTGGCGGAACCGGTATGGGCAAAGCTGTCATCGCCGCATTATCACGCTGCAGCCATGGACGGGTTTGCCGTGCGGGCTGAGGAAACTGCCGGCGCCATGCCTACTGCGCCGGTGACGCTGAGATGCGATGAAGCGGCATTTTATCTGGACACCGGCGATCCGTTGCCTGTATGGGCTAACGCGGTCATCCCGATTGAAAACGTCGAGCCGTTGGATGAAGCCGGTCAGCCTGCGCCGGATCCGCGCCATCCCTGGGCAATCCGGATCCGCGCCGGTTTGCCGCCTTGGCAGCATGTACGCCCGATGGGGGAAGATATCGTTGCCACCCAGCTTGTCCTGCCTGAGGGACACCTGTTGCGCCCGGTGGATTTAGGCGCCATCGCTGCCTGTGGGCACAGTCACATCTGTGTTGCCCGTCGGCCGCGGGTGGCGATCCTACCAACCGGCAGCGAACTGGTGCCCCCAGGACAACCGGTGCGGGCGGGAGAGATCATCGAGTATAACTCGCTCGTGTTGGCCGCTCAGGTCAATGCGTGGGGGGGCGAAGCGCATCGTTTCCCGATTACGCCCGACGATTTCGAGCTGATTCGCCAGCGGGTGATCGGGGCAGCGCGTGACCACGACTTGATCTTGCTGAACGCCGGGTCGTCCGCAGGATCCGAAGACTTCTCCGCCCGCGTGGTGCAGGCGACGGGTGAGTTGCTGGTGCATGGCGTGGCTGTCCGCCCCGGGCATCCGGTGATCCTGGGGATGGTTTATCCAGATGCGGAGAAGAATGTTCCTCCGCTGCCTTTGATCGGCGTGCCTGGATACCCGGTGTCGGCGGCGCTGACCGGCGAGATATTCGTCAAGCCGCTTTTAGCGCGCTGGCTGGGAATGGCGGCGGACGAACCGGTGAGCATAACGGCGACATTGACGCGCAAAGTTACTTCTCCAGCGGGAGACGACGATTATCTGCGTGTGGCTGTTGGGCGTGTAGGTGGGCGGCTTTTGGCCGCGCCGCTGGCGCGCGGCGCGGGGGTGATCACTTCGCTGGTGCGGGCCGACGGCATTGCCCTGATTCCGCGCGGTTCGCAAGGATTGCCCGCCGGCGCTCAGGTGCGGGTTTTTCTCCACCGTTCGCCAGATGAGCTAGAGCGCACCATCTTCGCTATCGGTTCACACGATATGACCCTGGATTTAATGGCGCAATATCTGGCTACCCGCCAACGACGCCTGGCTTCAGCCAATGTTGGCAGCCTGGGTGGGTTGATCGCCCTGCAGCGCGGTGAGGCGCACCTGGCAGGGTCTCACTTGTTGGATAGCCAAACTGGCGAGTACAATCTGACTTTTGTCCGGCAATATCTGCCAGGTGTACCCGTCAAAGTGATTGCCCTGGTAGGTCGGCAGCAGGGATTACTGGTGCGCAAGGGCAACCCGCTTGGCATTCATTCGCTGAGAGATCTCGCCCGCCCAGATGTGCGCTTTGTCAACCGGCAGCGTGGGGCTGGCACGCGCGTCCTGCTCGATTATCACTTAGTACTTTTAGGACTTGAATCGAGCGCGGTAATTGGCTACAATCACGAGGAATATACTCACCTGGCGGTGGCGGCGGCGGTTGCTTCGGGGCGCGCTGACTGCGGTTTGGGGATCGCCGCAGCAGCGCAAGCGTTAGACCTGGATTTCATTCCGCTCTTTCAAGAGCGCTATGATTTAGTGATCCCCACCGAACACTATCAAAGCGAGCTGCTCGCCCCGCTTCTCGACCTGCTTCATCAACGGAATTTCCGCCAGGCAGTTGCCGGGCTGCCCGGTTACGACGTCAGCCCGATGGGCGAATTGATCGCCAGTTTCGATTGAGGAACTCTTGCCAATGCCGACCGCGCTTGTGGTGGATGACAACCGTCATACTGCTGACATACTTTGCGAAATGCTCTCATTCTTGGGGATTGAGGCGAGACCCGCCTATGGGCCAAGGGCAGCGTTGCTTTCTCTGAAAGAGGCTACACCAGACGCCATATTCCTGGATTTGAACATGCCGGGAATTGACGGTTTTGAAATCATGGCTTACCTGCGGCGCGAACCGCGCTTCCGTGATGTGCCGGTGGTGGTGGTTACCTCCGACGACCAACCAGAAACGGCTTTGAAAGCCCGCCGCACCGGTGCATTATGGGTGCTGGTCAAGCCGCCGACGATCGAAGCCCTGGAGCGAGTGCTTCACACAGCAAGGCTCATCTAAACCTATTGGAGGATAGTATGCCAATTCCTGAAGGCGCTCTCGCGCCTGACTTTGCCTTACCTGATGAAAATGGGACGATGCGCCGCCTTTCTGAGTATCGCGGCCGGCCGGTGGTGTTGTATTTCTATCCCAAGGATGACACTCCCGGTTGCACCACTGAGGCCTGTAACTTCCGCGATGACTACAGCGCCTACCAGCAAGCGGGAGTTACGATCCTGGGTGTTAGCCCGGATACGGTCAAGTCGCATGCCAAATTCAAAGCCAAGCACGGTCTACCCTTTCCCTTGCTGGCGGATGTTGACCACAAAGTCTGCGAGTTGTATGGCGTGTGGGGACGCAAGAAGTTCATGGGCAGAGAATACGATGGCGTCTTCCGCACCACTTTCGTCATCGACCCGCAGGGGAAGATCGTCCGCGTCTTCGAAAATGTCAAGCCTGCCGAGCACTCCGCCGAAGTGCTGGCAGCAATACGGGAGTTGTGAGGCTTCTCCGCCTGCCTGGCAGAAAGCGGGGTTATCAAGCTCAGTTCGATCGCCAGTTTGCCAAAGGTTGTAACACTCTCCCGGCTGTGGCAGATCGGGTTTACAGCCGGTTGCTTTCAAAATCAGCTCCAATTGGTCTAGATTAACGGGTTTTTACGGAAATTACAGGCTCTCTTAGGGTAAAATAGGGGGCGTGAATTTCAAGGAGAGCCGCCTTTGCAATTGGTTGAAACGTCCTGGGTCGCGCTGGTTGCTTGTTGGGCTAGCGCTCCTCTTGATTATCCTCTACGAAGCCTTTGAAACTTCCTGGCTCGCTGAGCGCTCCAGAGACGCCTGGATCACATTGGATATCTTGGTGCTGTTGACTTTTGCTGCGATCGCCTACGCAGCGCTGGAGAAATGGCAGCGCGCCAACCAGGAACGACTCGAGTTACAAGAAACACTGCAGCGCACAGAACAGCAACTGAACCAGGCTAACCAACACCAGGCGGCTGTTTTTCGCATCAGCCAGATGTTTGCCGAAGCTCAGGACGAGAATGAAGTTGTCCGGCAGGTGATGCACTATGCCATTGACCTGCTACAGGCCAAAGGCGCTTCCTACATCCCCCTGGACGAACGCGCCCAGCCGCAGTCTGTCGTCAGCCTCGGAGAAATGCCCTTGCAGACGGCCCAGGCGAGGTTGGAGTACCTGGCCTCTCCCGCTGTGCGCCAGCAATGCGCTACGTGTCAAAACCACGAGCAGTTCACTGATAACTGTCCATTGCTTAAGGGCATATATCCAGATACAGCCGGAATTTATTGCCTACCAATCCGTCGCGGCGAGCAGGATTTCGGCGTGCTCAACCTGTACATCCCTACGCCAGCGAACCTGGATAGGGAAAGCCAGGCTTTCCTGCGTACTTTGGTCGATGAAACTGGCCTTGCCCTGGAAGGCGTGCGCATGCGCCAGCGCGCCATGGAGACGTTGCGCACACTGCAAACGGCGCGCGAAAAAGCAGATGTGTCCGGGATGCTATCCGACTTGCTGGAGAACCTGCACGACACCCTGGATGTTGACTATGCTCGGGTGACCGTTTGGGATAACGGAACAGGAGAGTCGTTGACCACTCTGCACCGCGGACATTTACCTGAGAAGGCGCAACACCTCCTGGAGGGTGTTGTTCAGAGCGTTCGCACCTCCAAAGAGGCGGTGTTATTGGGCAGCGTTGCCGGCGACCCCAGCTCCTCACCGGGGTTGACAGCGTTGATGGCAGTCCCCTTGCTGGCTCAAGATCAGTCAGTTCTGGGGGCAATCGCAGTTGCGAACCTCCGTCACTCGGAGAGCCAGAGGCAGGCGCGTGCCTTCAATCAGAGCCAGCTCGCCACCCTGCAAATCATTGCCGGACAGGTATCGCTGGTATTGCAGAACATCGAACTGCTGGCGCGGTTGGAATACAATGCTATTGTCCAGGAACGGACGCGCCTGGCGCGCGAAATTCATGATGGTCTGGCGCAAACCCTGGGTTTTCTCAAGCTCAAGGTGGCGCAGGTGCAAAACTACCTGAGGAATGGAGAGGTCGAAGCAGCGCATCGGGCGATGGACGCATGCTATGAGACCCTGGCTGAAGCCTACCAGGATGTGCGCCAGGCGATTGACGGGCTGCGCATTCTGCCATCGGAAGGTGGGCTTGCCGGATGGCTGCAGCAGACTGCTGCAGAGTTTGAGGAGATAAGCGGCATCCCGGCGGTTGTTTTGGAACCGGTTGCCAGCGTCGTCTTACCACCGGAAGTACACGTCCAACTCATCCGCATCGTTCAGGAGGCATTGAGCAATATCCGCAAACACGCCGCCGCCCGCAATGTCGAGATCTCCTGCCGAGAATACGCTGGTGAGCTGATCCTGGAAGTGCGCGACGACGGGGTTGGCTTTTCCCCTGAGGATGTGTCTGGACCTTCACGACATGGTCTGCGCGGGATGCGCGAACGGGCGGAGCTGATCGGTGCGGAGTTCCAGGTGATCGGACTGCCGGCTCAAGGCACTGTCATTCAGGTCAATTTGCCGTTGCAGGTGAAGGAAAGCGGAGCATGAACCCCATAAAGCTGGTGGTTGTGGATGATCACGCGCTGTTTCGTTCCGGTTTAATCAGCTTGCTCGCTGATGCGCCGGACTTTCAGGTCGTGGGCGAGGGCGGAAATGGGCAAGAAGCATTAGAGGTTGTGCATCGCACCAACCCAGACGTGGTCTTATTGGATGTCAATATGCCGGTGATGGGTGGGGTGGAAACCGTCCAGGCTCTGCGAAAAAGAGGCGCTTCGGATGCTGGCGCGTTGCGCATTTTGATGCTGACTATCTCGAAGAATGACGAAGACCTGTTTGGGGCGATCGCTGCCGGTGCAGATGGCTATCTGCTCAAGAACGCCACGCCCGAAGAACTGTTCAAAGCCATACGCAACGTTCATGCGGGCATGTCGGTGCTGGCGCCAGATGTCACCCGCCAGGTTTTGCGCGCCATTAGCCTGGAGCAGGCCGGTCTGCCGGACCAGGGGTTGAGCGCCCGCGAACTCGAAGTGCTCAAGTGTCTGGCGCAGGGAAAGACAACCGCCCAGATTTCCTCCGAACTGTTCATCTCTGAGAACACCGTCAAAACTCATGTGCGTCACATCCTGGAAAAGCTGGAGGCTGCCAATCGAGCCGAAGCGGTGAGCAAAGCCCTCCAGGCTGGGGTGATCAATCCAGATAATCTCTAAAAGCAAGCATATAGCTTCTGCAAGGAGGGGTGATTAGAAAATCACCCCTCTGTGTTATATCCTATCCACCTTTTGAAACCGACTGGTGGATGACAAATTTTACCTTTTTAGGTATATTTTCCCTGGTAATCCTCGCTCATGGCGTTTTACTACCATGTTTTCTAAGACGCGTAACAGACCCCAGCGTGTTCTGATTGCTTCAGGTCACCCTCTTTTTGGCCAGGGCTTGCGCAGCTTGCTTGGAGCGCGCCAGCGTGCTGTCGAAGTCATTGCGCTGGTCTCCAATCTGGAAGAGGCGATGTCGGCTTTGGAGCAGCACAGTCCAGACCTGGTGGTGGTGGATTACGATGATACACGCCTGAATCGCGAGGAGTTCCTTGCTCGCTTGTTGGAGGGAGAAAAGAAGCTCAGGGTGGTGTTGCTGTCGCTTTCGGATCCTGAGAACGCATTGGTCTATGACCGCCGCAAACTGGCCGCGGCGCAGATTGACGACTGGTTGGAGGAATGGACGGTTGCAGCCCGGCAAAAATCAGATGACGTGCCGATCCCCTCAATCGCTTCACCTCAACCAGACAGGAGAAACAACATGAAGCATTTGGTCATCGCAAGTATTCTCGTTGTGCTCGTCACGGCTTTGCTCCTCTTCGGCATGAGTCAGGTCAGGCTACTGCCAGAAGCCGCCAGCCTGCAAGCCAGACCGATAGACTGGATGTTCAGCCTGGAGTTCACAGTAATCGCCTTTTTGTTCTCTCTGATTGTGGTCTTTATGGTTTACAGCATTGTAGTCTTCCGGCGCAAGAAAGGCGACCTGAGCGATGCCCGTCATATTGAGGGAAACTCGCGATTGGAGGTGGTCTGGACGGCGATCCCATTGGCGATTGTGCTGGCATTTGCCTACCTGGGTTCTCAGGCTCTGGCAGAGACCACCCGCGTGGATCCGAAAGCCCTGGAGGTCAACGTCATCGCCTCGCAATGGGCGTGGCGCTTTGAGTACCCAGACTTCGGCATCACCACCAACGAGTTGCGCCTGCCGGTCAACACACAGGCGCTGTTGCGCCTTTCTTCGCTCGATGTGATTCATTCCTTTTGGGTGCCTGAGTTTCGCGTGAAGCAAGATGCCCTGCCTGGCGGCAAGGAATTCATCCGCAACCTGCGCATCACCCCCACGCAAATCGGCGAGTACAAGGTGCGCTGCGCTGAATTGTGCGGGCTGAGTCACTACGCTATGGAGGCGCCGGTCATCGTGATGGCTGCAGCAGACTTCCAGGCCTGGGCTGCTGAAGCCGCAGGCCTCTCAGCCGACCCGGTCGAGCGTGGGCAAAAGTGGTACACCACCTATGGCTGCAATGCCTGCCACAGCCTTGACGGCAGCGCCAGCGTTGGCCCCACCTGGCAAGGCATCTACGGTCGTGAAGAAAAGCTCAGCGACGGCAGCGTGGTCATCGTCGATGACGCGTATATCATCGAGTCGATCCGCAATCCTGGTGCGAAGCTCGTCGAAGGTTACCAGAATATCATGCCTGGTGCTATCGGCGCAGGGATGACCGATCAGCAGATTCAGGACCTGATCGAGTTCATGAAAACCTTGAAGTAGGAGATTTCCTATGGGGCAGAAGATCGGTATCTTTTCAATCGGCTTGATACGCGGCCTGGGCGGGTTCATCGCCGGCACGTTGATTGGGATTGTATTCACCCTCCTGGTGCGGGTTTTGGTCGGCTTGCCTGCCTGGAAACCTGAACCGGCCTGGGTGGTAGGGGTGCTGTTCGGCGCAGTGGGTTTCATGTTGGGCACCGGCGTGGCTAACGATTGGATCAAATGGGCTAAAGGCGAGGAAACTCCTGAACACCCCGAAGCCGACCCGCGCCTGAAAGGCTGGGCTAAGTATCTGAGCGTTTCCTTCGACCACAAGGTCATCGGTGTGCAATACGGCGTCACCTCGCTGATTCTGTTTTTGCTGGCTGGCGCCTATGCCCTGCTGTTCCGCACCGAACTGGCCGCCACCGGAATCCAGTTCCTTGATCCGAAGAATTACAACACCATGATGAGCCTGCACGGCATTGTGATGATCGGCGCGACGTTGCTGGCAGTTGGGGCCATGTCCAACTATCTGGTGCCGCTGATGATCGGCGCGAATGATATGGCCTTCCCCCGCCTGAATGCCTTTGCTTTCTGGATCAACATCCCGGGCGCCATCCTGCTCACCCTGGTGTGGTTCTTTGGCGGAATGGACACCGGCTGGACAGGTTACCCGCCGCTCAGCGCCAAAGCGCCGCTGGGTATGGATATGTTCTTCCTGGGGGTATATTTCATCGGATTTTCTTCGATCTTTGGCTCTTTGAACGTTATTGCTACGATTGTGCGGCTGCGGGCGCGCGGCATGGGCTACTTCCGCATGCCCATTTTCGTCTGGACCGCTTTTGCCACTGCAATCATCGGCCTGACTGCGACCCAGCTTATTGGACTATCGTTCCAGATGGTGCTCTTCGAGCGCTTGCTGGGCATGTCTTTCTTTGAGCCGGCTACAGGCGGCAACCCGATCCTCTTCCAGCATCTCTTCTGGTTCTACTCGCATCCGGCGGTTTATGTGTTTGTGCTCACGGGCTTAGGCGTGATCAGCGAGTTGCTGCCGGTCTTCGCTCGCAAACCCCTCTTCGGTTATCGCTGGGTGGCGTTGTCTTCCTTCGGCATTGCTCTGGTGGGTTTCCTGGTGTGGGCGCACCACATGTTCACCTCTGGTATGGCGCCTTACCTGCGTGTGCCTTTTATGTACAGCACACTGCTCGTGGCTGTGCCTACTGGCGTCAAGTTCTTCAGTTGGGTGGCGACCATCTGGGAAGGCAAGCTCAGTTTCGAGACGCCCATGCTGTTTGTCCTGGGTGCGGTTTCGATCTTCTTGTTGGGCGGGTTGAGCGGCCCGCCTAACGGCGTGGTTGCCACCGACCTGCATCTGCAGGATACCTACTGGATCGTCGGTCACTTCCATGCCACGCTCTTTGGCGGTTTCGTTTTCCCGTTTTTCGCTGCCATTTATTACTGGTTTCCAAAGATCACTGGCAGAATGTACAACGAGCGCCTGGGAAAGCTGCACTTCTGGCTGATGCTGCCGGCGTTCTATGTTCAGTCGCTCGGGCAAATGCAGACCGGATTGCTGGGCATGCGCCGTCGAATTGCCGACTATGATCCGGCGCTGAACATTGAATTCAGCCAGTTGTTGGTGACGATTGCCGGCTTTGTCATCGGGTTATCGGTGCTGATCGCTGTCGTCAATTTCATTCGCAGCGCCCGCAGGGGGGAAGTGGCAGTTGCCAATCCCTGGCGCTCGCGCTCGCCGGAATGGCAGCTCCCCTCGCCTGTGCCGGAGCACAACTACGCAGAAGCGATTGAGGTAGTAGGTGAGCCATACGATTACGGTCTGGCAGATTCTGCCTATGTCAATTTGCGCCCGGCGCCGGCATCTGCGGACTGAGTTGACCCAATTTCATCATCGCTCGATCCATGGAAGGTTATTATGGAACCAAAGACTGAAGCAAACCTGGTTGCCAAGAAAAAAGAAGCCTGGCAGGCAGGAATATCTGTATTTATCCTGTTGCTGGCGTTGACCATTGGCGAGTATTTCATCGGCTCGATCGCGGTCACATGGGGGCTACTCCTGCTGAGCATCGCCTTGATCAAAGCGTTCTTTGTCGTGCGTGATTATATGCACCTGGGGCGGCTCTTCAGCGGCGAAGAGGAGGAAAGCGCATGACAACGACAACGCTCACAGATTATCGCCGGCGGGTGGCGACCAGCCGCCTGGGGTTATGGTTGTTCATCCTCTCAGACACATTCGTCTTTGCGGGGTTGTACGTCTCGCGCTTTTACCTGTTAGGCGCCGGTCGGCGACCTGAGCTAGACCAGCTGGTTGGCCTGGCGGTTACCGTGATCTTGCTTGCCAGCAGTTTCTTCATGAACCGGGCTGAGACGGCCATGCGCTATGGCGATCGAAACGCATTCCTGCGCGGCACTTTGGCCACCCTGATCCTGGGTGTACTCTTCCTGGTGGGCGTGGTAGGGGTTGAATGGCAAATTGCCCCCTTTGGACCTGGGGATGGCTCTGTTGCGTCAATCTTTTATATCATGACCGGCTTCCATGCTTTCCATGTCCTAACTGGCGTGATCTTTTTGGCAATCGTTTACCGCAACGGTCGCAAGGGCTTGTACTCGGCGGAGCGCCATTGGGCAGTGGAAGCCTGCGCAGTGTATTGGCATTTTGTGGATGTGGTCTGGATTTTCTTTTACCCGGCGTTGTATTTGATCGGCGCGCCTGCATTGTAGTGCCTGGTCCCGTAGCCATGTTCACCACCTGACGCAAAGGCGCTGGACAGGCGCATGGTGGAGGAAAGTGGATGAAGATGAGATCTTTGTGGTTGGGTCTGGGGGGCATCCTGGCAGTCGTGGCGCTCGTATTGGGATGGCGATACCTGGCAGCTCCGTACACCTACCAGGGGTCCTTGATTGACCCGCCGGTTCCGGCTGCGGATTTCGAACTTGGCGATCAGAACGGGCGCATTTTCCGCCTGCAGGATCAGCGCGGCAGCGTGATCGTGATGGCTTTTGGCTACACCCATTGCCCGGACGTCTGCCCAACCACTCTGGCGCAGTTTAAGCAGCTCAAATCTGAATTGGGCGCAGAGGCAGCGAATGTGCGCTTCGTTTTCATTACGGTTGACCCGGAACGGGATACTCGCGAACGCCTGGCTGCCTACATTGATAGCTTTGACCCGACTTTTGCCGGTTTGAGTGGCAGTCGCGAAGAACTGGAGCCGGTCTGGCAGAGCTATTTTGTCTACCAGCAGCGGCGCGAGATCGGCAGTGCCGCCGGCTATCTCGTTGACCATACCTCGCGCATTTATGTCATTGATAAAGAAGGCAATTTGCGCCTTACCTACCCGTTCGACATTGATCAACAGGCCATCCTTAGTGATGTTAACCACCTGTTGAAAGAGTAAGCGGCGATGAAGTCTGACCTGACACCCTATATTAAGCGTCTGGTTGTTGTGCTTTTGCTTTCGGTGGCAATTGCTTTTCTCATCAATGAGGGCAGCTATCTGTTGCAACGCGATCAAACAGACCGCGCCCCGCGGACGATTGAGCTAGTCATTCCAGCCGGCACAGCGGAGCGCGTGGACAGGGGCGAACCAGCGCCAGGCATACCGGAGAAGATGAGCTTTGTGGTGGGCGACGTGCTCGAGGTCCGCAATGAAGATACTGTCGCCCATCAACTCGGTCCAGTTTGGGTTCCGCCGGGGTCAACCGGGCAGTTGGTGCTGAAAGACGCCAACCGGTATTCGTACACCTGCTCCTTCTCTCCCGACCGCTATCTTGGCCTGGATGTACGCCAGGGGACTGGACTTGCCACCCGGTTAACCGGTTTGATGATCTCTGCGCCTACTTTGGCCGCTTTCCTTTTCATTTACAGTTTGTTGGTGGTGCCAATCCGGCCGCGCCAGCAGGAGACGGAGCCGCGCGCATGAGCGGTCGCGCTGTGAACTATCTTCGGTACGCTCGTCTGCCGTTGCCAGCGTTGTTGCGACCATTTAGCCGGCGCTGGATTCTGACGACGCTCCTGGTCTTTGCCGCAATGGCGGTGATGATCCGCCTGGGCATCTGGCAGCTAGACCGTTTGCAAAGTCGGCGCCTTTTCAACGCTCGGGTTCTTGCCCAGGTAAACCAGCCGCCTCTCCTATTGAATGGTGCAGCGCTTTCTATGGATCTCACCGGCATGGAGTATCGCCAGGTGGTGGTAGAAGGCGAGTATGATCACGCGAACGAAGTCGCTTTGCGCAATCAGAGCTGGAACAATCAAATCGGGGTTCATCTGCTCACACCGCTCAAGATTGCCGGTAGCAACCGGTATGTGCTGGTGGATCGCGGCTGGGTGCCGGTTACTGATTTTCAGAACCACGATTGGTCTGCCTATCAACAGCCTGGGAAGGTCAGCCTTACGGGTGTGATTCGCCTCTCCAGCAACAAACCCGACTGGGGGCGACGGACCGATCCCACTCCCGCGCCCGGGGAACGGCTGGAAGTTTGGAACTTTGCCAATGTCGAGGCTATCGGCGCGCAGTTGCCCTATCCGCTTTTGCCTGTTTACATTCAAGCGGCGCCAGATCCGGCCTGGACAGGCCTGCCCTATCGCGCGCTACCTGATCTCGATCTGACGGAAGGCCCGCACCTGGGCTATGCCTTCCAGTGGTTCACCTTTGCCGCCATTTTGGGTCTGGGCTACCCGTTCTTCATTCGCCGGCAGGAAGCCGCCAGACTGCGCAAGTTGGAGCTCAACCATGTCAACAACTGACCATCCAGTTGAAACAACCCGGCCCGAGGGTTACTCGCCAGCGATACGCCTGTTGTTACTGGCTTCGGTATCATTGATTTTCTTCTCGATCGTCAGCGGCGGAGTAATGCGTCTAGCCCAATTGGATTCAGCCTGCCCTGGTTGCCTTGGGGTGGGTTTACCTCCGCTCGACGCTTCGCCTTGGATCATTTACCTGCCTTGGGTGGGGAATCTTTTGTGTGCGGCTCTGGTGGCATTTGCTGTTTGGGCTGTCCGTGGGCGTAAGCTGAATAAGCGGCTGGTGGTTGCGCCGCTGATGGCTTCGCTGGGGCTCATTGCCTTTCAGATTATGTTCGGCAAAGTCCTTTCGCCGCTGGAAGTCCCATGGACGATGATGCTTCATCTGGGACTATCCCTGGCTATCCTAGGCTTGCTTTTGACGGCAACCATAGTGGTTTTTGTACAGGGGTCTCGACCTGATGGTTTGCCTAAACTGACCTATCGCGCACCATTCGCCCGACTTTCTTTGCTGGCGTTGGCGGTGGTTTTCTTGTTGATGGTGAGTGGGGCGGTTGTAGCAGCAAACAGCGGGGATGCCGTGTGCGCTGGCTGGCCAATTTGCAGCGGGTCAGTCGCGCAGTGGGGAGCGGAATCCTGGTTGCAAATGTCGCATCGGATCATGGTGTTGCTCTCAGCCGTAATGCTGGGTTGGCTGTTTGTGCAGTCCTGGCGGACGCAGCGCAGCCAGACTCCGGTGATCGTCTCCTCCACGGCTGCTGCGGTGTTGTTTGTAGCTCAGGCGCTTTTAGGTTCCCGGATGGGTGGAGACGCGCCGCTCTATCTCCTGGCTTTGCATCAGGCGACCGCTGTAGCGGTCTGGGGGACGCTGGTGGTGCTGGTGGTGTGTGTCGGCATTGCTAGAAGGGAGGCGGAGGAAGAGCGCCAGGAGACAGCGCAGCTTCGCGGCCGCCGTGGTCTGTGGCGCGACTTGCTCTTGCTGACCAAGCCCATTGTTGTCCTGTTGTTGCTGGTGACCACCTATGCGGGGATGGTGATCGCTGCAGCGGATTGGCCTTCTCCCTGGCTAACTTTGTGGACATTGCTGGGCGGTTTTCTTGCGGCTGGCGGATCGGGAGCCATCAACCAATATATTGACCGCAGCGATGACCTCAAGATGCAACGCACCCAAAAACGCCCTCTTCCTGCGGGCAGGCTGACGCCTGGAGAGGGCCTGGCGTTTGGGGTGGGGATTGCCCTGGCATCTTTCTATCTGATGACGGCTTTTGTCAACTTTCTGGCGGCTTTACTCACTCTGGCAGGCATTCTGTATTACGTTTTAATCTATTCGATTTTTCTGAAGAAAACCACCGTTCAAAACATCGTCATCGGCGGCGGAGCAGGCGCCATCCCGCCATTGGTCGGTTGGGCGGCGGCCACTGGCGCATTGAACCTGCCATCGCTCTTCTTGTTCGCCCTGGTCTTCCTGTGGACACCGCCGCATTTCTGGGCGCTGGCACTGGTGCGGCGCAACGACTACGCCCGCGCCGGTGTGCCCATGTTGCCGGTTGTGCGCGGCGAGCGGGAAACGCGCTGGCAAATCTTCTTGTACACCATCGAGCTGGTTGCCCTGACCCTGCTCCTGCCCCTCTTTGGACTGGGAGGTAGCATGTACTTTGTCGGGGCGGCGATGCTGGGAGGCTGGTTGTTGTTGGCTGCCTGGAAGGTGTGGAAGCAGGGCGGCAATAAAGTTGCCTGGAAGATGTATCGTTTCTCCAGTATGTACCTGGCTTTCATCTTTGTGGTTTTGATGGCAGATGCCCTGATATAGCGAAGCAATTTAGGAATCGTGGATCACCAGTCGGGTTCCTGCCTTGCGGACGTACCATTGCCCGGCGGCGATCACGGGCTTTGTCCAGCGATATACCCAGAGGGCATCTTCAATGCGCAGGTTTACGCAACCGTGGCTCATGCGACGACCGAAGTGGTTATGCCAGTATGCGCCATGCAAGGCAACCCCGTCCTTGTGAAAGAAGCACACCCAGGGCACACCAAGCAGCTCATAAGCTTCCAGGTCATCTGTGAGCAGGCCATCCCCCATGTGGCGGGAGGGCATCTTGGTCTGTACACGAAAATATCCTGTGGGCGTTTCGGTTGGGATGCCATTGGGGCTTGGGGCAGATGATTTAATGCCGGTAGAAACCGGCGCCTGGCGCACGATATGATCCCCCTCGTAAGCGGTCAGCATCTGTCTTTCAATCGAGATTTCGATGCGTTTGTCGTCATCGGGCACAAAAGGAGATAGCGGGCTGGTCTCCCCGGCGCCGATCGGACGAAGATGTGCTGCAGGTACCCAGGTGTGCACGTGGAGCAGGTCGTCGGTCAGGCGGTACCAGGGTCTGCTGTCTGGCCCTTCTCCGATATCAGTAATCCAATGCACCGACTGGAAATACAGCATATACAGCGGTTCCCAGCGGCTTCCGCTCATCGAGCGGTAACTGCGCGTGAACGGAACCGTTACCTCGGCAAGCTGCCCGGTCTCTGGGATACTTGTCAAGGGGTTATGATTCAGACGGGCGCCATCCAGGCGTTGCAGATATCCGCTATGGACGTAACCTTGAGACAGGCGATACCACAGCGGATTGTGAGCCGGTCTACCAGGTGTTTCGATTTCCTCCAGGATCTCGATGATCTCATTGCGCCGAAGCTGACCCAGGCGTTCGCTCTGGAAGGAAGGCTGGCGGTAGCGATATATACCGCGGATCGTCACCCGCGCCATGGCCATGCTCTGGAAATTTTCTTCCCAGCTCTGTTCCCAGGGAAGGGGAGGTGCGAAGACGCCGCCGGCAATCAGGGCGCTCAGTTTGAGGAACTCACGGCGGGAGAGGGCCTTTGCGGCGTTCATGGGTTGGCTAGATGATTTCAACCCGGGTGCCGTTGCCCCGCCGCTCCCAGTCTGCCCGTGATTCCACCGGCGTTTCGAATACCGGAGTAGTCCACCGAAAGAGCCATTTGGCGTCTTCGTTGCGCATGTTGACGCAACCGTGGCTCATCTGGATGCCGAAGTTGTTGTGCCAGTAGGTGCCGTGGAGGGCTTGAAGAAACACGTCCAGGGCACCCCGGGCAGGGAGAAGCCCCCGTTTCTCTCAGCGTCAGGATTGCCGCTGACCTGACCCATGTGCTTGTTGGGCATTTTAGAATAAATCCGGAAGTTGCCAGTTGGCGTGGCGGTTGGCAGGTCATCCGGCAAGCGCCTGCGGCTGGGGATGCCGGAGGAGATGCGCGCGGTGAAGACTTCCCGGTCGTACTCATAGGCGGTGAGCGTTTGTGTGCTGAGCCTCACCTGCACCCGCTTCTGCTCAGGGGGGACGTCTGGCGAAAGCGGTGAGATCTCTGCATCTGGTATGGGGCGTAGGTGTGTTGCCGGAACGAAGTATTTCAGGTGAGCGTCGATTTCGGAGGTGAGTTGATACCAGGGCTGCTTGTCTGGTCCTTCTTCGATGGCGGTAGCCCAGTGCGTGGTGGAGTAGTACAGGGGTGTGCCATTCCAGGCATGCCAGCCTTCCCATGTGGAATACTGATAAGCAACGGTAAAAGGCACGGTGACCTCGCAAAGTTGTCCGGCTTCTGAGACGCGTTCCAGAACCGGGTTGTGATCCACCTTGACCCGCTGGAGATACGCGCTGTGCAGATAACCGCCCCACACGCGGTACCAGAGCGGGTTCCAGGCGGGCCCATGCGGTGAGATCACCTCTTCGTAAATATGGACGATTTGGTCGCGGTAGCGCTTGCCGATGATGGGCGCGTCGTCGCGTGGCTGGCTGCGCAGGTCTATCTCATAGATAGTAACGCGAGCAAGCTCGCCCAGGTCGTACTCGCTGGCGCGCGGAAATACCGGAGAAAATGCCAGACTGCCCAATGCCAGCCCGGCGATCTTGAGAAAACCACGGCGTGTCAGGGGCGATGCCATGGCTGAAGATTATAACCCGAATCTATCGCCGAAAATCGCCCGAGGGGAAAATCTAAGGCGTTCTTAAAGGGCTGGGTTTAGATTGGGTCGAAATTAGAGGTGGAAAAACGCCTGGTGTGATAAAATCAAAACGCGAGCGTTCGGGTGCCCCCCTCACCTGGATGCTCGCGTTTGATTTGTTTCCCCTGGGTTTTGTGCGGAAAACCTGGCTAAGGGCGTATGGCTAGCGGCATGAACAGCTTAAATTCGGACGTTTCTACCACTCGGACGACGTCTTCCGCAGGCAGATAGTTGCTATCCCCGAGCTGGGAGGCAGTCAGCCAGCAAGCGCCCACACTCCTGGTTATCATCACTGTGTAGCCATCCAGGGTGCAATTCCCGGTCGCTGACAGGCTTACCGGCAGCCCAGAGCTGGCGCTGGTGCTCACGGTGAACACCGTTCCGGTTGGCACGGGCGATGGCGGCTGTTCGAAGTGGATGATTTGCTCCGCCTTTGCCGCCTGGACGGTGCGGAGGACATCTGCTGCGGGATTGTAGTTCGGGTCGCCTGGCTGTGAGGCAGTGAGAGTGCAGGTAAGCGTTCCGCTGGTCATGGTGACATCAAAACCGGAGTTACTGCAACCGCCGGAGGCAGCTAAGGTCACGGGCAATCCTGAACTGGCGCTTGGATAAACGCTAAAGGTCGTGCCGTACGTGGCAGGGCTAGGCGGCTGTTCAAAGGTTATCACCTGATCAGCTCGATTGACGACCAGTGTGGCTGCGTTGGATGGTGTTGAACCACAATCATTGCTGACCACAACATGGTAGGAACCGGCGTCTGCCATGCTGACCGCAGCGATGGTGTACTCGCTGGCGACCGCATCCTGGATCGGGTTGCCGTCTTTGTACCATTGATACGTGAGCGGCTCGCTTCCGGTTGCGCTGACGGTGAAAGTCACCGGCTCGCCGTAGACAACAGTCTGGCTGATTGGTTGGATGGTGATCGTTGGTAGAAGGCAGGCAGCGGCATAGGTAGCCATTACCATCGTAGAATCGCCCGATGCCCCAGCCGTGAAAGGGATGGATGGGTCGCTGTTCAGCAATTCATAGAGCTGGCCGTCAACGGTCACCTCATCCGGAAAGCCGTTATAAGTGAAAACCGTCCCAGGCTCATCGGTGATGTTTGCACTTGGCCCCGGGCTGGTAAAGGTGACCGAATAGCTTCTAATTTGTCCGCCAGGGTTAGTGCGCGTGCCTGTGATGGTAATCGAAACTCCTGCTGGCAGCCCGCTCGTCTGAAAGTAAACAAAGTGAGGCGGTGCGGCGGGAGCCGCCATAGCCAATGAAATCAGCCAGATGGCGCTGAGCATACCCAGCAAAAGGCTCGCCCCAATTATGTATTTCCTTTCCATTTATTTTTCCCTCCTGATGTATATGCTTGCCGACCTTGTCCAATGGATTATTGCACCCTGAGGTGAATTGCTGTGCCCCGACCCCCAGGTGAAGCAATTCCGGGACAGGACATTCTTTTTGTATATATTAACGTCCTGTTAAAACAATTATATTTGCAATCCTGCAAGGGAGGATAACAAAAAGTTTAGATTGCCCTTATAGAAGCGTGTTTGTTTACCGATCATTTACCAATTTTGGAACGGTCACGTTTCTATCAATCAACCAGCCTCTCCAGAAGCTATCGCTGCCAGAGAGGCTGGTCGATTCCAGAACCTGAATTGCGCAAACCAAAGCGCTTTTCTTGATTTTGAGACGGTTTTATGTGCGAATCTCCCTGCGCTGGAAAGAAACGTACCCCAGGGCAAACAGCAAGATCGTGGCGGCAATCAAGCCCGTGAGCTGCGGCCAGATCATTAAAAGGCTCTGCCCAACAGGCAACGGAGCGCCCAGCACGGCTCCTTCCAGTTCGAAGGGGAGGAGCAATCCCAGGGAGCGCACAGCCGGCCTGAGCAACGCTACGGTGGCTTCTACGAAGAGGGTGTTCGGTGAAAATCGGCTCAGCGTTAATTCTAATCTCGCCTGTGCCAGCAATTCTTCGAGGAAGCCGAATTGTATTGGTCTCAGACTCTGAGCAGCCAGGCTTACCAGAATTTCCCAGAACGCGGTGAAGAACAACCAAACAGCAATCGAAGCCAGAGCGGCGGTCGCCGATTGGCGGAAGACGATGGAAAACACCAGCGCCAGAGCGATCCAAAAACCGCCATAGACAATTGTCGCCAGCAAAAATAGCAGGCTGCGGGTGACTTCCTCGCCGCTTGGAGGTAAGCCCAACCCCAGCAACCCTACGCCGATAACCAGCAGCCAGATTGCCGCCAGGACAAGCGCCAGGGTGAAGATCGCCCCCAAGAACTTGCCGAGCAGCAGGGCATCGCGGTAGATTGGCTGTGATAATACCCGCGAGGCCGTGCGACGGTTGAACTCGCCATTGACGGCGTCGAACGCCAGGGCGATAGCTACCAGTGGAACCAGGAAGCCTAAAAAGCCGGCAAATGCTGGCAATGGCTCGCGGGCCGAGGTGAACAGCTTCAGGAACAGGAATTGCTCATCGCTATTGCCAGACCCCGAGATCTGTTGCAGGGCGGCGTAACCGGTGCCCACGGCCGTGAGTACGATCAGGATCTCGAGAATCTGCATGCGGGCACTGGTCAGGTGGTCAGCCATCTCTTTGGCGATCACCGCTCCCAGGCCGGTCCAAGGGGAACCTTCACGCCCTTTGGGTCTCGTGAGTAAGGCCATGGTTCACCTCCGCAAAATAGGCGTTGTAGATGTCATCCAGGCTGGGCGTCTCGATACTCAGCGAGGTCAGTTGACCGCCAGCGTTGACGATTGCCCGTGCGGCATCGGCGCGCAAATCTTTTGTGGCGGTCAGGATGTATGTGTCCGGCGCGGTGAAATCCACTCTGGCAACGCCCGGAATTTGCCCCAGTTTTTCCTTAAAGCCTGCCTCAGTGCCGTTGGCTTGCAGCCGAACCAGAAAGCCAGCCCCAAGCACTTTTTCGGCCAGCTCGGAGACCGTCCCTTCCAGCACCATGCGCCCGCGATGGAAAAGCCCGACCCGGTCGCACACCTCCTGCACCTGATAAAGCAGATGCGAGGAGAGCAGGATGGTGATGCCAGAATCGGCCAGCTCGCGGCTGAGTTTGAGGAAATCACGTGCCAGTTCAGGATCCAAACCCAGGGTGGGTTCATCCATGATGACCAATTGGGGTTTTTTGATCAGGACATCGGCCACCGCAAGCCGCTGACGCATGCCGCGTGAATAGGTGGCCACCCGCAGGTCAGCGACTTCTGTAAGGCCCACCCGGGCGAAGGCTTCGTCAATTCGGCGATATGCCTCCGGGCGCGGCAAGCCATTGAGTTTGGCAATGTACATCAAATTCTCGCGCGCGGTGAGCTCATCGTAAAAGCCGACTTGGTCAGGAATATATCCTGTGCGCATCTTGACGCTCAGCGGCTGACGGGAGGGGTCAAATCCCAGAACCTGCACCTCGCCTGAGGTCGGTTCTGTGAGCCCGAGTAGCATCAGGATGGTGGTGGTCTTCCCGGAGCCGTTTGGCCCGAGCATGCCGAAGATTTCCCCTTGTTGAACTTTCAGATTGAGGGAATCGACCGCCACAAAGTCACCGTATTTCTTGGTCAGATTTTTGGTTTCGATGATCAGGTTACCCATGTGTTGCCCTCCCGGGGCGATCAGCGTCGACCGAAGCGCGTCACAGCCAGGGCCACAACGCCAACCGCAATGGCGATCAGGGCGACCCCGACCACACCCCACAGCGTTGAGGTTGAGACTGTAATGCGAAAATCGGCGGTCTTGTTAACTCCATCAACTGGACGGGCGCGAACGGTGACCACATAGTCACCAGCCACAGCTTTCTCAGCCGGTTTGAGCTTCATTGTGACCTCAGCCTGATCTCCTGCCGGGATCTCGGCGATCACCTTGGGATCAAAGGATACTGTCCATCCCGACGGAGCGGTGGCGCTCATCTCAATGCCCTGCGCCGGGGCTGTCCCGCTATTGCTGACCAGCACCGACAAGGTGGTTTCTCTACCCGCATTTGCCCTTCCAGACAGGCGGCCATCCAGCCCGCTGACGCTCAGGTTGTGTTGCCCGGCTACTTCTGCGGTCAACTCCAGACTCGCCTGCACTTCGCCCCCATTGGCATAGATCGTGAAGGGATACCGCCCCGCCTGCGCTTCCACAATGGGATCCAATTCGACAGTGATGCTCTTGGACTGGTTGGCACCTAAGGGGAAACTGGTCACTTCCTGACCGGTGAGGGTGAACTTTGCCAGGAAGCCTGACGGCACATCTGCGGTCAGGTTGATAATCAGTTCCTCATCCCCGGTGTTTTTCAGCGTAGTGTTGTAGCGAAAAGTAGTTGTAGGTGAACCCTTCAGGATCGGCAAGTCGGTGGTGAAGTTCAGGCTGGCGGGGACTTTCTCCTGAACGGTCAAAGTGATGGGCAGCCTGGATTCCAGTTTGTCGCTGCGGGCGAGGACGAAGAAGGTATAAGTGCCAGAGGCAACGCCTTCGGGCGGGGTCAGTTGCAAATCAACAGTTTCGGATGAGTCGGCGCCAACGTAGACCGCCTGAATCATTCGCCCGCCTCCACGGAAGGTTGCTGTCCAACCCTCGGGGATTTCAGCCATTTGCACATTTGCGGTTTGCGCCTGGCTGACCGCCCGCAGGGTGAGTTTAATCGTCACCGATTCGCCGATTTCAATCACCTGGCTCGGGTAAGTGGTATAGAGTAGCAAGTTTGGCGGTGCGGCGGTGGGTGTGGGCTCTTGCGCCGAGGCAATGCGTGGGCTTGCCAGCGCCGCGAACAGGCAAATTGTGGCGATTGAGAAGAACAGCATCGTGCGTTTCATTGTCTGAGCTCCTTTATCATGATGTATCCTGTCAGCCGGTGTTCGTGCAATCACACTTCTGTGTGCTTGCGCCGGCAGACAGGCAATTCCCCAGGAAAGTATCATTTTTGGTAACCGGCGTACAGGTATCCTCCCCAGCCGCCAGGGTGGTTTGGATACCTGTTGCGCGAATTCGACGGTCTCCTTTCTGGATTGATTCTAGCTGAATCAACAACTCCTTTCCAGAACAGATTGTCTGTGTAGATCAATACGCTTTAACCGCAATGCGCTTGCTTTTCTTGATTGCTTCAGTGGTCTTTGGCAGTTTGATCTTCAGCACGCCGCGTTTGAACGTAGCGTCGATTCGCTCCTCATCCACTTCATCGGGAAGGGGGATGGTGCGATAGAATGAACCGTAAGAGCGTTCGAGTCGATAGAAGCGCTTGCCCTTTTCCTCTTTCTCAGCGCGCTTCTCACCGCTGATCGTCAGGGTGTTGCGATCGATGAAGATATCGATATCTTCCGGCTCCACCCCGGGCAATTCAGCCGAAATGTTGATTTCCTTATCGGTTTCGACAACATCCATCCGCGGGGCGAAATCTCCCGAAAAGATGAAGTCATCATCGAACAGGCTGAGAGTGAAAGGCCTCTCG
>FWPU01004984.1_pt1 | contig 29853 bp, 27 predicted proteins | sample 2228361 | NCBI WGS metagenome assembly FWPU01 (sample SAMEA103939777, study PRJEB20133) | metagenome | reverse complement strand
CAGTCGTACAAGGCCGGGCGAAGCCCGGCCGAAGCCACCGCCTTCAGGCGGTGTGAGTATTCACTCTTCCGCTCGCCGAGCACCGGGCGCACGACCGCCGAAAGCCGGCCCGACTCGAGGACGAGCTTCGCGTCGGGCGCGGTGGCTCCGGAAGCGACCGTGTACGCCTCGAAGCCGGCGGCGAGCACCTCGTTCAACTCGATCGTCACCGCGTCGCGCGAGCGGGGAATGATGCTGTCGAAGAAGAAGAGCTCCTTCTTGCGTTCGCCGGTGACCTTGCGCGTGGCCGCCACGGTGAATTCGCCGGCGAAGAAGCGCCGGGTCCCCACGCAGTTGGTGTCGATCTGGCGCGGGGTGGCGGAGGCGATCCTGCAGCCCTGAATCCTCCACGTCATCGAGCCCATCTCGCCCGGGTCTCCTTGCACGTCATCGGGGTCGAGCTTCACGCCGGCATTCTCGAACCCGCAGTCCTTGTCGGCGTTGGTCAGGTTCGCCGCGAAGCCGGTGCTCTGGACGAGCAGCCGTGCGGCCGCCTCGGCGAGCGGGCGGGTGAAGCTGCACGCGTCGTCGGAGGCCGGCACCTCGAGATGGGGAACGCACCGGTACGTCGCGTCGAACGCGGCCGGCTCGTACGCCGGGTCGAGCACCGGATCTCCCGCGGTGGGAATCGGCAGCGTCGCTCCGTCGCTGACCATCGTCCCGACGAGGCGGTTGGAGTGGGTCGCTCCGGCGCCGCTCTGCGCCTCGAGCTCGGCGCGGTCGATGTGCAGCCCGAGCGAGACGCCCTGCTCCTGAATGGCGACGCGCGCGCCGTCGATCGAGAGCTGGAAGCGCGCCACGGGCGTGGCGATGGAGCAGGCTCCCGTGCGGGTGTCGAGGGCCAACCTCGGCGACATGCGGCCGGTGACGGTCCCTTGGTGGATGGTGAAGGTACGGGGCGATGCCGTGTCCGAGAGAGTGAAGCCTTCGAACCGCGCGGTCAGCTCGACGTCCACCGCGTCGCGCGCGGTGGGCACGATGGGCGTGGTCGGATCTCCCGTGGAGATGCCGCGCAGCACCTTCCTCCCGGTGACGGTGACCGCGCCGGCCATGTCGAAGCCCACGCCGAGGCAGTCGGTGCGGATGCGCCGGCGCTGCGCCGATTCGATGCGGCACGGCTGGTCCAGCCGCCAGACCGCGGCGCCTCCGCGCTCGCCGAGCGCTCCGGAGGTCTCGAGCTTCGCGTTCGGGCTCGCGAAGCCGCAGGCCGCGTCGTTCTCGACCAACGAGACCAGGTTGCCGAACGTCTTCACCCAGAGCTGCGCGGCGCCCTGGGCCAGGCGGTCGCGCACCGGCGCGCACGGCGCATCGACCGGCTGCGCGAGGTCGGGCCTGCACGCGTAGGACTCGACGAAGCGGGGCCGGTCGTAGGAGGGATCGAGGCCCTTCTTGTCGTCGCGCGTCGGCAGCCGCACCGTCGCGTCCCACACGGTGATTTCGCCCTCGAGCCAGTTCTCGCGATCGCCGCTCCGGCCCACCTGAGCCCAGAACGACGAGCGCGGCACGTCGACGAGGAACGAGCGCTCGCCGCTTTCGACGTAGACCTTCGCGTCGTCGTAACGAATGTCGGAGACCGCGGCGTCCATCGTCGGCACCATGCAGATGCCCTTCGAGGCGCTGGCGGCCAGGCGCGGCGAAACGGACCAGGAGACCTTCCCGGACACCATCGTCAGCGCGGGCGTGCGCGAGGCAAACCGCGCGGCGAATCGGTACAGCTCGGCCGAGAGCTCGAGCCGCGCCGCGTCCGGGCCATCGGGGATGACCGGCTGGTTGGCGTCGCCGGTGAGGAGGCCGGTGATGATTTTCGTCCCGCGAATCACCACGCGCCCTTCGCCGAACGTCTTCTCCCCGCGGCACGTTTCCGAGATGGGCTCGCCCGTACCCAGGTCGATGGTGCACGCGTCGATGGCCCAGGTCACGCTGCCGCGTTCGCCCGGAGCGCCGCTGATCTTCGCGGACCGCTTCGCCGCCTCGCTCGAGAACCCGCACCGGTCGTCCCGGTCGGCGAGCTGGGCGAGCATGGCGAGGTTGCGAACCGTGAGGCGGGCCACGCCCATCGAGACGGGCTCGGGGAAGTTGCGCTCGCTGCAGGCCAACCAAGCGAGTGCGAACGGGAGGAGTCGACGCATGGCGCGCTCGCCCAGGCAAACGCCGGGCCGGATGTAACCGCGCGTCCGCGCGTTGGACGTTGCCGCCTGCAGTGGGCAGCTGGAGCGGTCGGCGCTGCACTTCGAGTGCGTGCGGTGCTTCCGCCAGGGCCGTCAGGCGCCGGCGGCGACGGCCGCGAGGGCGACGGCGAAGGCGAATGCCAGGGCTAGGCCCACCAGCGCGAGCTGCGCGTACCCGAGGACGAGGCCGGTGGTGGCCAGGGGCATGCCCTCGATGCGATGGCCGGAGATGCGGATCTCGCGGCGTGCGTAATGGCCGAAGACGACGGCCGCCAGGGCGCCGACGATGGGCAGGGCCACGTAGCTCAAGATGCCGAACGCCAGGCTGGCGACGGCGGATCCGCTGGTGCGTTCGGGCGTGCGGCGGATCGGCCGGGCGGGCGACGCCGAGCCCGGAAGGGCCGCCGGCGCCGGTGCCGTTCGTTCGGGGTTCATCACCCGCTCGCCCTCGGGCGTGACCGCGCCGCAGTGCACGCAGAACAGGCGGCCGGGAGTGAGCAGTCCGTCGCAGGTGGCGCAGAGCATGGCGTCGGTGACTACGGCCGGGCCGGGCGGCGATTGCACCGGGCCAGCGCCGACGCTGCTCAGCGCAGCGGCTCGGAGAGCATCGTCTTGCCGATGGCCTCGTACGGGGGTCGGCGAGGGTCGTCGCGGCGGAAGACGAGCCGGAAGTGGTCCAAAGCGCGAACGCACCCGAAAGGCAGATGCGCTCGAGCGCGCCGTTTGCGCCGCTCGCGCTCGCACTCCTCGTCGCCTCTCGCGCGCTACGGCGGTGATCGTCACACTCGCGAACAGATCAACTTTCCGTCCGTCGCGGTCGCGAATTGGACGCGCGATGCGATGTGCGCGACAACGCTCGGCGCATGGCGGAGATCATCGACCTGTCGCTCGTCAGTGATGCCAAGCGTTACTTCCAGAAGCTGCTCGATACGAGGGGGATCTCGTACTTCTTGAAGAAGGACGGCGCGCGGCTCTTCCAGATCGAACAATCGAAGGTGGAGATGATCGTTCGTACGGCGGCGCGGGCCCGCCCGCCGCACATGCCACGTCCGCCGGTGCACGCGGTCGACCACGCGCGCAAGGAGATTCGGCGCGAGCTGATCCGCCGCGTGGTCGAGGCGATGCTGCAGACCGGGTTGTAACGCCGGCGGTCTTCAGGGGCGCGGTCGTCGCGCCGCGGCCGTTGGCTGCGGGGCTCCTCGAGAGCCCGGGCGCGAGCTGCACGAACGCGATGCCGTCGCGAAGCTGCCCATTCAGCCCGAAGACGCGCCGATGTAGCGTCGGTGCGTGTTCTCGCGCCGAACCGCCTGGGAGCGCTCGCCCAACCCCATCGCCGCGAAGCTCGAGGCGCTGCGGGCCGGGGGCGCGCGCCTGATGGATCTCACCGAGTCCAATCCCACGCGCTGCGGCTTCGAATACCCGGAGACCGAGATCCTCGCCGCGCTCTCGAGCCCGGCCGCGCTGATCTACGAGCCGGATCCGCGCGGTCTCGCTGGTTCGCGCGAGGCGCTCGTCGCGCATCTGGCGCGCACGGGTGTTGCGACTGCTGCCGATCGCGTGTTCTTCACCGCGAGCACGAGCGAGGCGTACGCGTTCCTGTTCAAGCTTTTGTGCGAGCCCGGCGACGACGTGCTGGTGCCGAACCCGTGCTATCCGCTCTTCGACTTCCTCACCCGGCTCGAGTCGGTCGAGACGCGCAGCTATCCGCTGTTCTTCGCCGGGCAGTGGCGGCTCGACGTCCATGCGGTTCGTGCCGCGGCCACGCCTCGCACGCGCGCCGTGCTGGTCGTCAACCCCGGCAACCCCACGGGAGCCTTCCTCAAGCGCGGCGAGCTCGACGAGCTGTGGAGCCTCTGTGCCGAGCGCAGCTGGGCGCTCGTCTCCGACGAGGTGTTCGCCGACTACGGGATCGGCCACGACCCCGAGCGCGTGGTGTCGGTTTCGACGGCCGATGCTCCGGCATTGACGTTCTCGCTCGGCGGGCTGTCGAAGTCGGCCGGGCTGCCGCAGATGAAGCTCGCGTGGACGATCGCTTCGGGGCCGCACGGGCTGCTGAACGAGGCGCTCGAGCGGCTCGAGCTCGTCTCGGACGCGTACCTTTCGGTCGGTGGCCCGGTGCAGCGCGCGTTGCCGGCTCTCCTCGAGATCGGGTCGCATGTCGCCGAGCAGATTCGCCGCCGCGTCGAGCGGAACCGCGCCGCCGTCACGGCAGCGTCGAAGGGAGCGAGCTGGTCGGTGCTCCCGAGCGAGGGCGGCTGGTACGCGGTGCTGCGCATTCCGCTCGAGCCCGGCGAGGAGGCCACCTGTCTGCGGCTCCTCGATGCGGGCGTCCTGGTGCACCCGGGTCACTTCTTCGACTTCCCCTCGGGCGCGCACCTGGTGGTGTCGCTCATCGTGCCGCAACGAACGCTCGATGAGGGGCTGAAGAGGCTGGTACAGGTTCTGTCCGGTTGAGGAGGAACGATGGAGCACCGTCGCGTGGGGCGAAGCGGGTTGCAGGTGTCGGCGCTGTGCCTGGGCACGATGACCTTCGGCGAGTCGCGCACCTTCATGAAGGGCGTGGGCTCGACCGACGACGAGGCCCGGCGCGTGCTCGATCGGGCGCTCGATGCGGGCATCGACTTCGTCGACACCGCCGACGTCTACAGCGAGGGCCGCTCGGAGGAGCTGCTCGGCGAGTGGCTGGGGCCGCGGCGCAAGGACGTCATTCTCGCCACCAAGTGCCGCTTCTACATGGGCGTGGGCAAGCCCAGGCCGATGGAGCACGGGCTGTCGCGGCGCCACGTCATCGAGGCCTGCGAGGGCTCGCTGAAGCGGCTGCGCACCGACTGGATCGACCTCTACCAGGTACACATGCAGGACGCTCAGACGCCCATCGAGGAGACGATGCGCGCGCTCGACGACCTGGTGCAGAGCGGCAAGGTCCGCTACGTCGGGTGCTCGAACTACACCGGTTACCGGCTCACCGAAGCGCTGTGGGCGTCGGACAAGCGCGATCTGGTGCGCTTCGACTCGGTGCAACTCCAGTGGTCGCTGGTCGAGCGCGGCGCCGAGCGCGAGGTCATTCCCGCGTGCCGCGCGTTCGGCCTCGGTGTCCTGGTGTGGAGCCCGCTGGGCCGCGGCATCCTCTCGGGCAAGTACCGGCGCGGTCAGCCGCCTCCGCCCGGCACGCGCCTCGCCGAGTGGAAGGACACCTGGGCCCGCGTCAATACGGAAGAGAGCTGGCGCACGCTGGACGAGGTGACCGCCATCGCGAAGGAGCTCGACTCCACCCCCGCGCGCGTCGCCCTGGCGTGGCTGCTCGCGAAGCCCGAGACGACGTCGGTCATCATCGGGGCGCGCGACGTGCGACAGCTCGAGGACAACCTCGCCGCGATGGACCTGAAGCTCGACCCGAAGCAGGTGGCCCGGCTCGACGAGGTGTCGCAGCCGGCGTGGCGCTACCCGTACGACTTCATCGGTGTGCGCGAGCGCTGGTGAGGAGCACCCCGGCTAAGAGCAGGTCTCGATACCCCCTCCCGTCGCCAGGCGGACGATCCGCATCGCATCGCTGCGTCAGGCCTGAAGCGCCGTACCCTCCCAGTACTGCCACTCCGGCCTTCCTTGCGCTGCTCGCGTCTCGTTCGCCGGGCTCGGTCCGGGGGGTATCTGCTCTAAGCGAGGTGCGGCGCAAGCGCTTCGGCCACGAGCTCCGGAGTGAGCTCGCGCATGCAGCGGTGATGCATCAGCGGGCAGGCGCGCTTCGCTGCACGGTTGCACGGGCGGCAGGGCAGGGCCGCCACCAGAACCCGCTGATTCTCACCGAGCGCGATGGAGCGCTCGTCGTTCGGTCCGAACAGGAACACGCTGGGCACGCCCGCGGCGGCGGCGGCATGTGACAGGCCCGAGTCGACTCCCACCGCGGCGCGGCAGTGCGTCGCCATCGCCACCGCATCGCCGATTCCGGTACCGAGCCCGTCGATGACAGAGCACGACGACGCCACCACGCGGGCGCGCTCGCGATCTGCCTCGCCGCCGAGCAGCACCAGCTGAGCGCCGTGCCGCTCGTTCAAGAGACGCCCGAGCGCCGACAGGTGCTCCACCGGCCACTGCTTCGTCGGCCATCCGCCGCCCACGTGCGCCGCCACGAGCGGCCGTGTGCCATCCCAGCCGCGGGCCAAGAGCTCGCTCCGCGCTGAGTCGCGGCGCCGCGAGCCCACCCGCAGCTTCGAAACCGCCGGCCCGGTGCTCAGGCCCAGCGCCACCGCCAGCCGCTGGAACCTCCGCGCGAACAGCACCTCGAAGGGCCGAATCGGTGCCACGTGCGTGTACAAGAGCTGCTCGGGCCCGCCGCCGAAGCCCACGCGCGTACCGACGCCCAGACGCCACAAGAGCCACGCCGCCGCCAATGAGCGGTCGGTGCTCACCGCCACGTCGAATCGGTCGCCATCGAGCGCCTCGCGCGCCGCCCGCAACGTCCACCGCTCGCCGAGCGCGCCCCAGCTCACCACCCGGTCGACCTCCAAAGCCAGCTCGAGCAGCTCGGCTCCCTGCCGGTGGGTCAGCACCGTCAGCGACGCGCCCGGGTAGCCCGCCTTGAGGTCCCGCATCAGCGGCTGGCCGAAGACGACGTCGCCGATGCCGCCCTTGTGGAACAGCAGAATGCGCATCGCGCAATGAGGTTCGACTTCCGGGAGCGGGAACGTTTACGGGAGGGAGTCAGTTTTCGGGGGGCTGAATGGTATCGACCGTGCGGAAGCTGGTGGTCGACTCCACGACCTGCCACAGCTCGATGGGCGACGGTGCTTCGCCCGACGTCGAATCGAAGTTCAGCTTCCCGCTCGTGCCCTCGATGTCCACCGACGTGCCGTTCTGCAGCGCCGTCCGCGCGGGGATGAACTGATCGGGCGAGAGCAGATAGCTCGTTCCCGACGACAGCTTCGTCAGCCCTTCCGCCATGCGCTTGCCGGTCAAAGGCTGCTTCCCGTCGGCGCCCACGGCCCAGGCCGCTCCGAGCGCCAGCGCGTACATGGCGTCGTAGCTGTGCGAGGTGAACGAGTAGTTCAGCGGGTCGACCTTGTACTTGAAGAAGAAGGCGTCCTTGAACGCGGGGAACGCCGAGCCCGCTCCCTGCGCCGGCGCGGTGCCGTACGCCCCGTCGAGCTCGCCCGGGGGAGCCCCGGCGATGGTGGCGGGGTCCTTCGCGCTGTCCGAGAAGAACCACCGGTGCCCCGACGTGCGCGTCAGGGCGGGCTTCGACTTCGCCTGCTGGAGAATGCGCGTGGCGTCCTCCGGGAAGGCGATGAGCACCGAGACCTGCGGCCCGTACTGCGCCAGGCCGTCCACCGCAGCGGAAATCTGGGCGTCGTTGGCGCCCCGCGGGAACGGAATGGCGCGCAATTCGCGCGGCGATTGCCCGAACCGCGTTCGCAGCACGTTGGCCAGCCCCTGGCCGTACGGATCATCCACGTACAGCACGCCCACCTTCGTCACGGGAGCAATCGCCGGCGTACATCTGGGGCTCTGGCACCCGGCGATGAGCAGCTCGGCGACGACGCGACCCTGGATGGCGTCCGACGGCGCGGTGCGCCAGACCAGCCCCACCGAGCCCTCGTGCGAGTCGTTCAGCGAGGTGATCTCCGGGCTGGTCGCCGTCGCCGAGATGACCACCATGCCGCGCGGCACGGTGACGGTGTGCACGGAGATGGTCTGGCTCGAGCCCGAGGTGAACAGCGCCGGCACGCCGAGCTGCTCGTTCAGCCACTCGGCCTGCACCTTGATGCGGTCCTTGTCCCCGCCGGTGTTGCACACGTAGAGCGAGAAGGGCCGCCCGCCCACTCCGTCGCGCTGGTTGACCTGCTCGAGGGCCAGCGCGATGGCGTTCAACCCCTGCACCTCGGACTCGTCCACGCCGCCATCCAGCGAGCCTCCCACGGTCAGAGGCAGGGTCGCCGCCAGCGGAATGCGGTTCGCCTTGTCGGTGGCTCCCAGCGCCCGGTCGCAGCCCTCGGGCAGGCGGATGCAGTAGCGTGCCTGCGCGCAGACTCGCCCGCCGCCGCACTGCGAATCGACGTCGCACTCGTCGAAGCCATTCGCCGTCACCAGCGTGCAGCCCGAGACGACGGACGCGATGGCCGCCAGAGCGAGCCGCATCAGAACCTCACCGAGATGCCCGCCCCGGCCGGCGAGAGCACCACGTCCACTTCCTTCTTCTCGGGCTGCGCCTCGCCCTTCGGCCAGAGGAGCACCGCTGCCACCGCGCCGGCCACGGCCAGCCCGAACGACACGTCGGCGATGAGAGCCTGCGTCCGCGTCTGCGCCTCGAGCTGCCGCTTCGTCGACACGTCCGATGCCTGCTGGAACGCGCCCTTCGAGCCCTGGGCGGAGAGGCCGAAGAAGACGCCCGAGGCCAGCCCTGCGAGCGCCACGCCTCCCGAGGCATGGGCCAGCGTCCGTCCGCGGCTCTGCTGGCGCTGCTTCGCCTCGGCCTCGGCCCGCTGCCTGGCCTCGAACTCCTCGCGCTGCTTGCGGGCGAGCTCGGCCTCCTTCTGCGCCTTCTCCTCCGCCGCCCGCCGTTCGGCCTCGATGCGCTCGAGCTCCTTGCGCCGAATCTCGTCCTCGGCCTCCTCCTTCGCCAGCAGCGCACGGATGCGGTCCATCGCCAGATTGGCCCGCTTCAGCAGCGTCGGGTCGACGTCCTCCTCCGCGACGAACTGGCGGTAGTACTCGAGCGACTGCTTCAAATCGCCGGCCTGGTCGTACGCGCGCGCGATGTTGTAGAGGAGCACCGGGCTTGCGTCGAGCTGGTAGGCCTTCTTGAGCAGCTCTGCCGACTGCACGTACTTGCCCTGCTCGTAGAGCCGCCCGGCCTCCTTCACCATCGCCGCCGACTTCTTCTGCCGGGCGTTCGCGGCAAGGCCCGAGGCCGGGGCCGTCGTCACCACCAACGCGGCGCAGGCGAGGGCGAAGGCGCGCATCGGACCCGAGCGTAGCGGGGAATGGCCCCCATCTCCAGGCTGCGGGTGGGCCTCAGCCCGAGACCGACTCGAGACGCGCCAGGAGCAGCTGCCGGGTCAGCTCGAGCGTCCGGGGCAGGCGGGAGCCGAACTGCTTGAAGAAGCCCTCGACCGACTCGAGCTCGGCCTTCCACTCGGAGTGGTGCACCGCGGTGGCCTCGTCGACCTTCTCCGGAGCAATGTCCAACCCGGACAGATCGATGTGGCCCTCCTTCGGCACCCAGCCGAGAATGGTCTCCTGCGCTCCGACGTTGCCGTGCGCGCGGTCGATGATCCACTTGAGCACGCGCATGTTCTCGCCGTAGCCGGGCCAGAGGAACTTGCCGTCCGGCCCCTTGCGGAACCAGTTCACGACGAAGATCTTCGGCGGGTAGTGGATGTCGCGCTGCATCCTGAGCCAGTGGGCCCAGTAGTCGGCAATGTTGTAGCCGCAGAATGGCAGCATGGCCATCGGGTCGCGGCGCACCACGCCGATTTCGCCCACCGCGGCGGCGGTCGTCTCCGAGCCCAACGTGGCGCCCAGAAAGACGCCGTGGCCCCAGTTGAACGACTGCATCACCAAAGGAACGGTGTCGCTGCGACGGCCGCCGAAGATGATGGCCGAAATCGGCACGCCCTCGGGGTCGTTGGCGTGCTTCGAGAGCGCCGGGTTGTTGGCCATGGGCGCGGTGAAGCGCGCGTTGGGGTGCGCTGCCTTGTCGGTCGAGCCCTTCTTCCAGGGCCGGCCCTGCCAGTCGACGAGCTCGTCGGGCGTCTCGCCGTCCAATCCCTCCCACCAGACCGAGCCGTCCTTCGTCAGGGCCACGTTGGTGAACAGCGTGTCACGGCTGATGGTCTTCATCGCGTTCGGGTTCGACGCGAAGCTGGTGCCCGGCGCCACGCCGAAGTAGCCGTTCTCGGGATTCACCGCCCAGAGCCGGCCGTCGTCGCCCACGCGCATCCACGCGATGTCGTCGCCCACCGTCCACACGCGCCAGCCGGCGAAGCGCTTGGGCGGAATCATCATCGCGAAGTTCGTCTTGCCGCAGGCCGAGGGGAACGCGGCAGCCACGTACGTCATGCGGCCGGCCGGATCCTCCACGCCGAGAATGAGCATGTGCTCGGCGAGCCACCCTTCCTTGCGCCCCAGGTAGCTGCCGATGCGCAGGGCCAGGCACTTCTTGCCGAGCAGCGCGTTGCCGCCATAGCCCGAGCCGAACGACCAGATGGTGTTGTCCTCGGGGAAGTGGCAGATGAAGCGGCGCTCGGGATTCAAGTCCCCCGTCGAGTGCAGGCCGCGGTTGAAGTCGTTCGACTCGCCGAGCTGCTCGAGCGCCGCCTTTCCCATGCGGGTCATGATCCGCATGTTCAGCGCCACGTAGACCGAATCGGTCAGCTCGATGCCGACCTTCGACAACGGCGAGCCGAGCGGGCCCATGACGTAGGGCACCACGTACATCGTGCGGCCCTTCATGCAGCCGTCGAACAGCTTGCGGAGCTTGCCGTAGGCCTCCTCCGGGTCCATCCAGTTGTTGGTGGGGCCGGCGTCGTCCTTGTTCTTCGTGCAGATGAAGGTGAGGTGCTCGACGCGGGCGACGTCGTTGGGGTGGCTCCGGTGCAGGTAGCTCCCCGGGTGCTTCTGCGGGTTCAGCGGGGTCAGCACGCCGGTCTTCACCGAGTAGTCGATGAGCTGCTGCTTTTCCTCCTCGGAGCCGTCGCACCAGTAGACCTGGTCGGGCCTGCACAGCGCGGCCATCTCGCGTACCCACTGCAGCACGTGCGCGTTGCTGGTCAGCGAACTGCCACTCGCCTGCGCGTTCACATCCTCGGTCTTTCGCATGGAAGGTTCACCTGCCACGGTGCGACGACCCCAACCGTACACCGACCGGGCACCGCTTCCCTTGCACATGCGCGCGACGGATGGGAAGTGAATCGCGGGACGGCTGCGCTTGCGCTAATCCGAACCATCAGCCGAACGGCTCGGTTCATCGGCGCCGACGAGGCTCCGAGCCTTCCCCCGAGCCACCCACGGGTCCGAAAGATGGCTCTGAGCGTTCCTCCAAGCCACCCGCGGCCCCGAATGATGGCTTCGAGCCTTCCCCCGAGCCGCCCGCCCGGTTGGATGACGCGGCGCGACGCAACCTCGTCGCTTTGCGTCTCACGTGAGACGGGCCAGGCTCCGCTGCTCGCTTCTCGGGTGCTGGCGCCTTTCGATGGCCGCGTCCACGGGGCGAGCCGAACAGCGGCTGCGCGCGTTTCGGCGCGGAGTGGGCCGACGGTCAGTACACCGATTCGCCGCGGCCGAAGCTCTTCAGCGACTGGCGCTTGAGCTGCTTGACGGTCGAGGGAGCGGATGCCGAAGGGCCCTGCATCAACCCGAACGCCTGCTCGTTCTCCAGCCGGTCCGCCGCCACCGCGCCGCCTCCGCCCACTGCCTCGGCCTCGTCGAACAGGGCGAAGTTCTCGCGCAAGACCCGCCGGGCCTCGTCGCGATCGCCCTTCGCCGCCAGCTCGGCCGCCTTGCGGAAGTTGACGCCCGACTGCGCGCGCACGGCCTGCACGTACGCCGACTTGTCGCGGCGAGCGAGCACCTCTTCCTGGCGGTCGGTCACCGTGGCCGCGAGATGCGAAGCCGTCTCCACCGGCCGGTCGGCGAGCAGGTCGCGGTACGAAAGGCGCACCGACGCCACGTCGATGATCTGCCCTGGTGCCGGGCCATCGACCGACAGCCGCACCACCACGCGCTCGACCTGACCCGCCGCGAAGTCGGGCAGGGGCACCCACATGGCATCGCCGCGCCGCTCGATGCGGTAGCCGAGCACCTCGGAGATCTGCGCCGACGAAGGCACCGACAACGACAGGCCCACGTCTTGCGCCACCGTGGTGCCGGCCTGCTGCAGGTCCTTCTGGAAGATGGTGGCGAGCTGCGAGGCGTCCTGCAGGTACGCGTACGAGCCCGAGCCCAGCTCGGAAATGCGCTGCATCAGGTCTTCATTGAAGTCGTCGCCCACGCCGATGGCGCTCACCGAGATGCCTTCGGCGCGAATGTTCTGCGCCATGCGCGCGAGCGCCGACTCGCTGGTGACGCCCTCGGTGGGCTGGCCATCCGACACCAGCACGAGGCGGTTCACCTTGAACTGGCCCAGCGCCGAGGCGAGCTGCCGGCGGCCGGCCTGGAGCCCCGCTCCGATGTTGGTGCCGCCGTCGTCGAAGATGCCGTCGATGTACCGGCGCATGCGCGCGCGGCTCGCCTCGTCGACGTGCGCGGCCGGCAGAGCGCGCACGTCCGAGCCGTAGTGCACGATGGCCAAGCGGTCCTCCGGGCCGAGCTGCTCGAGGAGGGCCCGCGCCGCCTGCTTCGCCCGGGCCAGCTTCACGCCCGCCATCGAGCCCGACCGGTCGATGACGAGCGCGAGGTTCACCGGAGCCCGCCTCTCGCCGGGGATGGTGACGGCGTTCATGTCGACGGTGAGGAAGACGTCCGAGCGGCCGGTGCCGACGTACGGGTGCGACAGCGCCGTCTTCATCTTCAGCGAGCCGTTCGAGGCCACCGCCGGAGCGGGCGCCGTCACCTTCGGCGGCTCCGGGGGCAGATGAGCAGCCGTCGTCTCCACCTTCGGCGGGGGCGGCGGAGCGGCCGGCTTGCTCGGAAGACCGAGCACGACGGCGACGAGGGCGAGTCCAGCGGCGGTCAGAAGAAAGGCGGCGGTCCGGTTCATGGCCCGGCAATGAACGCGCGAGGGCGGAAATGGATCTGTCCCCCCGTTGCCGCGCCGCGCCACCGTGCCTACCAGGGGCGCGTGGCCAAGCTCCTGCTCGTGTCCAACCGGCTGCCGGTGACGCTGAAGGTGTCGGGCGGGCGCGCGGACGTGGTGCCGAGCACCGGCGGGCTGGCCACCGGGTTGTCCGGCCCGCACCGCCGCTCCGAGGGGTTGTGGGTGGGCTGGCCCGGCGACGTCTCGCGGCTCGACGCAGCTTCCAAGGAGGAAATCCACCAGAAGCTCGAGGCGATGCGGCTGTGGCCCGTCTATTTGGACCCGGCCGAGGTCCAGGGCTTCTACGAGGGCTTCTCCAACCGGGTGCTCTGGCCGCTGTTCCACTACCTGCTCGACCACATCCCGGTGGGAGCCGGCGGGTGGGAGACGTACCGTTCCGTCAACCAGCGCTTCGCCGACGTCGTGGCCAAGCACTACCGGCCGGGCGACCTGGTCTGGGTGCACGATTACCAGCTCTGCCTGGTGCCCGGGCTGCTCCGCGAGCGCATTCCCGAGGCCCGCATCGGCTTCTTCCTGCACATTCCCTTTCCCTCGTCCGAGGTGCTGCAGGCCCTGCCGTGGCGGAAGGAGTTGCTCGACGGGCTGCTCGGAGCCGACCTCGTCGGCTTTCACACGTTCGCGTACGTCCGGCACTTCGCCTCGGCGCTGCTCAGGCTCTCGGGGTTGACGCCGCAGGTCGACCGCGTCGAGGTCAACGGCCGCGAGGTGCGCTTCGGCGTCTTCCCGATGGGCGTCGACGCGCGGGCGTTCTCGGACGCGGCGCAGCGGCCCGAGGTGGTGGAGGCGGCCAGGCGCATTCGCGAAGAGGCAGGCGGCCAGCGCATTCTCCTCGGGGTCGACCGGCTGGACTACACCAAGGGAATCCGCCGGCGCGTCCTCGCCCTCGAGCGGCTCCTCGAGCGCGAGCCGTCGCTTCACCGCAAGGTGAAGCTGGTGCAGATCGCCGTGCCCTCGCGCACCAGCATCGAGGAGTACGAATCGTTCCGCGAGGAGGTGGACGAGGTGGTGGGCCGCATCAACGGGCTCCACGGGGACTTGAGCTGGGTGCCCGTGCACAACCTCTACCGCGGTTTCTCGCAGGACGAGCTGGTGGCCTTCTACCGGGCGGCCGACGTGATGCTGGTGACGCCGCTCCGCGACGGCATGAACCTGGTGGCCAAGGAGTTCGTCGCCTCCCGGCCCGACGAGCGCGGCGTGCTGCTGCTGTCGGAGCTCGCGGGCGCGGCCGCGGAGCTGGGCGAGGCGGTGCACGTCAACCCCTACGACGTCGACGGCATGGTGGACGCGCTGGTGCGCGCCCTGTCGATGGACGAGGACGAGCAGCGCATTCGCATGCGCGCGTTGCGCCGCAGGGTGCTCGACGGCGACGTGCACCAGTGGGTGCAGAGCTTCCTCGACGCGCTCGAGGCGGCATGCCGGCGCGGTCCGGGGCCTCCGGCGCCGACCGGTCGGGCCGAGCTGGCCGCCGTCATGCGCAGGGTGGCCGAATCGCCTTCACGGCTGCTCCTTCTGGATCTCGACGGAACCCTCGTCTCGTTCGGCCGCGTGCCCGAGCTGGTGGGGCCCGATGCCGAGCTGCGGCGGCTCTTGGCAGATCTGGCCGGCCTGCCGTCGACGCGCGTGCACCTGGTGAGCGGCCGGCACAAAGATCAGCTCGAGCGCTGGTTCGGCGACCTGCCGGTGTCGCTGCATGCCGAGCACGGGTTCTGGTCCCGCGCGGCGCCCGGAGAGCCGTGGACGAAGATCGGCGACTTCCCCGAGGAGTGGAAGGCGAAGGTCCGCGACATCCTCTTGCAATTCGCTCGGCGCACGCCCGGCGCGTTCGTGGAGGAGAAGACCTCGTCGCTCGGCTGGCACTACCGCATGGCCGACCCCGAGCTGGGGCGCATCCAGTCGCAGGAGCTGCTCCTCGTGCTCCACGCCGCGTTCGCCAACGCGCCGGTCGAGGTGGTGAGCGGCGACAAGGTGCTCGAGGTTCGGCCGCTCGGCATCAACAAGGGGCTCGTGCTCGGCTGGGCGATGGCGCTGGCCGGGCCTCTGGCGCTCCCTTTGGCGATGGGGGACGACCGCACCGACGAGGACCTGTTCGCCGCGCTCCCGGAGCACGGCATCGCCATTCACGTCGGCCCGCGCGAGAGCGCCGCACCCTACCGAGTGCCCGACGTCCGGGCCGCGAGGCGATTCTTGCGCGAGCTCGCGGAGGAGGTGGCGGCGCGAAGCTCCGAGCTGTCGCCGGCGCCAAGCTGAAAAATCCCTGGCGTTCAGGGCCCGCTGCGCCATCGGATTGATGGTCGAAGCGGCGTCTGCCGTCGCCTGAGCAGCGGTTTGCCCCGAGACCTGACGAGCGCGACGATCATCATCGCGGTGCCCCAGACGATGCTCCCGAGCCCCAGCAGCCAGAACAAGGTCTCGAAGCTGCTCAGTTGCTGAAGAAAGAGGTGTTGGAGCACCAGGACAACGACGCCCTCGGGCAGCGCGACCGCTGCGAAGAGCAGCTCGAGCGGCATCTCGTAGCGATGGGCGAGCACGATGACCGGTGCGATGAAGAGCGCCAACAGCGCGAACATCAGAAATGAGATGGCAACGACGGTCATGTCCATGGAATCGCTCCTGGTCGAAAGTCAGCGGAGAGCTGCGGTTGCGCGCCGCGCTTCGAGCAAGGCGGAATCGAGCTGCTGGACTTCGGCGAGCGCCCGCTCGATGGCTTCCGACGTCTGCCACTCTCCGAGCGGCTTCCTGATGCGTCGGGTGACGCCGACCTCGGCACCGACCACCCCGACCTTGAGCCCCAGGCCGGGGCCGACGCCTGCCTCGACTTCGAGCCGCCACTTCGCATCGGCGAAGAATCCCACAAGGCCCGCGGGGCTCGCGTAGCTGGTCAGCGGGCCGGCGTCCAGGGCTCTTTCCGCCATCAGCTTCACCTTGGCGTCGGCGACCTCGCCGGGCGCGCCGGGCGCCAGCCCCACCCGCTTGCTGCCGGACACTTCGACGTCGCCGCGGAGCAGCACCTCGTCCGGAACCATCTCGCGCGCCAAGAGCTGAGCGACTTGGGCGGCGGTCCGGTCGCCCCGCTCGAGCGCCTTCTTGGTTTCATCGTCGAGCTTGTAGATGAACGACAAGGTCGCCGAGCCCTTGACGTTGCCCCCTGCCCTCATCCAGCCGAGGAGCAGGTGGAAATTGGCGTCTCCACCCCCTCCCAATGACTGGGAGATTTTGAGCTCGCCTTTCTCGAAATCGAAGGAAGCGATCAGGCGGCCCTCGAGCTTCCATTTCGCCTTGAGCTCGTACAACGTCACGCCCGGGCCGGCTTTGAATTCATCGCCAATCTGGGCGTTGCCCAAGAGCTCGACGCGCAGCTCCGAGAGCTTCGGCAAGTAGGTCGCGATGCGCTCGCGGTAATCGCAGCCCGTCACGCCGAAGCTTCGGGCCAGGTCGCACGCGGCTCGCAGATTGCCGGCCTCCACCAGCGTGCCCTTGAGCAGCGCATCGCACAGGTCGGCGGCCTCTCCGGCCGTGGAGACGTGGAACCGGGCGCCCGCGCCCAGGCCGATTCGAGCGTGGCCGGCGACGGGAGCGCCCTTCCCTCCTTCGCCCTGCCCGTCGATGGTGACGTCGAACCCGCCGTTTTCGCGCCGCTCGACGCGGATGCGGCCTTTCACTGCGCCGGAATAGGCGAGCTTGAGCTCGCCCTCGCCTCTGAGCGCGAGGCTCTCGTTCGGGTCGAGCGCGGCAAGCTCACGACGGAGCGTTGCCTCGAGCCACGAATCTTCGCCGACCACCTCTGCGTCGTTCTGCGGCTTGGTGAGGCGAACGAGGGACTGGCCCTGCGCTACCGCGGCGGGCACTGACCTGGTGGATGCCTTGTCGACCGTCGGGGCATCGGCGGCAGGGGACTCTTCGGCGGTACGGCAGACGGGGTCCTTCGAGCGGATTGGGTTCATGGCGATCGGCCTCGCAGTGCAAACCGTGCCAACCGCCCCACCACTCGCAGCTCACTCGGGGCGCTGCCTTCCCCGGCGTCCATGGGCCGAGACGCCGTCCACCGCGCGAGCAGATCTCAGACCCGCATGCGCGCGCGGCTACTCCGCCGACTCGTCTTGCCGCCGGAGCTCGGCCTCGATCGCCTCGAGCAGGGCGCGCTCCTTGTCGTGGAAGCGGGCCTTCGATGGATCTGCCAGCGTGCGGCGGGCACCCTGGGCGTAGAACTCGAGGTCCTCACGGCTGGCGCCGGCGATGGGCTTGCCGCGGCTCCTGCCGTACGGCGGGAACACCGTGGGCGTGCCGCCGTGCGCGTGCCCCGATTCGCGCCCGGCCGCTGCGGCTGCGGCCTCTCCGATGGTCAGCTCGTCGAGCCGGAGGACGAAGCCTTCGCCCCGGCGGTACGCCGTGCCGACGCGCACCTGCTCGACCGAGCCGTCGGATCTCCGCACCGCCACCGTCACCGGGATGCCGGAGTCGCTCATGGGCTCTCTTGTAGAACGCTCGTTCGCGGCCGTCCACCCGGCGTTGCGGCGCGCACCGGCCGACGACGACCGCCGATTCGGAGAGCCATCGGCGTGATGCCTTCAGCGCACGGCCGGCGCCGGGCCAAGGCTTTTCGGCGAGACGACCAGCGACGAGAGATCCGCCCTCTCGAGATAGCCCAGCGCCACCATGCGGCGGGCGTTCTCCTCGAGAGCCGCGCGCATCGGATCCAGCGTCGGCTCGAGGCGCGAGAACGCGTCGCGAATGACGGGCTCGGGCAGCGCTCGACCGGTGAGGGCCGAGAACGCTTCGTTGGCGGCGCGCGCGAAGGCCTCGGGGTCGGCCTTCCACCGATGGGTGAGCGACTGATGCGCTGCCACCAGCGCCCGCACCTCGCCCGGTCTTTCGCGCATGGCCCGCTCGCTCACCACGAGCAGCGTCGTGGGGAAGCGCCGGTTCGGCCAGAGCTCGCGTTCGTCGACCAGGATGTGGCCTTTCGCCTCGTGCACCAGGAAGGCTCCGTACGGCTCCGGCACCCAGGCGCCATCGAGCTGTCCCCGGCGGAAGAGGTTGACGATTTCGGCGTTCGCCAGAGGCAGCACGCGCACGTCGCGGTCGGGACGCAGGCCTCGCGCCAGAAGCCAGCTGCGCAGGGCCACGTCCTGGGTATTGCCGATCTGCGGAGCGGCCAGCGTCTTCCCGGCGAGCTGATCTTCGCGAACGCCCTCGCGCGCGACGAAGACGGCGCCGCCCGAGACGGCTCCGGACAGCACGCGCACCTGCCCCTCCGAGCGCACGAAGGCGATGATGGACGGCGTGGCCCCGACGTACGCCGCGTCGAGCGAGCCGCCGACCAGCGCCTCGATGGCCGCCGGGCCCGACGCGAACGGCCGCAGCTTCACCTCGGTGGGCGCCATCGCCCGCTGGAAGGTGCCGTCGTGGGCGCCCACCAGCGCCTGCGCCTGGGTGAGGTTGGGCAGGTAGCCGATGCGAAACGCGCCGCTCTGCTCGGACCGGCAGGCGGGCAAGAGCAGCGCCGAAAGAATGCAGACGATGAAGCGTCGCGCGAAGGCCATCTCACGTCGCCGGCAAGAGCCCCCACCGGCGCCTCACCCAACCCTCGAGCATCTGGAAGAGGGCGCGGTCGACGACCACGCCGATGGCCACGATGGCCACCATCACCGCCATCACCTGCGCGACGTCGAGCAGCTCGCGGCCGACGTGGAGCAACTGCCCCAACCCGCCCGAGACGAAGAGCAGCTCGGCCGCCATCAGCGCGCGCCAGGCGAAGCTCCACCCCAGCTTGAGCCCGGTGATGATGCTCGGCATCGCCCCGGGCAAGAGCACGCCCAGATAGAAGCGGGCGCCGCTCACGCCCAACGCCTGCGACTGCATCAGGAGCAACGGTGGAATCTGGCTCACCCCGTCCTCGGTGGCGATGGCCACCGCCAGAAGCGACCCCATCACCACGACGAACACAATGGCCGCCTCGGACAGCCCGAACCACAAGAGCGCCAACGGTAGCCAGGTGATGGAAGGCAGCGCCTGCAGCCCGGTGACGACCGGCTTCACCGCCAACTGGAAGAAGCGCACGCGCGCGGTGACCAGGCCCAGCGGAACGCCGATGGCCACCGACAACAAGTACCCCTGGGCAAGCCGCGACAGCGAGCGGGCGGTCGCCAAATACAGCCGGCCGTCGAACGCCATGCGAACGAAGCTCCGCCCCACCTCGAGCGGCGAGGGAAAGAGGTAGCTCGGCCAAGGCGAGAAATCAGACGCCAGCTCCCACAGGATGAGCAGCCCCAGGAGGAACACGAGCCTCTGGAGCCCGCTCTTCGCCCTTTCCATGCCCGTCGTCCGCTCCGTCCCTCGGTCTGTTGGCGCCCGATTGCGCACCGCGCTCGAGCATCTGGCGGATGTGCCGCGACAGCTCGACGAGCCGTTCGTCGTCGGGGTCGCGCGGGTGCTCGAGCCTGACCTCCAGATCCTTCAGCACCCGCCCCGGCCGCGCCGCCATCACCACCACGCGATCTCCGAGCACCAGCGCCTCGCGCACGTCGTGCGTCACGAACACGACCGTCTTCTTCGTCTCCATCCACACGCGCTGCAGAAGCTGGTGCATGTGCGCCCGCGTCTGTGCGTCCAGGGCGCCGAAGGGCTCGTCCATGAGCAGCACCGCCGGATCCATCGCCAGCGCCCGGGCCAGCGACACGCGCATGCGCATGCCGGCCGAGAGCTGGTGCGGAAGCAGCCGCTCGAAGCCGTCGAGCTGCACCCGGTGCAAATAGCGCGTGGCCAGCTCCTCGGCCTTGCGCTTGCCGTGCCGCGCCTTCAAGGCGAAGACGAGGTTCTGCTTCACCGTCATCCAGGGGAAGAGCGCGGGCTCCTGGAACATGAGGTAGCGGTCGGGGCTGGGGCCCTTCACCTCTTCGCCGTCGATGCTGATGTGTCCGCCGCTGGGCGCCACCTGCCCCGCGAGCGCGTACAGGAGCGTCGTCTTGCCGCAGCCCGACGGCCCGAGCAGGCAGACGAACTCGCCGTGGTGGATGTCGAGAGTGACGTTCTTCAGCGCCTCGACGCCTTCCTCGTAGCTGTGGGCCACCCGACGGACGGCGATCTTCGTGTCCGCGTGCCGGGTGCGCGACGGCACGAGCAGGTGCGGCCGTTTGAGCCGTTGCGAGGCGAGTGCCCAGAGCCGCCGCAGCATGGCGCACAAGCTAAGTCCACCCCGCACAGGGGGAAGCCACATCGTCGGCCAGGTGACGCCGCGTCGTCTTCCGTCAGTGGATGGCGGGGCGGATTGGCAGCTGCCGGACGATGCCCGCCTCGTGCTCGAGCAGCTCGGCGAGCCGCTGCCGTGCGCTCTCCTCTCCGTGCGCGGAGGCGGCGAGCCGGAAGAAGAGCGACTGGTGCCCGTCTTCAGACTGGGCGAGCTCCTCGTAGAAGCGGCGGAGCGACGGGTCGGGCAGCCCTTGCGCCAGGAGCGCCAGCCGCTCGCAGCTGCGCGCTTCGATGACGGCGGCGACCAAGAGCCGGTCGAGCCTGCGCTCCGTCTGGGGCGTGCGCAAGAGCGCCTTGAGGGCCTGCGCGTAGGGATCTCCCGCATCCTTGCGGAGCGGCCAGCCGAGCTCGTCGAGCAGAGACAGCACGCGCGAGAGGTGGGCGGACTCCTCGCGGGCCATGCGGGCCATCTGCGCCGGCAGACCCGGCACGTCGGGGTAGGCCTGGAGCAGCGACAGCGCATTGGCGGCCGCCTTCTTCTCGCAGTGGGCGTGGTCCGACAGCACCTCGGCGAAGCGCTCGACGGCGAGCGGCAGCCAGCGCTCGTCCGTCGCGCATCGGAGCACGACCGGCCCATGCCCGGAGAGTGGCCGATGTCCAGAAGCGGGGTGCATCGTCGGCGGGATATGCCTCGTCGCGGGGCGGCGTCGCAAGGCGGAGTGCCGAAGCGGCCGGGCGATTCCTCGCACGGGCGTCGCTTGCCGCCTGCGCCACCGGTGCCGATAGCGCGGGAGTGACCGCGGAGATCCTCGAGCGCGGGGGCATCGACTTCGTCTGCCGGCCACGGATCGGGCGGCAGGACGCGTACGCGCTGACCGACGTGCAGCGGGTGTACATGCTCCTCAGCCCGGCGCATCGATCCGACACGCGCCTGTTGGTGCTGCCGCGCAAGCGCCTGCCCGAGACGCGGTTCCCCCGGCAGCGCTACTGGGCATTCGTCGAGCGCGTCACCGGGCCCGAAGCGCTGAGGACCGAGCTCGGCTCGTACACATACCTGACGAAGACGCACGCCGAGCGCCACCAGCCGGCGGCGCGGCGCGTGGCGAGCGGCGTCTATGCGGTGGTCCGCCACGGAGACCACACTCATCTGGCGTACGCGCTGACACGGCCACGCAGGTTCGGCGAGCTCGAGCGCGCGATGAACCTGAAGCCCGTGGCCAGCTACATCGCCGCGGTGATGAACCCCGCTCGCCGCGCGCCGATGACCGGGCAGGTCGGCTATCCCCCCGAGCTCCAGGAGCTCTTCGGCCAGCGCCGCTATGCCCCGGTGGACCCGCCGACGCTCCTCGACTACCCGTCGACCGACCTGTTGCTCATCGGCTCGAGCGAGAACATCTGGCGCGAGCTCGGCGTGTGGCTCGAGGACGAGCGACTCAAACGCGACCTCGAGCCGCTGCTCGACTTCTGATCGGCTCGAGCTGCGCACCGGCGGAAGATGGCAGCCGACGCGCTCGCGCGGTGTGGCCGGTCACGTTAACGTCCCGGCGTGCTCAGGTTCGCTGCCGTCGCCTCCTTCGCTGCTTTGGCCATCGCATGTGGCGGCAAGCCGTCCGGGGCTGGGCCGACGGCGGGCGGGGGCGAAATCATCCGCCTCTTGCCGACGAGTGCGACACACGTCGCCTCGTGCGATGAGACGTGCGGCAACCAGTCCAATCCGCCGACCGGAGGGCCCCATTGCGGGCGGTGGTTGCCGTGCCGCAAGTACGACACGCCGCAGCGGCGCTGCGAGTGGATTCACAACCTCGAGCACGGGCACGCGGTGCTGGCCTACAACTGCCCGAGCGGATGCCCCGAGGTGGTGTCGGCGCTGGCGGGCATCTACGACGCGCGCGGCGGCCGGCGGATTCTCCTCACGCCGGACCCTCAGCTCTCCCGCCGGGTCGCGGCCATCGTGTGGGGCTGGGCGTATTCGGGCGACGAGGTCGAGACGGCGGCGATCGAGACAGTGCTCTCGCACCAGGACGAGGATGCTCCGGAGCCCGGGTTGTCGTGTGCTCCGTAGGTACGGTGCTCGATGAGCCTCGGCTCGTCTCTCACGCACGTGGGGCGGCCGCGTGCTTCGACTTGCTCTCGCTTCGCTGGCGGCAGACCTGGCTCCGGTGGCTTCGCTTCCGTGAGCACGAACGAGCGCGAAGCCCCCGAAGGCTCGAGAGCATCTGCCCGCGCGACCTCAACGAGTAGCGGAGTCGCCTTCGCCTCTGACGAACTCGAATGTCCAGTCGGGTTCCGAGCTCGCGAGCGTCAGAAACAGGTCGCGACCGCTGGGAGCGCTCGCTCCCACCGCCGCTGCGACGCGCACGTCGAGCTCCAAGATGCGCGTGTCACTCATTCGAAGGTTTACGCGAAATGGATGCCGCGCCTGCGTGTCGACCTGCCAGATCCACCCGCGCATCGAGAATTCGTCGACCCCTTTGGCGATGCACTCGACGAATACGAGGCCGTCGTGCCAGCGGCCATGCGCCGTCCATCTGGTGTCCGTTGCCAGCAATTCGGCAATCCACCTCTCGAGGTTGTTGGCGAGGGTCCGCGCCGCCGTTTCGAGCTCGCTCGAAGCGCCGCCCGAAGACGCACGCTGCCAGGCTCGCACCGACTCGGCGACATCGCGCTCGTGGGCCGTCTCGGTCACAATCTTCATGGGTCGTTCCGCGAGAGGCGCCTGCCCGCTCGGCCTCACTCCGCGACCACCAGCCGCTGCGTCTTGCCCGGCATGTAGCCGACCTTCCGTGCCACGCCGGCCAGCGACGGATCCCGGTCGTCCACGCGCAACGTCAGCCGCGGCAGCGACGACAAAAGGTGCCGAGAGATCTGCCCCAGCGACAATGTGGCGTGGCCGCGGCGGCGCTCCTCGGGGATGGTGTACAGCCCCTCGAGCTCGGCTCCGTACTGCGAGCGGCTGCCGACGTCGATCTTGAACACCAACCGCCCGTCCACCTTCAGCACGTACGTCCGCTTTCCGAGCACGCGCTGCCGCACCCTCGCCCGGAAGCCGGCCGGATCCTCCGCCAGCGGATCTCGCTCGAGCATCTCCCGGATGGAGCCCGCGGCCATCGGAATCAAATCCGCGAGGTCGTCCTCGGTCGCCAGCCGCAGCGTGGGGTTGGTGAACGGGCCGAGGTCGTCTGCCGAGACCGAGTACAGCCGCTGCGTTCGCGAGAATCGAGGCTTCTCCCGGCAGAGATGGCGCACCAGCGCGTCCACCGCGGTCTTCTCTCCAATCGACGAGCGCAGCCTCACCCGGCTCGCCAGCGCCGAGGCGATCTCCCCGATGTCGTTCGGATCGCTCGTCGACGGCACCACCAGGCCGCCATCGCCGCCGACGAATACCGCGGCCTTCAGCTCCCGCCCGTCGAACTTGCCCCAGAACGCGAACGGGGCCCGCCCGGAGCGGGGCTCGATGCCGAACTCCTCGAACAGCCCGAGCAGATACAGGTTCTGCACCGGGTCGCGCGTCAAGAGCCCCCGGAGCAAATCTGCGTCACGCGCGGTGAGCTGCTCGATGGTGGCCGCCATGCCCGGTCGGGTCGACTGTACTCCACCGGAGGCCTACTGGCCTGCATCCGCGTTCGGCACGTAGCGGAAGGGATAGGTGATGCGGACCACGCCTCCGCCCCGGGGCGGAGGGAATTTGGCCTCGGAGATGGCCTCGAGGAAGCACTGCTGAAGCCACGGATCCCGGATGCTCGACGAGGCCACCTCGCCCTCGTCCAAATACCCGGTCAGGCCCTGGCCCTTCACGGTGAACGACAGCGTCACCGACTGCTCGCCGGGATAGCGCTTCTCGGCGTCGGCGAAGCATTGCTTCACCAGCGGTGTCACCGCGCGAATGGCGGCGCGGACGTCTTCCTTGTCGACCGTGCCCGCCTTCTGCGGCGCCGCTTGCGACTCGACGCTCGGGGCCGCGAGCGCCGTGTCCACCGGCGGGGGCTCCGGCTGGGTGTACGGATCCGGCCCGAGCGGCGGCGACTGGCCGGGTGACGGTCGCGGCGGCGGTGGAGACTGGGGCGTGCGCTCGGCCAGCGGCGCGCGAGCAGGCATCGAGGGCGGAGGCGCGGGTCGCTGAGCGACGACCGGAGCGGGCTCGGGCACAGGCACGGCCACGCGCTCGGGCGGCTTCACTTCGTCGCCGCTCCGCGCGGTCAGCCAGAACGCCGCGGCGGCGAGCAGCACGAAGGGGACGACGACCCAGAGCACCAACCGGCGCATGCGCGGTGCACGTTAGCAGACGCGGTCAGAAGAGCAGCGCGGCCAGCTCTTCGTCGCGCACGACGGTGGGCTCCTTGCGGATGCGGTCGAGCGAGAAGCCGCCGACGAGCTCTTGCGCGCGCACCGGGCGGCCGTCGGAAAGGCCGCTCCAGCCGGCGAGGGCGCCGACCACCCGCTCGGCAGGAACGCCGGCCTGGCGCAGCTCGGCAATGGCCGATGCTCCCTCGCGCTTGGCGAGCCGTTTCCCGTCCGCTCCCAGAAGCAGCGGCACGTGCGCGAAGCGCGGCTTCGAGTACCCCAGGGCCCGATACAACAGAAGCTGCCGCGGAGTGGACGCCAGAAGGTCGTCTCCGCGCAAGACGTGGGTGATGGCCGACTCGGCATCGTCGACCACCACCGCGAGCTGGTAACTCGCCACGAAGTCGCGCCCGCGCACGACGAAGTCGCCGACCGCCCGCGCCACATCCTGCGCGTACGCGCCGTGCACCAGGTCCTCGAATTCCACCACGCCCGGCTCGACGCGGAACCGCAGCGCGGGCTGCCGCTGGCCCTCGCGCACGACAGCACCGCTCCGGCAGGTGCCCGGGTAGATGGGCCCCTCCTCTCCATGCGGCGCCGAAGGGGCGCGGGCGATCTCCGCCCGGCTGCAGTAGCACGGGTACACCCGTCCCTGCGCGGCGAGCTTCGCCAGCGCGGCCTCGTACGCCTCGCTCCTTTTGCTCTGGAAGACCGGCGGCTCGTCCCAGTCGAGGCCCAAATACTCGAGGTCGCGGAAGACGTCGTCGACGTGCTCGGGCCGGCAGCGCTGAGTGTCGAGGTCTTCGATGCGCAAGAGGAACTGGCCGCCGCTTTCGCGGGCGTGAAGCCAGGCCAAGAGGGCGGTCCGGGCGTTGCCGAGGTGAAGCCTGCCGGTGGGGCTCGGCGCGAACCGGCCGCGGACCGTCATCGCTTCTTCAGGGGCGTGCGCTTCTTCTCGAGCGGCCTCTGCCCGCCCTCGTCCTTCATTGGCTCGGTCTCGACGTCCGAGGGCTCCTCGCCGGCCTTCACGCCGTACTTCGCCTCGACCACCCTGGTACCCGCGGACGCGCCGATGACCGCCTGCCCAGGCACCTTGGTGGCATCGCCCAGCCTGGCGCCGTTCTGCGCCAGCTTGCCGGCCAGGGCGTAGAACTCGACGCCCGCCGAGAGCAGCTCGGTGTCGAACTGCGCCCGGGGCAGCCGCTTGAGCTCGGCGCTCTGGGTGGAGAAGAGGAACGCGTCGAGGGCCAGGCCCTTGCCTTCCTTCGACAGCGCGCCGAAGAGCACCACGTCGGCCTGGGCGGCTCCGGCGAGCTCCTTGAGGGCGGCCAGCACGTCATTGTCGATGCGGTTCTGCGACAGGGCCGCCACGATGCGCGACTCCGGATCCTTCGCGGTGGTCTGGGCAAGCACCTTGGACGTCTTGCCCGAACCGACCTCCACCACGCCGCCGGTCACCTCTCCCGACGGCAGCGCCACCCGCCAGACGTGCTGGCCGGCCGGAACGTCCTTGACTTGAAGCGGCGTGCTCCCGAGCGGCACACCGTCCACCGACACCGCGGCGCCCGGCGGAATCGACTCGACGAGCAGCGTGCCCTTCGGGCCGTCCTTCACCCGCTTGCGCACGTCCTCCACCACCCGGCTGAACAGGGCCGACGTCTTCTGCAGGGGCAGCTCGCGATCGGGAGCGAACGCCAGGGCGGTGGCGAGCGTCTTCTGGCCGTCCTCGTCCCTGCCCGTGAGGTACTGCACCGCAGACAAAAGCGCGTACGCGTCGACCAGCTCTCCCACGTCGGACAGCCCCGGTGCGCCGGCGTGGTACGCCGCCACCGCCTTCTGCAGGGCCTCCTCGGCCAGCCGGAACTTGCGCTTCTCGCGGTGCTGTTTCGCCTCGGCGAAGAGCTTCCGCGCCTGCTCGAGCGAAGCCTGGTGCGGATCCGCCGGAGCGTCCCGCTTCGCGTCCACCACCGTCAAAGACTCGGTGTTGCGGATCTCGGTGGCCAGCATCGCCGCGGCTTTCGTCCCCGCCCGGCTGGGCACGTCGCCGGAGATGGCCGCAAAGGGCACCACGGTCAGCTTCACGCCGGACGGAGGCGGCGTCGTTTGCGCGACGGACGGAGTGGCCAACCAGAGGGCGAGCAACGCGTACCGGGTGTTCATTTCGCGGCGCACCTTACCGCACGGGTCCGAACGGCCCAACCTCTCCCTGCCCGCGCGTTGTGTACCCCTTGCCGCTTCGAACGAAGTGCGCAGCGTTCGGCCGGGCGGGCGTTTTCGTGGCGTGGGGGAGAGCGGACATGGAGCCGAAGGCGCGAGTGCTTCTCGCGGAAGACGACGCGGATCAAAGCGAGATTCTGGCCGAGCTGCTCGAGCAGGAGGGCTACGAGGTCGCGGTGGCGCGCGACGGCAAGGCGCTGCTCTCCGAGCTTGCGCGCGGGCCGGACCTCTTGCTGCTCGACGTCGTGGGCGTGACGAACCCGGCGGTGTTCGCCACCCTGCGCGAGATGCCCTCGCGGCCGGCCGTGGTGCTGGTGTCGGCCGACTTCCGCCTGACGCAGCTCGCTCGCGAGGTGAACGCCGACGGCTGCGTGGCCAAGCCCTACGAGCTGGTCGAGCTGCTCGATGCCATCGAGGCCGCCGTCGCACGGAGGAGGGCTCGCCTCGAGCGCGTGGCCGCCCGGCCGTGAAGCGCGGCGGGTTTTCCGCTACAAGACGGGAGGATGCTGTTCCTCCACTGCTCGGACGTCCACATCACCCATGACTACTTCGCCTCGCCCTGGTGGCCGCTGGGCTGGCGGAGGTGGATCGCCCTCTTCGAGCTCAAGTTCGGCGGCCGGGCCTTCGACTACGAGCAGGCGCCCTCCACGCTGCGGCAGATTGCCCGCGACGGCGAGCGCCACCGCGTGGACCACTTCATCGTCTCGGGCGACCTCACCGCCTACGCGATGGAGAGCGAGTTCCGCCTCGCCCGCGAGGCCCTCGTCCCGTGGGTCGACGACCGCCGGCGCTGCACCGTCATCCCCGGCAATCACGACACCTATACGCCGCTGGTCCATCGCGAGCGCGTCTTCGAGCGCTACTTCGGGCACCTGCTCGAGAGCGACCTGCCCGAGTACCAACGCGAGGGGCCGTTCCCCTTCGTGCGGCTGGTCGGCGAGGAGGCCGCGGTGGTGGGGCTGAGCTCGGCCCGGGTGCCGCCCGTGCCGGGGCTGTCGTTCGGGGTGATCGGCCGTCGCCAGCTGGACGCGCTCAAGGAGCTGATCCACGACGAGCGGCTCGCCCATCGGGCCATCCTGGTGGCCGTACACCACGCGCCCATCGCCCGGTCCGGCCGCAAGGACCGGCTGCACCACGGGCTCGTCGACGCCGGAGCGCTCTTCGAGATTCTCCGCGGCCCCCGCTACGCGGTGCTGCACGGGCACATCCACCACCGCTACCACCATGCGGCCAACGACGTTCGGCCCCACACCTTCGGAGCGGGCTCGTCGACGCAGCGCGGCCACGAGGGCTACTGGCTCATCGAGGTGAAGGACGGGCGCATCGTCGGCGGAGTGACGCGAAGGCCCGGCGAGTGACGCACCTTCAGGGCCCGGTAACGTCGGCGCACTCGGGAGGCGCCGGATCTCCGCACTTGCCCCTGAGCAGTGCCTTGGCACACGCGGCGGTCTTCTCGGCGCGCTCTTTGGGCACGACGGCCCGGCTGCTGTTGCGGCACCGGCGCGACACGGTGGCGCAGCGCTCCTTGGCGTCCTTCAGGCACGAGGTGGCGTAGCACTGCGCGCCGGCCCAGAGGTCGCACAGGCTCCTCTCCGTGTAGTCCTCGGGCTTGGCGCTCGAAAGCAGAAGGATCAGGGCGGAGTAGACGGCGGCCACGCTCACGGTTGCGCACCTCCGGCAAACATTCTAGCTCAAGGGCCTCTCGAGCCCACTCCAGCGCCGCCGGGCGCGGTACGCTCTGTGGGTCGGGGCCGGTATGGAGCTCTCGCAGTCGTGACAGTCGCCGCCAATCTCCACCGCTCGACTGTCGCCCTGCTCGGGGCGGCGTGGCTGTGCGCGTGCTCGCAGCCTCTGAGCGAGGCCCTGGTGGTGCGGGTTCAGGTCGAGGACACTGCGCGCGCCACCTGCGTCGCGCTGAAGGTGCGCATCGGACCGTCCGAGCTCGATTCGGGCCCCCTGCCCAGAAAGCCCGAGCTGCGCTTCGCGGTGGTTCGAGCGGCCGACATGCCGCAGGAAGTGACGGTGCAGGCATTCGGCTACCAGGGAGCCGACTGCGCCAACGTCTCGCAGCTCGTCCGCATCGAGGAGACGCCCGAGAGGTCGGGCCGCTTCTCCTTTCCCGCCGGTGAGCTCGAGCTCACCTTGAGAGGCGCGACCGGCGTCGACGCCGACGAGGACGGGTACGTCTCCAGCGCCTTCGGCGGCTCCGACTGCGACGACTTCGACCCATCGGTGCATCCCGGCAGCGCCGAGGTGTGCACCGACGGCAAGGACAACGACTGCATCGGCGGGCTCGATTGCGGCGATGTTGCGTGCGCCGAAAAGCCGTGCGCCGATGGCAGGGTGTGCCTCGATTCGGCCTGCATCGACCCCTCCGGCGAGCGGAACTGCGGCGACGGGCTGGACGACGACGGCGACGGGAAGACGGACTGCGCCGATCCGGGCTGCGACGGCCGCACCTGCCACAGGACGAACCCGTGCGAGCGGCACCTGTGCCGTGCCAGCCGGTGCGCGCTCGAGCCGGTGGTGTGCCCGCCCGGGCCGGAGTGCACCGTGGGCGTGTGCATCCAGGCCGATGGCGGCTGCCAGTACCTCTCGGTGGACGGCGGCCAGAGGTGCGACGGCGGTTCTTGCGGCGGAGATGGCCGCTGCTGGCTCGACTTCGAGTTTGCGCCCTCCAACTTCGACCCGCGCGCAATGCCCAGAGGCGCCGGAGCGGTGTCGCTGAGCTGCGGCCTGTCGACGTTCGACTCGTCAGCCGACGCTGCCACGCCCTTCACCAACTGGTGCGGGCAGCCCCTGCCCACGCCGGTGGTGGTGAGCCAGCCGATGAGTGGCCCAGAGGCCGTGGTGTTGCCGCTGCGCGGGCTCTTCATCGACGGTGGGAGCGAGCTGCGCGTCTTGGGCACGCGGCCGGTCATCCTCGCCGTCTATGGCGACGCCGTGGTGAACGGGTTGCTCCGCGCCTCGGCGGCCGACGTGCGGCCTCAGGCCTGCGGCCAGGGCCAAGCGGGCGGGAGCCCGGCCAACAACGGCGGAGGCGCCGGGGGCGGCGGCTTCGGCGGCTCGGGGGGCAACGGTGGCTCGGGCAGCACCACGGGCACGCCGGGCATGGGCGGTGGGGCGAACGGCAACCCCGAGCTCGTTCCGTTGCGGGGCGGCTGCCCCGGCGGACAGGGCGGCAACGGCGGCGGCGCGGGCGGGTTCGGGGGC
>FWPU01004981.1_pt1 | contig 29858 bp, 23 predicted proteins | sample 2228361 | NCBI WGS metagenome assembly FWPU01 (sample SAMEA103939777, study PRJEB20133) | metagenome | reverse complement strand
GGGCGGCTTTGCCGCCCGCCCGCCAACCCCCACCCCTCACACCCCCTTTCCCCCGCCTTGCGGGGGAAAGGGGGCAAGGGGGATAGAGAGCCTGAGTAGTTACCATGCAAATAGGAGAGGCGAACGTCTCAACGCTAAAGTGCCTGGCACACCCAAAAATCACAAAAGGGCGGAACGGACCAGCCCCACCGCGTCGGCCCGTCCCGCCTCGCCATCACTCTCCCACCTACTAATCTCCCAACTCCCAACTCCCAACCTCCCAACCTCCCAATCTACCAATCTACCAATCTACCAATCTACCAATCTACCAACCTCCCAACCTCCCAACCTCCCAACCTCCCCGTCTCCCTCTGCGCTACTTATCGTTCAACGCGGCCACGCCCGGCAACACCTTGCCCTCGAGGAATTCCAGGCTGGCACCACCGCCGGTGGACACGTGCGTCATCTTCTTGGCCACACCGGCCTTCTTCACGGCGCTGGCGCTATCGCCACCGCCTATGACGGTGATTGCACCGCTGTCGGCCAGCAAGCGGGCGATGGCGAAGGTGCCCTCGGCGAACTTCGGGAACTCGAAGACGCCCATCGGTCCGTTCCAGACGACCAGTTTGGCGTCCTTCAAAACCTCGCCGAACTTCGCCACGGTCTTCGGCCCGATATCGAGCATGCGCCAGCCCGAAGGGATTGCGGCCACGTCTACCACCTGGGTGTTGGCCTCGGCATCGAACTTGTCGGCGACCACGGCGTCTATCGGCAGCACGATCTTGTTGCCGCCTTTCGCCAGGATCGCCCTGGCCGTGTCAAGCGAACCGGCCTCGACCAGGCTCTCCTGCATGTTGTAGCCTTGGGCGGCCAGGAAGGTATTGGCCATCCCACCGCCGATGATGAGAGTGTCGCATTTGGTCAGCAGGTTTTCGACCACGGCGATCTTGTCGCTGATCTTGGCGCCGCCCAGGATCGCCACATACGGATGGGCCGGGTTATCGGTCGCGCGGCTCAGGTATTCGAGCTCCTGCTCCATCAGGAAGCCGGCAACGGCAGGCAGGAAGCGAGCCACCCCCTCGGTGGAGGCGTGGGCGCGGTGCGCCGAGCCGAAGGCATCGTTGACATACACGTCGCCTAGCGCGGCCATCTTCCGGGCCAGTTCCAGATCGTTCTTCTCTTCGCCTTTGTGGAAGCGGGTGTTCTCGAGCATCAGCACGTCGCCCGGCTTGAGGGCCTGGGCCATTGCTTCTACCTCCGGGCCGACGCAGTCCGGCGCCATCTGTACGGGCCGATCCAGCAGCTTCGCCAATGCCTCGGCGGCCGGCTTCAGGCTGAACTCCGGATCCGGGCCGCCTTTGGGCCGGCCCAGATGGCTCATCAGGATGAGCGATGCGCCTTGATCGAGCACGTACTGGATGGTGGGTAGTGCCGCGCGGATGCGCTTGTCATCGGTCACGACGCCTTTGTCCATCGGCACATTGAAATCCACGCGCATGAGCACGCGTTTGCCACGCAGGTCTATGTCTCGAACAGTTTTCTTGTTCATTGCTTGGTCTCCTGACCATGTAGTCGAACAGTCATGTAGTCGCATGGTCGAAAAGACACTCAGCTCCGCCGCGCGACACACTGTTGTCGCAGAGAGCCCCAAATCGTGTCGCAGACCATGCGACTACATGACCATCTGACTCTCCGACTACAGCTTGCTCGCGATCAGGGCCGCGAGGTCGGCGGTGCGCACGCTGTAGCCCCACTCGTTGTCGTACCAGGCGACGACTTTGACGAAGTCGCTCTTATCCTTGCCGAGCACCGAGGTGAACGGCAGGTCTACCGAGGAGCTGTGCGGGTCGCCCTTGAAGTCAATGGAGACCAGCGGTTCGTCTACGGCGGCCAGGATGCCCTTCAGCGGGCCCGCAGCCGCGTCGCGGAATGCCTGGCGCAGTTCTTCCGTCGTAGTCGGGACCTCGATCTGCGCAGTGAAGTCTACCACGGAGACGGTGCTGGTCGGCACGCGCAACGCATAGCCGTCGAACTTGCCTTTCAGCTCCGGAATGACCAGGGCGACCGCTTTGGCCGCGCCGGTGGTGGTCGGAATGATGCTCATGGCGGCCGCGCGCGCCCGGCGCAGGTCGCTGTGCGGCAGGTCCAGGATGCGCTGGTCGTTGGTGTAGGCGTGGATCGTGGTCATCAGGCCGCGCACGATCCGGAACTTGTCGTGCACAACTTTGGCCGCCGGAGCCAGACAGTTGGTCGTGCACGAGGCGTTGGAGATCACATGATGGGCCGCCGGATCGTATTTGTCGTGGTTGACACCCATGACGATGGTGATGTCCTCGCCCTCGGCCGGCGCGCTGATGATCACCTTCTTCGCGCCGCCCTTGGTGATGTGATTCTCGGCACCCTGGACGAGTTTGCCTTTCTTGTTGACGCCATCCTTTTTGACGGTGAAGAGACCGGTGGACTCGATCACGATCTCGACGCCCAGGTCGCCCCACGGCAGCTTGCTCGGATCGGTCTCCTTGAAGACTTTGATCGGCTTGCCATCAATGACCAATGCATCGTCGGCGACTTCGACCACGCCGTTGAAGCGGCCATAGTTCGAGTCGTACTTCAACAGATGCGCCATCGTCTTCAGATCGCCGATGTCATTGAACGCCACAACCTCCAACTGACCCGGATAGTAGTCGCGGATCGCCTTCAATACCTGCCGTCCGATGCGGCCAAAACCGTTGATACCTACCTTGACTGCCATTGCAGTGCCTCCTTTGAGTTTACCTGGCAAATGCCATGATAAAGCGCCGACAGAACGATGCCGGCGCCATTGTGCGACAACTGTGGTGAGCGGCGCGATGTCCGCACAAGCTCGGTCAGTGTACCATAATGCCGACAGGCTGTGTATGAGCTAAGTCACCTATGGCGCATCAGTTGCGCGCGCTGACCTGCTCAATCGAAAACTCGGTCGCTGAAATCCAGTGCGGCCTGGTAATTGCGATCCAGCCGCTCATAGAGTCGGCCGTTCTCGATGGCCACCGCGCTGAGGCTGGCGATCGCCTCCAACAGTTCCATCTCCTCGGCGGCAAAGCTGCGCGGGATTGCCGTGTAGAGCCGCATGACGCCGATGGGCTGATCCTGGACAAGCAGAGGCGTTACCACGACAGAAACGATCCCTTCTTCGCGGGCCTGTTCGCCATACTGAAAGCGCGCGTCGGTCTGCGCGTCGGCGATGTAGACCGGTCGCCTGTCGGCCAGCGCGATCTGGTCCACCAGGCTGTGCGTCACATCTACCGGGCCTTTGGCGCGATAGCTGGCGCTCAACCCATACGCCGCGCCGAGAAACAACCGTTTGCCATCCGGGCTGAGCAGACGCACCGAACAGGCCTTTGCATTGAGTGCTTCGGCCGTTGTGCTGACAATCTTATCCAGAATCTGCATGACATCGAGCGATGAGTTGATGGTGCGCGCCACACGATACAGCGTTGTGAACAAAGCACCACACTGGGACGTGGATATCTTTCCGTTCATGTATGCAGCAGTTCCATCAGGGCTTGAGCCAGTTTGATCGGATCATGACGCCACGGATATTGCCGATCCACCAGATCACCCAATATGAGTCGATACTCCCTCGGGGGCCGATCCGGCGGCCGCACCCACTGCACGCCGATACCGGGCGGTGCCGGGCCGATGAAGGTGTTGTTCGCGAGCACGATCCGAAAGAGGTCGGGGCCAACGTATTGCCACAGCGCCCGCACATGCGCATCTACATCGTATCCCTGCGTCTCGCCGAGTTCGGTCGCCACGTTGCACACGTATACCTTTCGGCCCGGTGCTGCCGCAACCGCATGCGTCAGATCGCGCACCAGCAAGTTGGGTAGCACGCTGGTGTAAAGGCTGCCCGGGCCGGCCACGATCAGGTCGGCATCCAGGATGGCTCGAATCGCTTCGGGATAGGCAGGCGCATCTTCTGGCTCCAGGTAGATGCGCTGCACGTGGCCGCGTGTCGCGGTGATCGCCGACTCGCCTCGAATATGGTACCACTTCTCGCCTTCGCCGTTTCCGGAATCGTTCGTCGGCAGGCGCACGTCTGCGCGGAGAGTCACCTGCGCCAGGGTCGAAGGGATCACGCGGCCGCGCACCGCCAGGACTCGACTCGATTCGAGCAGGGCCGTCTCAAAGCTGCCGGTGATAGCGGTCATGGCGCTCAGGTACAGATTGCCGAAGCTGTGCCCGTCCAGGTCGCTCTCGTGGCCAAAGCGATACTGAAACAGCTGTGCGATCAGCCCTTCGGCATCCGACAGCGCGGCGATGCAGTTGCGAAAATCCCCCGGCGGGAGAATGCCGAAATCGCGGCGCAGCCTTCCCGAACTGCCGCCGTCATCGGCCACAGTGACGATCGCGGTGATGTTGTCGGTATGCTCCTTCAGCCCCCGCAACAGGGTATTCAGGCCATGTCCGCCCCCGATGGCCACCACCTTCGGCCCACGCTGCCGTGCGCGATGCCTGTACACCATTTCGACCACATTGCCCTGGTCCCGGCGACGCACTGCTGCCAGCAGCGACTGGTTCAGCCGATAGACGGCGACCGCCACCGCGGCACCGCCGATGGCGAGGCAGGCCGCAATCGCGATCTCCGGCCGGACAAACCAGGATTGCATCTCGGCCATCGAAGCCAGCCGGTCATCCAGCCCGGAAAACTGGCACAACAGGACGGATCCCAGGCACAGTAGCCCCACGCCGCCGATCAGCAGCAACACCCACCGTTTTACGCCCATGCCGATGCGCAGCCAACCGGCCAGGGGAAAATGCACGATCCATCGTCGCATAGGTACCTCTTCCCGATGGACAGGAGTATAGCGCGGCCGATCCTTTTGCGCAACCTGTCGGGGCCTCTTACGACCTGTGCAATGCCCGCCATACGCGTTCCGGTGTGAGCGGCAGGCGCGTGATCTGCACGCCGAGCGCGTCGTACACGGCATTGGCGACGGCCGGCCCAACCCCGTCCAGCGGGATCTCGGCCACTGCCTTGACCCCGAACGGATGCGTGGGTTCGCAGGTTTGGACGAAGCGCACGACCATCGGGGGCATTTCGTCGGCAGTAAAGACGCGATAATCACCGAACCGCGGATTGAGCATGCGGCCCCTCTCGTCGAACACCATCTCTTCACACAGGGCATAGCCGAGCGCCTGAGTCATCCCGCCCTCGACCTGGCCGGTCGCCGTGGCGGGATTGACGATCATGCCGCAGTCGAGGACCATCACCAGTTTGTTCACCGTCACCTGGCCGGTCTCGACATCCACCGTCACGTCGGCGAACTGGGCGGCGAACGGCGGTGGGCTGTCCGGGCTGACCCACGAGCCGACGGCCATGATCTGATGCTGCTGGCTGTGATGCAGGCTCTCCAGGGCGACCTGCGCCAGGGTGACGCTGCGGCCGTCCGGCGCCCAGGCCCGGCGTTCGGCCAGGATGACCTCCGTGGCCGGCACATCGAGCATCCGGCCGGCAACCGTCCTGATCTGGTCGGCCACTTTGCGCGCAGCCTCGACGACGGCCGCGCCGGAGATGTAGGTGGTACTGCTGGCATAGGCTCCTTTGTCGAACGGTGTGAAGTCGGTATCCGACGAATAGGTGATGATGTCCTCGGGCTCACACCCCAGCACCTCGGCCGCCATCTGCGTCAACACCGTGTCGGATCCGGTCCCCAGATCGGTGGCGCCGACCAGCAGGTTGAAGCTGCCGTCGTCATTCATCTTGATGCTGGCCGCGCCCATGTCCAGGTTCGGAATAGCCGTCCCCTGCATCACCAGGGCAACCCCCTGCCCGCGACGGAGAGCAGAGGAGGCAACAGGGAAACAAGGGGATGAGGTGGCCTCCCCTCCTTGTTGATTTTCTTTCCCGTCTACCTGGCTCCTCCTCTCCTGCCACCCAATCAGCTCTGCGCCGATGCGCGCGCACTCGGCGATGGCGTTCGTGCGGATCAATTCTGGCCGCGCCGCACGTCCTTCGCTCCAGGCCTTCGACATCGGATGTTCCTCGCCGGGCTTGACGACATTCATCAGTCGAAACTCCAGCGGATCGAGGCCGAGGGCACGGGCAATGCGCTCCATGTGGCTTTCGACGGCGAAGAAGCCCTGTGGCACCCCGTAACCGCGGTACGCGCCCGCAGTCGGCGTGTTCGTGTATACCACATCGGCAACAAAGCGAATGTTCGAGCGACCATCTGGCCCTTTGTCGGCCGGATAGAGCGACATCGCTTTGTGGCCCGTGTTGCCGGTCACGGTGAGCGCGTGGTTGCCATAAGCGCCGGTGTCCGAGAGAACGCGCATTTCGTTCGCTACGATGCGGCCGTCCCGCATGACGCCGGTGCGCATCTTGATGATCATCGGATGCCGGGATGTGCTGGCCATGAACTGTTCTGCGCGCGTGTACTCCAGCTTGACGGGTCGCTTCGTGGCGATGGTCAAATGCGCGCAGATGTCCTCGATCATCACCTCTTGTTTGTTGCCGAAGCCGCCGCCGATGCGTGGCTTGATCACGCGGATACGCTTGACCGGCAGGCCGAGCACAGGCGCCAGGATGCGACGGGCATGGAACGGCACCTGCGTACTGGTGCGGATTACCAGACGATCGTTCTCGTCCCAGTAGGTGACGCAGACATATGGCTCGATCGGCGTCTGCTGTACTTTGGGCACCTCGTATTCGCCCTCAAAGACGTAATCCGCTGCCGCAAGCGCGGCATCCACATCGCCCAGCTCGATGTGGATGTGCGCGGCCAGGTTGCGCTGCGGATCGCATTCGCCGAACGGGACGTAGTCCGGCTCGTCGTGGATCGTCGGCGCGGTCGGCTGCATGCTTTCCCGCGGATCGAAGATGGCCGGCAGCTCCTCGTATTCGACTTCGATCAGCTCCAGGGCACGCCGCGCAATCTCCTCGGTCTCGGCCGCGACGGCGGCCACACGGTCGCCCACGTAGCGTACTTTGCGGTCCAGGCTGACGAAATCCAGCGGGCCGGGAATGGGATCGGACTGGCCGGCCGTGGAGTAGATGACGCGCGGGATGTCCTGATAGGTGAGCACCGCGTGGACGCCCGGCAGCGCGCGCGCTTTGCTCACGTCAATCCGCTTGATGTAGCCGTGCGCGATGGGACTGTGCAGGATCTTGCCGACCAGCATCTCGCGCATCTCCACGTCGGCGGTGAAGGCCGGCTTGCCCTGCGCCAGCTTCATCGCGTCCACCTTCGGCTCGGCCACGCCGACATGTTTTGGCTCGGCCACGGCGACGGCAACCGTCGGCTGCCTGGTGATGGTCTGCGTCTGGGTCCCCGGCTCCCCCGAGACGGGCAGCCCGGTCTCCGGCGCAGCGGGCGGCAAGGGCAGCTCCAGCATGGGCACCGGCGGATCGAGGCGGGCCGGCAGCGGTTCGACCGGCTCCCCGCGCAGTCGGGCAGCGGCACGCAACACGGCCTGCACCGGCTTGACGTAGCCTGTGCAGCGACACAGCACGCCCGACAGCGCGTCGCGCACCTCGGCCTCGGTGGGCCGCGGGTTGGCGCGCAGCAGTGCCTCGGCGGCCAGGAGCTGGCCCGGGGTGCAATAACCGCATTGGATGGCGCCGGTCTCGATGAACGCTTGCTGGAGGGCGCTCAGCCCGGCGGTCTGCCTCCAGCCCTGCACCGGATGCTCGCCGAGCGCCTCGACGGTGGTCACCGTGTGGCCCGCCGCCTGGAGGGCCAGCATGGTGCACGACGTGACCGGCCGTCCGTCCAGCAACACAGTACATGCGCCGCACTCGCCTGTCTCGCAGCCGTGTTTCACGCCGAAGATGCCATGCCGACGCAAGGCATCCAGCAGAGATTCGTTGACGGCGACCTGCCAGCACTGCGGGGCGCCATTCAGGGTGAACTCAAGTTGCATCGTTGCCCTCCTCGCGCGTGCTACACCTCAGATCTCGTGAGAGAATCCGCGCGATTGTTCGCCGGGTCGGCCTAACCCGAAAATAGGACGCGGACGAGCGCGGATGAACGCGGACGGCTACATTTTCATCTCTGCCTGTGTCGCCTATGACATGGACGCTGTCCTGGACGACACGCCAGGTAGATCGGCCAGAGCGAGAAGCAATCCATGGACGGGCCCTCAGGCAGCCCGCTGCCACGCTGCAGCCAGTGCCCGCGCACCCAGGATCGCGGCCATGGCCCGGCGGTACTCGGCGCTGCCGCGAAAATCGCCCCTCGGTTGCGTGGCTGCGGCCACGCGATCGGCCAGTGCGATGACCGCGCTGTCGGCCCATGGCCGGCCGACCAGTTCGGCGGCCAGCGGCGATGCATCCCACGGCGCATCGGCGACACCGCCGAGCGCCAGTCGGGCTGCGGTGCATTGCTCGCCATCTCGGCAGACAGAGGCCGCGGCGATCACGATCGCCGCATCCGCAGGCGTGCGCGCCACCGATGCCAGCGCCGCGGTGGTGTGTGGCGCCGGCCAGGGCACCCGAATCCCTGTGATGATGGCAGGCGCGGTCAGCAGCTCGACCCGTCGTGCCAGGAACGCGGTCAGCGGAAGCTGCAGCTCGCCGCTGCGGCTCGTCAATGTGACGTGCGCGGCACACGCCAACAGCGCCACCAACAAGGGATCGTTCGCCGCGGCCACGGCGACCGCGCCGCCGACCGTCGCGCGATTGCGTTGCACGCTGCCCGCCCACCGATGCGCTGCTTCGGCCAGAATGCCACTGTACAGCGTGCGTGCCGCCTCATGTCCGGCCAGCGCCGCGCGCGTGGTCAGCGCGCCGATGTGCAGAACGGTCTGTCCAGCATCGGCCGTGATGTCATCGAGCCCCAGGCCCTGCAGATCAACGACCGCCTCGATTGTCGGATCATCTGAGGCCAGCAACGTATCTCCGCCCGCAAGGACTACGGTACGGATATGTGGACGGGAAAGGAGTTCGAGTGCATGGGCGAGAGCATGATCGGGGGCTTCAGCGGCGGGTCGGTGATATTCACGCAAATTCAACAACATACATGCCTCCTCAGGACGGATCGGCACCAGGACCGGCGGCGCTTGCAGGCGTATTATACACCATAGAGGCCTTGTGCGCCCAAGATTGTCTTTCGAGATCGTGACTGCTCGGGTCTTTCCCCACCAGGCGTGGGAAGGGGCGTGGAGAGGGCCGGAGCGCGGCATGAAGGCTGCAGCATAATGTGCCGCAGGGTTGATCCCGCTGCGGCCCGTCGCCGCTTTGGACTGCGGCGGCTTGACGCCGCTCTGGCTTGCGGCGGCCCGACGCCGCTTTGGTAATCATGACCGGATTGATTTGTTGAAACCCATAATGCCGCAGCACATCGAGAACCTCTTGCGCGTGGAGGGACATGGTATAATTTACAGGAGGACGTGGTTTGCGGAGTAATACGATGTGGCATAAGCTATATGCTTCCCCCGATGCGGATCCCTGCTTTGCGGCTTCCGCGATAGAACTGCTCCACACCACCGCACGTTATCTGATCCTTGCCGTTGCGGGGCTGGCGGCCACTGCGCTTATGATGCGCTGGTTCAGTGCGGCCGCCGATGCCGACCTGGTAGTGAATGCCTGGGCGATCGGTGCAGGCGCGGTGATCTCCGGGGCGCTCGGCTGGGCTGCAGCGCAGGCGCTTTACATGATCGGCAATGCGTTTTTCGTCTTCATGCTGCGGCAGTTTTTCATGACCCTGCCGGAGGAGCTCTCGGAAGCGGCGCGCATCGAAGGGATCGCGCTGACTGGGCTGAAAGGATAGGGGGTCGGTTGCCACAGACCGCACGCCGGTTGCCGCGTGCGGTCTGCCGCGCGATGAGATGAAGCAGAATCTTATTTTCGATCGCATTGATTGGCTGCTGAGCGTAGCACTCAGCCTGGGTAGCCTGGCTCTCTACGTCCGCACCCTCGTGCCCTGGCTGCTGCCGGGCGACAGCGGTGAGTTTCAGGTGCTGGTTGATCAGGTCGGCGTCGCCCACACGACCGGCTATCCGGTCTACATCCTGCTGGGCAAGCTGTTTCTCACCCTCGTCCCGGTCGGCGACGTGGCATATCGCGCCAACTTGTACTCGGCCTTCGCAGCGGCGGTCACGATTGGCCTCCTCTACGCGGCGGGCCGGCTGGCAACGGACAGCCGTTGGGCCGGCCTGCTGGCCAGCCTGGCCCTGGCCGTCTCCTTCACCTTCTGGTCGCAGGCCCTGATCGCCGAGGTGTATGCGATCGGCGCGGCGTTTCTGGCCGCCGTGATCGTCGCGCTCCTCGCATGGGAGCGGACAGGCCAGCCCGCCGCGCTTTTCGCCGCCGGGCTGTGTGGCGGACTGGGGCTGGGCGCTCATGCCAGTGTGGGCATCTGCGCGCCGGCCGTTGCCGTCTACCTGGCGTTACATCGGTCGCGCTGGCGCACGCGATGGGTGCCTGCGTTGACGGGCGCGCTGGCCGGCCTGATGCTTTATCTCCTCGCCTTTCTGATCGTAGACCTGAACGCGGCGCCCGCCAATATCTTCAACGCGGCCTATGGCCCGGCGCGCTCGGCCTGGGGCATGAGCGAAGCCGATCTGGCCAGCCCGTTTCGTCGTCTCGTTTTCGTCGCTACGGGCCGCCAGTGGCGCACCGCGCTCTATCCCGATCCGCCGCACATGGGCAAACGCATCGGCGAATACCTGCTCAAGCTCCCGCGCGAGTTTTCGGGCCTCACGTTGCTCCTGGCACTGCTCGGCCTCTGTGCGTTGACCCGCCACTGCCGGCGCGTGGCCGTGCTCCTCGGCGTCGGGTTGCTGAGCCAATGGCTTTTCTACTTCAACTATCACGTTGGAGACCTCTACGTCTTCTACATCCCCGGCTATCTGCTGCTGGCACTCCTGGCCGGAGCGGGCTATGCGGCTGTGGCGCGCTGGCTGGCACGGCGTCTCTGGCCTGGCCCGCGCGTGGTGCGGCCCTTTCTGCTGATCGCGCTGCTGGCGACCGCGCTGTGGCCCGTGGTAGCTCCTCACATGTCGGCCGTTGTTCGGGGCGAGACGCCCTTCCTCACTGCGCGCGAATATCCGGTGAATACCACCACGCGCTACCTGCGCGCCGAAATGGCCGGTGTGGTTCGGGAATTGGAGGCGCATGCGATCGTATTTGTGGACTGGGGCCGTCTCTATCCGCTTTATTATGCCGCGCACCTGGATGCCGGCCGCCGCGATCTGCAATTCATCGAGGCCAAACCGCGCAGCGAGTCATCGGCCCTGGCCGATTCGGTGATCGAGTTCGTGGCCGCGCGCGTGGATAGCCGACCGATCTACTCGCTGAACCGGCTTCCCGAGCTGGAGCGGGCGGGTTTCAGCTTTCGATCTGTGACCAAAGGATCATTGCGGCTGTTCAGGATCGAGCGCAGATAGGAGGCCCTGTGTTACGGCGCGTCGGGCGCCGGCTGGCCCGGCAGCCAGCGCGCGCGTGCCAGTGTCAATGCCCAAATGCTGGCCGCGCCGGCCGCGGCCAGCGCCGTTGCACACGCCTCCAGCGTGGAGCCGGTCGTGCATACGTCGTCTACCAGCACGATGCGCAGGCCAGCCGCCGTTTTCCGACAGGCAAATGCGCCGCTGACGTTGGCGTGGCGTTCGGCGGCGCTCAGCAGCGCCTGCTGCCGTGTCGCTCTGTGCCGCACTACCAGCTTTTCGTTCACTGGCAACCCCAGCACCGGCCCGATCGCCCGCGCCAGCAGCGCGGCCTGATTGTAGCCGCGCTCGGCCTCGCGACTGGCATGAAGCGGCACGGGCACGATGCAGTCCGCCGTGTACGCCCTCTGGCGCCACGCCGTGGCCATATAACCGGCCAGCGCTGCAGCCAGTGCCCGGTTGTTGCCGTATTTCAGGCTGTGGATCGCCGCGCGCAACGGACCGCCAAAGGTAGCTGCCGAGACGATGCCGTCCAGGCTGGAGGGGTGGCCGCGGCAAGCGGTGCAGAGCCCGGCCTCGGTCACAGGCCGGCCGCAACGACCACAGACGGTTGGGGGAATCAGCTCGACTTGGGTCTGACAATCGTGACAGAACAGCGCGCCCACGCGGCCGCAGCCGGGGCAACGGGGAGGAAAGAGCAGGTCGAGCAGGCCATTTCCGAGCACGCGCAGCCAGCCAGGCGCGCGCTGTGCCAGGGCGCGCGACGCGACGACCATGATGGCGCTGCGTTCAGCGTCATCGCCCATGGCCGATGCCTCTGCATCTCAGCGGCCGGGGAAGAAGCCCTGTAAAGTATTGACGACCCACAGGCGCAGGTCATCGCCGATGATCAACAGGATCGCCAGCACGATGATCGCGATCAGGACGATGATCAGCGCCAGTTCGATCAGGCTGGCGCTTGAGCCTTGATTGTGCATGGGAAGATGTCCTTTTGTCCGCGTTAGGATGTGCGGCTGTCTGACCGCCGCGTCGCTCAATGTGGCAGCGGCCTGATGAGCCGCAGGTTGTGCCCCTTCTCGGTTAACCGCCGGTAGCCTAGCCGCAACACCGTGAAGGCGGCTTTCACGAGCTCCTTCTGCGAGATCTTCGAACGGCCGAGCCGGCGGTCCACGAAAATGATCGGCATCTCGCCGATGCTGAAGCCGGCGCGTTGACACCGGAACAGCATTTCGATCAAATAGGAATAGCCGTCCGCCCGAATGGTGGCGGGGTCAATGGTCTCCAGCACGATGCGACGATAGCAGCGGAATCCGGCCGTGCAATCGCGCGCGCGCAATCCCAAAATGCGGTGGGCGATCATGTTCGCGCCGCGGCTGAGCGCTTTCCTTTTCGGTCCCCAATCCTGCACACCGCCTCCCGGCACATAGCGCGATCCGATTACCAGATCAAAACGTCGGCTGGCGGCCAGGAGCGTCGGCAGATATTTGGGATCGTGCGAGAAATCGGCATCCATCGTCACGATCAGATCGGCGCCCTGCGCCAGCGCAGCCCGAAAGCCCGCCACATAAGCCGTGCCCAGGCCGAGCTTGCCCGGCCGATGGATCACCTGCAGCCGTGGATAAGCTTCAGCCAGCCGGTCGGCCACCGCGCCGGTGCCGTCAGGCGAGTTATCGTCCACGACTACGATGTGAATGGGATCGGACAGCGACTGGATGGCTGCCACCAACCGCGGTAGGTTTTCGCTTTCATTATAGGTCGGCAAAACCAGGAATGTCCTGGGACTAACAAGCATGAGTCAACGGTTCCTGAACAACGCATCGGCCGACAGGGGTGCCCTATCAGGACGCGCGAGCATATTCCCGATGGTAACACAAAAAGTCGCGTCAGACAAAGCGGACGCAGGCCAGGTTAGCGAGAGTATAATGGGACGCCGACGGCGCGTCAAATTCGCGCACGTTCCGACAACTTGCCACCGCCATGCCTTTGAGACAGGCCGTGCAGGAGCGCGGGAGCGTTTCAGCGATTTGTACCCTGATCTTGGGCATACAAACGCCCACCTGTGTGGGTGAGAATTGCCTCCAGCACGCCGCCGCCGACTGCCAGCGATTTGTCCGAGATGGTAACGCAGTAGGCCTGTTCGCCGCGCGGATCTATGTCACCGATCTTCGTGCCTTGTGCCACGTAAATGCCCGACCAGATGATGCCGCGCACGACGCCGGCACAAGAAGCGCGCACCGGAATGCCGGCGACCTCGGCGATGATCTGCTCGGTATCCACGTGATCGCCGATTTCAACCCGGGCCTCGACGATGCCATCGGCAGGCGCGCGCAGCACACGTCGGGGCGTGGACGCGCTGCCGATCTCGCCGGGCACGCCGGTATCTGGTTGCGCGGCGCCCTGCCAGTAGACCCGGCCGAGCCAATGGCCGCGCTGCGTCTCGATCACGGCGTGGCAATCTTCGCCGGCCGTGAAGCCAGGGCCAAGCGCGATCACCAGCGGCGCATCCGAGCGCCGTGTACCGGTGTTGCGCTTGGCCATGATGGCATCTACCACCACCTGTGGTGCCAGTTCAACCCGACAGGCAGCTTGCGGATCCACCAGGACGGGGATGATGTGACGGGCTAACTCTCGGCGCGCGGCGGCAAGGTCGGGCACCCGGCGTGCCACGATCCCTTCCACCATCGTCTCCTCGCGGTAGACCGCCTCGCCGAAGCAGACCAGGCGCCGCACCATCAACGGCTGTGGCAGCTCGGTCATCACGACCGAGAAGCCACAGCGATGGAGCCGGGCCGCGACGCCGCTGGCCAGGTCGCCGGCGCCTTTGATCAGCACGAGGAGGGGTCTCAGGTCCATCGCAGTCCTTTCGGGTAATGGTTTCGCAGCCGGCCGGCGGTGCGTCTGGCCCAGCCGATCGGGAAGCCATCCACGGCCACCAGCGTCCATCCCTCTTCGCCGCAACTGGTCAGCGTCTCCCCGCGCAAATAGGCGGCCAGTGCAGGGTCGTCCGCGGGCAGATCGAGCACGCGCTGCGCATCCTGGCAGTTCAGCCCCAGCGCCAGGGCGTGCGACGGCTCGACGCGGTCCTTCTTGATCGTGCCCAGCCACCAGCCGGGATGCAGATAGCGCAGGCCGGTCAGGTCAGGCAGGCCCGGGGGCAACGCGTACAGGTAGCTGCCGACCAGAGCCAGATGCTCGACGGCGGGAGGAGCGGTGAGATGAGCAGCGCAAAAAGCCCGATAGGCGGCTGCGACAGGGCGGGGCACCGCAGCCGGCCGCCAGGGCCTGGGCGGCGGGGCCGTGGGCGCGTCATCGGCCCGTGTCAGCACGGCGATGAAGTGGCCCTCGCCGGCCGCGAGATGGGGCCACAGGCGGACGGCGCGCGCCAGGGATGAGCGCGAGGTGCCTGGCGCCTGGCCCGAGAGCCAGTCGGGTCGGCCGGGAGAAAAGCCCGGTCGGCACTGCGGCTCGATCAGCGCGAACTCGGGATGGCGCTCCAGGAAGCGCGCTATCGTCCCCTCGTTTTCTTCGGGATTGAACGTGCAGGTGGCGTAGATCAGCCGGCCGCCGGGGCGTACCAACCGGGCAGCCTGCTCCAGGATGGCGACCTGCCGCAGGGCGCAGCCGCGCACCAGCTCGGGGGTCCATTCACGCCGCGCGGCCTCGCCCCGGCGCATCATCCCCTCGCCCGAACAGGGCGCGTCCACCAGCACCCGGTCGAAGAAGCCGGGGAACCGTTCCGCCAACCGCTCCGGCGTCTCGTTGGTCACAGCTACATGGCGCGCGCCCCAACGCTCCAGGTTGCCGGCCAGCTCCCAGGCCCGCTGCGGGTGGATTTCGTTGGCGATCAGCAGCCCCTGGCCCTGCATCAGGCTGGCGATGTGGGTCGCCTTGCCGCCGGGCGCGGCCGCCAGATCGAGCACGCGCTCGCCCGGCTGTGGGTCCAGCAGCTCGGCCACGGCCATCGCGGACGGCTCTTGCAGGTAGTAGAGGCCGGCGGCGTGGTAGGGGTGTTTGCCGGGACCTAACCCCCCAGCCCCCTTCCCTGCAAGGGAAGGGGGAGTTAATCTCCCCTCTCCTGAAAGGAGAGGGGCCGGGGGTGAGGTCTCTCCTTCCAGGAGAGGGGCCGGGGGTGAGGTGATCACCACAAATCCGGCCGGGCACCACGGCACGGGCCTTAGATCGAATGGCGCCAGCCGCAGGAACGCCTCGACGCCGATCTTCAGCGTGTTCACCCGCAGCCCGACGCTGGCCGGTGTGTCGTAACTGGCGAGGAACGCCGGGTACTCGTCGCCGAGCAGTGCGGCCATGCGCTCCAGGAATGGTTGGGGGACTCCCGAGTGCGCAGCGCGTGATGCGTGACGCGTGATGCGTGACTCCGTCATCTGCCATCTACCATCCGCCGTTCGCTGTCGGCCGTCTGCTACAACGCCATCGCGCACCCATCCGCCCGCGGGTCGCTGCCCCCGCACAGCACGCCGGTCTGGGGATCGCGCCGGATGATCTGCCCGCGGCCGAAGAGCGCGCGGCCGTGTCCGGTCACTGTCTCGACGGGATGTCCCAGCGCGGCCAGCGCCGCCACCGTGGCGGCCGGGATGCCCTCCTCCAGGCTCACGCCGCCGGATGCGGTTCCGTCGCCGATGCAGAAGCGCGGCCGGTCGAGGGCGGCCTGTGGATCGAGCCGATCGTCGGCCAGGGCGATCACGACCTGCATGTGGCCCTGTGGCTGCATGAACCCGCCCATCACGCCGAAGGGGGCGAGTAGTAGATTGGTAGGTTGGGAGTTGGTAGATTGGGGGTTGGTAGATTGGGAGCTGGTGGGGCTGTCCACCAATCTACCTCCTACCAATATACCATCTACTAATCTACCACCTTCCACCGTAATCATCCCCGGAATGATCGTGTGATACGGCCGCTTGCCGGGCGCGAGGGCATTGGGATGGGCCGGGTCCAGGCTGAAGTTGTGGCCGCGGTTCTGCAGGGTGAATCCCCAACCTGCGGGCACGATGCCGGTGCCGAAGCCCATGTAGTTGCTGTTGATGAACGAGCACGCGTTCCCCTCGCCGTCCACCACGCAGAAGTAGACCGTGTCGGAGCCGGCCACGGGCGTGCCGCGGCGCTGATCCAGGGTGGCGCGTGCCGGGTTGATCAGCTTGCGACGGTCGGCGGCGTAGTCCTTGGAGAGTAATTGGTAGAGTGGTACATTGGTAAATTGGGGGTCGGCGATGTACCAGCGCGCGTCGGCGAAGGCCAGGCGCATCGCCTCGATCTCCAGGTGCAGGCGCTTCGGCCCCAGGGGATCGAGGCTGGCCAGGTCGAAGCCCTCCAGGATGTTCAGCGCCAGCAGCGCGGTCAATCCCTGGCCGTTGGGCGGGCACTCCCAGACGCGCAGACCGCGATACGTCGTGCTGATCGGCTCGTCCCAGGTGCTGGTGTGCGCCGCCAGGTCCTCGACCGTCATGCATCCGCCTGCCGCCTGGACAACCGCGGCGATGGCTTCGGCGATGGCGCCGCGATAGAACGCGTCCTTGCCGCCCTCGGCCACCGTCCGCAGGGTGCGCGCCAGGCCCGGATTGCGGAAGACCTCGCCCGGCCGCGGGGCACGACCGTCAATGGTCAGCTCGTGGCCGTTGAGCGCCTGGGCCAGCTGCCGCTCGGCCCCGCGCTGCCAGTGGTACGCGGTGATCGGCGCCACGGGGAAGCCTTCTTCAGCCAGGCGGATGGCGGGGGCCAGGATGCGGGAGAGCGGCAAACGGCCGTAGCGCTCAATCAGGTCGCACCATCCCGCGCATGCGCCCGGTACGGTGACGGTGTGCGCGTGGTATGGCGGTAGGGGCGCACGGCCGTGCGCCCCTATCTCGTGCGCCCCTACGCCGAACCCCTCGCGCGCCAGCCGTTCCAGCGTCAGCCCGGCCGGCGCGCGGCCGGATCCGTTGAGCGCGGTCACCTGGCCGGTGGCGGCCTCGTAGTACAGCGCGAAGCAGTCGCCGCCGATGCCGGTGGACGTGGGCTCGGTCACATTCAGCGCGGCCGCGGTGGCCACCGCAGCATCGGCCGCGTTGCCGCCCGCGGCCAGGATCTCCAGCCCGGCGGCGACGGCCAGCGGCTGCGAAGCAGCCACCATGCCGCGGCGGCCGTAGACGGGAGAACGGCGGGAGGCGAAGGGAAGATCGGTCAACGTCATCGCTCCTCTACCCCCGCTCGTCCAGGATGAGCTCATCCAGCGACCGCTTGGGCACATGATGCACGCCCTCAGCATCGCGCCAATACTTGATGTCGCCGTCCGGGCCGACCGGTTCGATGACCACGGTCTCCTTCGGCTTGCCCAGGGCCACCACGTTGAGGATCTCGTAGCGTGCCGGGATAGACAGGATCTGGCGCAATCGCTCGCGCTGGATGGAGCCGATCATGCAGCCGCCCAGGCCCTTCTCGGTTGCGCCCAGCAGAATGCTTTGCATGGCGATGCCGTGATCTATGCCGAACGACTGGCTGAGGTCTTTATCGCCCAAGACGACAATGTACGCGGCCGGCCGCTCGCCCTCCACCGGGCCACCCCAATCCTTCAGATAGCCGGCCCACGCCAGCGTGGAGAAGATGGCCGCGTTGGTCTGCCGGTCACAGCACAGCACATACTTGAGCGGCTGCATGTTGCGCGCGGAAGCCGACAAACGCGCCAGGTTCACCAGTTCGCGCAACGTGGCCAGGTCAACGGGCACGTCTTCGTAGAAACGCCGATAGCTGCGGTTTTTCAAGATCAGGTCTGCGAGCATGACACCCTCCTTGCGATGATTGACAGAGATGAGTATAGCGCGTAAAATCGTATTTACGAAAATACGCGAGGAAGGCACGATGAAAGCGATCTACATCAGCGACGAGCTGCACCGGCGGGCCAAGCAATGGGCTGCCGAGATCGGTCTCCCCCTCAAGGAAGTGATCGAGAGATGGGTTGCGCAAGGGATGCGCGAGATACCGGCCGGAACACAGCTTTCACTTCGAGAGACTGCGCCAGTGTACGAGATCGCCACGCCGGTTGAAGCGACACCTGCGGTGCCACCGGTTAGTTCGACAGAAACAGAAAACCTCCTGGCAGAGCTGGAGCGCCGCGGCCTGCTGGTGAACGGCGAACGACTGCGCGAGCAGTTCCAGGCAGAGTATCTGGCCCTGCGCAACCTTCTGGGAATCACATCTCCTCCGGCCCCTAGACCGGCCGGCATTGACGAGGTACGGGCCATCTTTCAGCACCAGCGCGAGCTCCATCCTGATGCACCGACCGTTGGCGAGATCATCCGCCAGATGCGGGAGGAGGAGTAGCCGTGGTGCTTTGTTATCTCGATGCCAGCGCCTGGTCGAAGCGTTATACCGGAGAGCCCGGCTGGGAGTCGGTGGATGCCCTGCTCGACGAAGTTGCCGCCGCTGGCCAGGCCCGACTCCTCGCAAGCGCCATCACGCACGCCGAGACTCTCTCGGCCCTGGTGCGCTTTCGCAATCGAACCGCGCTGCCGGACGAGGAATTCGATCGCGTCCTCGGACGTCTCATGGCCGATCGGGACAGGTTGTTCTGGCTGAGTGTGCCAGAGAACGCGTTTCGCGGCTGCACTTCCCTGATCTTGAAACATAACCTCAACGCAACCGACGCGGCGCTGCTCTGGGTTCTGCTCGATTTTCGCGCTGTGGTCCAGGCGGGAAACGGTCAGCTCTGGCTGATAGCGTGCGACAAACGCTTGTTGCGTGCGGCGAGCCTGGAAGGCCTGCCGTGTCTTGACCCGGAGATCAGCTCGCGACGCGAAGTGCGTCAACTCCTGGCCGGCCGCTGATTTCGTTCTCCCTCAACCCCCGCCACACCCGCTCGGGCGTCAACGGGAACTCGTCAAAACGCACGCCAATCGCATTGTAGACCGCGGCGCACACGGCCGCGGCCACGGGCAGATAGGGCATCTCGCCCATGCCGCGCGCGCCGAACGGCCCGTTGGGATCGGGCACCTCGACGATGATCGCATCCAATTGCTTCGGGACATCCAGCACGGTGGGGATCAGGTAGGTGCTCAGCTTGTCGGTGAGCACATGCCCCTGCTGTGTCTGCCAGTTCTCCAACACCGCATAGCCCAACGCCTGGACGACGCCGCCTTCGATCTGACCGATCACCTGCTGCGGATTGATCGCCTTCCCCACATCGTCGGCGCAGACAAAACGTTCCACCATCACCTGGCCGGTCTCCGTGTCCACCGCCACAAAAGCGACCTGCGCCACATAGCCGTAAGCGAAATTAGGCTTGCCGTAGCCGGTCTGGGGATCGAGCGGCGTCGTCTTGGGCGCCAGATAGACGTGCTCGCCGATCGCCGGCCGGTCTTCGTTGTGCCAGGCGGCCAGCGCCTTCTCGGCCGCGCCCTTCACGGCGTTGCCCGCCATGTAGGTGAGCCGCGAGGCCGAGGCGCTGCCCGAGCTGCTCATCTGGGCTGTGTCCGATGTGATCAGCTTGATCCGCGCGATCGGCACCCCCAATGCCTCGGCCGCCATCTGGGCCACCACAGTATGGTTGCCCTGGCCGCAATCGGCGCCCGCGAAATAGACGATCGCCTCGGCGATCTCGTTGCCGCCGCGCAGCTCGATGCGGGCATAGCTGTTCTCCTGATAGCCCAGGCTGAAGCCCACATTCTTGAAGCCGCAGGCGAAACCGATACCACGGTAGACTGGCAGATTGGTGGTCGGTAAATTGGGTGACAGTGCGTCACCTGTCTTTTGCCTTTTGCTCATTGCGATTTGCGGTCTGCGCCAATGCCCCGCCTCATCCTGCGTCCACCCCGCCGCCTTCGCCGCGGCGATGATGGTCTCGGTCAAGCCGACGCCGCCGGGGATAGGCGTTCCGGTGCTGAGGAGCTTTTCGTCGGTCAGCACGTTTTTCAGGCGGATCTCCACCGGGTCCATGCCCAGCGCCTCGGCCAGTTTGTCCATCTGGCTCTCGGCGGCGAAGTGGCCCTGAGGTCCGCCGAAGCCGCGGAACGCCGCGCCCGGGACGTTGTTGGTGTAGACGGCGTGGGTGTCCACTGCCACGTGCGGGATTTCATAGGGGCCGGTACAGGTCAATGTCGTGTTGCCCAGCACTTTGTTGCTGGTATACATGTATGCGCCGGCGTCGGCGATGACCTTCACCTGCGCGGCGGTCAGCGTTCCATCTCGCTTTGCGCCCCACCGCGCCCAGATCTTCATCGCGTGGCGCTTGCCGTGGCCGATGATGGACTCTTCGCGGCTCCAGACCGTCTTCACGGGCCGTCGGATGCCGCGTTGGGCCAGCCGCCAGGCCGCCAGCGCCAGGGTGATCTGCACCGACATGTCCTCGCGGCCGCCGAACGCGCCGCCGATGGCCGGGTAGATCACGCGCACCTGATCCACCGGCAGGCCCAGGGCGTGAGCGATCTGCTTCTGGTCTTCGTGCGTCCACTGGCCGGCGACCTCCACGGTGACGCGGCCGGCCTCATCCACATAAGCCACGCCGGCCTCGGGCTGGAGGTAAGCGTGTTCCTGCACAGGGGTCTGGTAAACGCCTTCGACGATGACATCCGCCTCTCGGAAGCCGGCCTCGATGTCCCCTTTGCGGATGCGGTAGGAGTAGCAGACGTTGTCGGGGCAGTGGGGGTGAAGCTGAACGGGCACAGGCCGGCCCGGAGCGGCGCCACCCAGCCCGTCGGCCAGCGACGGTGCGGCGACCTCCGGATCGGTGACGACCGGCAGGTCCTCCCACTCGATCCGGATCAGCTTGCAAGCGGCGCGTGCCTGAGCCTCGGTCTCGGCCACCACCAGCGCCACCTGGTCGCCGACAAAACGGACGACGTCCGCCCCGGCTTTCGTCGAGCCCGGGCCGCAGAGCACGGGCTGGTCTTTGACTTGCAAGCCATACTCGTTCACCGGCACATCTCTGGCGGTGAAGACGGCCACGACGCCGGGCGCCGCCTCGGCCTCGGCGGTGTCAATGCTCAGGATGCGCGCATGAGGCCGGCCGGCGAACAGCGTGGCCATGTGCAGCATGTTCGGGTAGACGATGTCGCCCGGGTAGAGGGTCTGCCCGGTGACTTTGCCCCACGCGTCGATGCGCGGGGCGTTGGTGCCGACGATCTGGGTGGTCATGCGTTTTGCCTCCCGCGCGCAGCGCGCTCGATGGCTGCCAGGATCGCGTAGTATCCCGTGCATCGGCACAAGTTGCCCGTCAGCGCCTGCTTGATCTGATCCTCGGTCGGCTGCGGGACTTCCTCCAGCAGGTTGGCGGCCGACATGAGCAGGCCGGGGGTACAATAACCGCACTGGACGGCTCCGGTTTCGATGAAGGCCCGCTGGATCGGATGCAACCTCTCCCCCGGCCCCTCTCCTGCACGAAAAGACCTCTCCCCCGGCCCCTCTCCTGTGAGGAGAGACCTCACCCCCGACCCCTCTCCTGTGAGGAGAGACCTCACCCCCGACCCCGCTCCTGTGAGGAGAGGGGAGTCGGCCCCCCCTTCCCTCGCAGGGAAGGGGGCTGGGGGGTTAGGTGTAGGGAAGGGGGCCGGGGGGTCAGGTCGCTCGATCAGGGAGTGGGGCCGGCGGGATAGGTCTGAGACCGAAGTCCGCGTCGCCAGATCCGCCAGCCCCTCCACCGTGACCACCTCACAGCCCTCGGCCCGCTCCGCCGGCACCAGGCAGCTCATCACCGCCATCCCATCCAGCCAGACGGTGCACGCGCCGCACTCCCCCTCGGCGCAGCCCTCCTTGGTGCCGGTGAGGCCCGCATCCTCTCGCAGCGCGCGCAGCAACGTCTTGCCGCGCGCAACGTGCAAAGTGACCGGCTTGCCGTTGAGAATGAAACTGACGCCTGACGCCTGACGCCTGACGCCTGACCCCTGGCCCCTGGCTTCCGACCCCCACAACAACACCGGTCGCGCCGGCCAATCCGCCCGTTCGGTCCCGTCGCGCAACTGGCGGAGCGCCCGCGCCGTGAAGACGTGCACCATGTCACGGCGATACTCTGCGCTGCCGCGGATGTCGGAGATGGGGCGCGCCGCGGCTGCGGCCAGCCCGGCCGCGTGCGCGATGACCTCGTCTGTGAGCTCCTTGCCTGCCAGATAGGCTTCCGCGTCGGCCGCGCGGATGATGGTGGGCGCCACTGCGCCGAGCGCGATGCGGGCACGTGAGACGTGAGACGTAAGACGTGATGCGGGATCGTCAGAGAACTCAACGATCACAGCGACGTTTACCACGCTGATCGCCTGCGCTTGGCGGAGGCCCAGCTTCAGGAAGGTGCCGCGTTCGGTCGGTTTCAGTGCGGGCACGTTGATGCGGACGAGCATCTCATCGGGCCGCAAGGCGGTCTTGCGCACGCCCAGGAAGAACTGATCGCACGTGAGGGTGCGCTCCCCGCGGTCGCGCGAGGCCAGGGTGAAGGTGGCGTCCATGGCCCACAGCGGGGTGATGGTGTCGTTGGCCGGGCTGGCCGTGACGCAATTGCCGGCGACGGTGCCGCGATTGCGGATCTGCGGCGCGCCCACCAGCCAGCAGGCACGCGCCAGCGGGAACGCGTGCGCCACCAGGTCGGCTGTCGCAACGACCCGGTTATGGGTGACGTTGGCGCCGAGCTGGAACGCGCCGTCCTTCCGCTCAACGATGCCCAGCTCAGGGATGCGCGATATGTCTATCAGGATTGTTTGCCCGCGGACGCCGCGCTCGAGCTCCAGGATCAGGTCGGTGCCGCCCGCGATCAGGCGACACGAATCGCCGTACTGCGCCAGCAGGTCGAGCGCCTCAGCGACCGTGGCCGGCGTATGATAGGTGTGCCACATAAATGCCTCTCTGGGAATTGACGATTGCGGATTTCGGATTGCGGATCGCTCCTCCCAAGCCACGATCCGCGATCCAAACTCGTCAATTCACAATCAATACGCTGTCGGCCCCGGCTCTCCGCCGGCCTGATGCGTGGCCTCGAAGTCCAAAAGCCGAGCAGCCTCGAGCAACGAATCGGCCTCGCCGTTGTCCACAACCGCCTGCAGAGTCTCCAATTGTAGCTCTGTGAGGGTGCCCATCTCCAGGGCCTTGACCCAGGAAAAGGTTTCTACCGACATCGGAGGCCTCCTTCTTTGGTGCTACGTACTGCGATTGTGTATTGCGTACTGCGCATAGCATACGTAGTACGCAGTATGCAGTACGCAATACGCTCCCTTCACCCGACCCGTTTCCACACCTGCACCGCCAGCTCGCGCGCCCTGGCCATGATAGCTTCTTCGTCCAGCGTCGTCAACTGTTTGTCCGCCATCAGCACCTTGCCCGAGGCGATGGTGTGCGTGACGTGTGCGCCGTCTACGCCGAACAGGAGATGCCACGGCAGGTTGCCCGCGTTGAGCGGTGTCGGCGGCGCGTAATCCAGTAATATGATATCGGCAAATGCGCCGGCGGTCAACTCCCCTACCGGTTTCGGGAAGAAGCGTTTCGCCAGATTGGCGTTGTTCGGGTACGCCATGCGGAAGACGACGTCGCCGGGCATGGCCTGCGGGTTGCGCGTGTTGTGCTTGTGGGCCAGGTAGGCGGCCTTCATCTCGTCCAACATGCAGTTGGAAAAGCCATCGTTGCCCAGCGCCACCGGGATGCCGCGGGCCAGCATGCCGGCCACATCTGGCAGGCCCACCGCGTTGTTCATGTTGGAGCGCGGCTGATGCGTCACTAGCGTGCCGGTCTCGCGTAAGATATCCTTCTCGTACTCGTCCAGGTGCACGCAGTGCACGGCGATGGTCTGCGGGCCCAGGATGCCGAATCGCTGCAGGCGCTCCACGACGCGCATGTTGTGCTGTCGCAGGCTCTCATCCTGGTCGGTTGTGCCCTCCGCCACGTGGATGTGGAAGCCGGCCTCCAGCCCCTCGGCCGCGGCGACGCACGCCTCCAACGTCTCATCGGAGCAGGTGAAGGCGGCGTGCAGGCCGAAGGAGGCTGCCAGTTGCTGGTCCTTCTCCTTGCGGCAACGCTTCAGGAAGCGCACGTTTTCGGCAATGCCGGCCCTGGCACCATCCCTCCCGTTGCGATCGGTGACCTCGTAGCACAGGCTGGCGCGCAGGCCAGCCTCCTTCACCGCCTCCGCGATGATATCCAGGCTGCCGTCAATGGCGCTGGGGCTGGCGTGGTGGTCAATCAGCGTGGTGCAGCCGTGGCGCACGGCGTCCACCAGGCAGATCAGCGCGCTGTAGCGGATGTCCTCCCACAGCAGCGCCAGATCGAGCTTCCACCACAGCTTCTGCAAGATCTCCAGGAAGTTGGTGGCCGGGCTACCGGGGATGGCCATGCCGCGCGCGAACGCGCCGTAGAAGTGCGTGTGACCGCACAACATGCCGGGCAGCACGATCTTGCCGGCGGCATCGAGGCGCTCGGCCTGGGGGTATCTGGCTACCAGGGTCGCCGTGGGGCCGACGTCCACGATGGTGTCCCCTTCCCAATAGACGGCCCCGTCGGTGAACTCGCGGTTGGCTTTGTCGAGCGTGAACACATGTCCGTTGGTGATGAGCATGGCTTCCTCCTGGTAACGTTCATCCAATCAACAACTGCGGCAGCGTCTCGGTAACGCCCTTCAGCAGCACCGCCATCTCGGCCGCATCCCGCAAGGAAAGGGAGCCGGCAAACGGGGCCTTCGGCGTCATCTCTTTGATCTCAAACGTCGGCGACAGGACCACGCGCGCTTCAGGGCATTCGTAGACCCAATGGCCGTTCTCACGCGTGAGGCTGGTCTCGCGGCCCTGGTCGCGATGGCGGATCACATTGCCGGTGATGCGATACGCGTTGTGATCCTCGGCCAGGAAGTCCTTCTCGTTGAGGAACAGCCGCGGCTTGTCCAGCCACGGTTGGCCCTGGTGCACGCAGAAGGTGGTGCAGTCGCCGCATGCGTTGCAGAAGTCGTTGATGTTGAGAATCTGCCGCTCCTGCCTGATCACGAAGCGCTCAAGGCCGACCACCGTCAACGCCCCCTCTCCCGCCGCAACGTGGGAGGGTCGGAACGCCAACCGCGGCAGCATCACGTCCACGGGCCGCATCAGGAAGGTCAGGTTGGCCCGGTTCGGACACACCTCGACGCACTTATCGCAGAAGGTGGTGCACTGCACGCAGCGGCCGGCTTCGGCCTCTGCCTGTTCTTTGGTGAAGCTCAGGTCAATCAGGTCGAAACTGTCACGCAGTTCGATGGGCAGCATCCGGGTCTTGACTTGCGGTGCTTTGCGGGCGCGCACCCGCTTCACCTCGAGGATCTCGTCGGCCGTCAGCCGCGGCATGGGGGCCGGCGGCTGATCGAACGGGATGCCGAACTGCCAGCAGATGGACTCGGCTGCGCGACGGCCATCGCCGCACGCCGCGATGATGCTCTCCGGGCCGGACTCGGCCACATCGCCGCCGGCGTAGACGCCGGGCACGCCGGTGCTGGCCGTCATGGGGTCAACGGCGATCCCGCCCTCGCTGCACACCGTCACCACGCTGCCTTCCAGGAAGCTGAAGTCAGGGTTTTGGCCTACGGCCACGATCACGGTGTCGCACGGGATCTGGAATTCGCTGCCGGGGATGGGCACCGGCTTGCGCCGGCCGTCGGGGCCGGGTTCGCCCAGCCGGTTGCGCAGGCATTCCAGCGCCACTACTGTGCCGGCCGCATCGCGCACGACGCGCACCGGTGAGGTGAGCTCCAGCAGCTCGTTGCTCTCTTCCAGCGCGCCCTCCAGCTCCTCAGGGCTGGCCGGCATCTCGGCACGCGTACGCCGATAGACGATGGTGGTGGGGTTGCCGGTCAAGCGCCGCGAGGTGCGCACGGCATCCATCGCCGTGTCGCCGCCGCCTATGACCAGCGCCTTCTTGCCCAGATCGGGGCGCTCTCCGCGGCGGGTGCGATCCAGCAGCTCCAACGCGGCGTAGACCCCTGGCCCCTCGATGCCGGGGATGCGCAGCGGTGCGTCGCGCTGGAAGCCAGTGGCGACATATACGGCGTCGAAGCCCTGCTGCAACAGCCGTTCCGGCGGCTCCGTGATGGGATGCTCCAGCTCGAGCTTCACGCCCAGCGCCAGGATGCGGTCCACGTCGCGCTGGATCACCTCCCACGGCAGGCGGAACACCGGCACCAGGCGCATCATGCCGCCGATGACGTCCTTTGCTTCGAAGATGGTCACGTTCACGCCGTTCAGCGCCAGGTAGAACGCCGCAGACCAGCCCGATGGGCCGGAGCCGATGACAGCCACCTTCTTGTCCGTCTTCGGTCTGGGCCTCAGCGGTGAGGCGCGGCCGTTCTCCTCCGCATAGCGTTTGAGGGCGCGGATGGCGACCGTCTCCTCGTAGTCGTTGCGCACGCAGCGGGTCTGGCACAGGTGGTTGCACACGTAGCCGGTGACGCCGGGCAGCGGATTGCGGGCCAGGATCACGTCCAGGGCCTTGTCGGGGTCGCCCTGTTTGATCCACCAGTTGTATTCCGGCACGTCCTGGCATACGGCACACTGCTCCATGCATGGTGCGACGATGCAATCCCACAGGCCCAGGCCCGATTTGACCTTCGGCAGGCCGTAAGGCCAGTATTCTTTTTTGTACCTGGGATTGACCAACGACTCCGCGGCCGCGGCCTCCAGGTTGGCCAGCTTGTTCGCCGAGAACTCGGCGAGGCTCCTGGCTCCTGCCGCAGCCATCGCCGCCTCCAGGTTCTCCAGCCACTGGCCGAAGCGGGCGTAGCCGCCGGGCTTCAGCAGGTCGGAGCAGGCCGTGATGGGCACCGGGCCGCAAGAGGCAATGGTGGCGATGTTCAGGGCGTCGGCGCCGGCCGAATAGGAGACCCGCAGGTCGCCGTTGAACTCGTGCGCCAGCTCGTTGAAGAGGTTTATGGTGATGGGATAGAGCGCCCGGCCCGACATGTACATCTCATCGCCCGGCAAGATGCGCTTGTGATTGTGCATGGCCAGTGTATTGGTCAGCTTCACCCCGAACACCAGCCCCTCTCGGGCCGCCAGCGCCTGCAACCGGCCAATGAGCCCGATGGCCTGATCGTAGGCGAGGTCGTGCTCGAACACCGAGTCGGGGATGTGGATCTCCCGAAAGCCCAGGCTGTTGTGCAGGATGTCCATGACCCGTTCCTTGCCCAACAGGGTCGGGTTCAGCTTGACCACGGTGTGCAGCCTGCGCTCGGTCAGGAGATACTGACAGATGCGCTCGATCTCGTCGGGCGGACAGCCGTGCATGGTGGAGAGGGTAATGCTGTTGGCGATCTGGGTCGGGATTTCGATGTCGGCGAACTGGGGAAAGTCGCGACGCAAGATCGCTTTGATCTGGGCGATCTCCTCGGCCGCGTCCATCATCTTGTCCATGAACTGGCGCACGCGAGGACTTTGAATGCCCTCCAGGTTGTAGCCGACGCTCATATCGAAGACGACGCCGGGCAGAGACGTTGCCTGCAACCTCTCTACGGCGTCCCACCCCAGAATGCGCGGCAGGATATGCACCAGCGCCCAGGCGACGATGTATTCGTGCGCCGATTCTTCCAGTTTCAGTTCCTGCGACCACTCGACGTTGTACCCCTCGTCCTCCATGTCAATGCACGGCCGCGGGATCTCCAGCTCGTCGAGGATCTGCACCGTCTTGAGCTCGATGAAGCGGCCGCCGCACAGCCACGCGCTGACGATATTCTGGCTCATTTGCGTGTGCGGGCCGGCCGATGGCCCGATAGGCGTCGCCAGATATTTGCCGAAAACGTCGGGGACGGCATAAGGCGCGTCCGGTTTCGGGGTATAGAACAGCGACTTATGGATCCCAAAAATGGACCCGTTGGCGTCGTATTCTTTCAAGATCCGCCGCAGTTGGACGGCGAAGGGCTGGATCATCAGATAATCGGACATGGTTTGCTCCTTTTGGGGGGAGTTAGTAGATTGGTAGATTGGTAGATTAGTAGATTAGTAGATTGGTAGATTGGGAATCGGCCAGGTGGTAGGTCGAGATGTCGCTTTTCTCCAAAATCCCATTGCCAGCTTACCGGCCCACCAATTCGCTGATCTCCCAATCTACCAATTTCCCAACCTACCAATCTCCCAATCTACCAATTTCCCAACCTACCAATCTCCCAATCTACCAATTTTCCAACCTACCAATCTCCCAATCTACCAATTTCCCAACCTCCCAACTAACCATTCTACCATGAACTCCAATACCTCGGCCTTTTCCGGCTCGTTGTGGGTCTCATGATAGAAACCTTCCCACAGCTTCAGGGTGCAGCGGCCGGCTGGCACGCGGGCTGCGAACTCCGCCGAAGCCTGGGCCGATGTCAAGATGTCGGCAGTGCCGTGGACGAGCAAGAGCGGCAGCGGGAACTCGTCTGCGTGCGCCATGGCCCAGTCGCCGGCCGCCAGCATTTCGAGCGCCAGGCGCACGGAGATCTTGTTGTGCACCAATGGATCGGCGACGTAGGCCCGGATCACCTCAGGATCGCGTGCCAGGCCGTCCAACGCCAGGCCATTGGGCATCTGCAGGGCCGGATAGAGCCTGTTCATGGCCCTGGCCAGGATCACCTGCAATCGGGGAGGTGGCGCCGGAAGTCGCAGTGCAGGGCTGGTGGCGACCACGCCGAAAAGACCTCTCCCCCCTGCCCCCCTCTCCTGCAAGCCGAGGGGAGAGCGCTGCTCCTCTTCCTTGGTAGGGAGGGGATCAGGAGGCAGGTTGCGCCGCAGCGCGTAGTTGATCACCAGGTTGCCGCCCAGGCTGTGGCCGTAGAGGCAACGCGGCAGACCGGGATAGCGCGCCTCGGCCTCGTCCAGCAGACGGTCAATGTCGTCCATGAGGATGTCGTATGAAGGGGTGTGGCCGCGCGGACCGCCCGACTTGCCGTGCCCGCGCAGGTCGCAACCCAGGAGCGCGAAGCCGGCCGCGTTCAGCGCCGCGGCCACATGGGCATAGCGACCGGTGTGCTCGCCCAGGCCATGCACCAGGCAAACGACCGCCCGGATCTCGGTTTCCGGTTGCCAGCCCTGAAAGTAGAACGGGATGCCATCAGAAGACGGCCTGGTGAATTCGATGTGCGACATTGGACACCTCCGAGGAACGGCAGGCAGGTAAACTGGTAGATTGGTAGATTAGTAAATTGGTAAGTTGGTAAGTTGGTAAGTTGGTGGGTTGGTAGGTTGGTAGGCTGGTAGGCTGGTGGGTTGGTGGGTTGGTAGGTTGGTAGGTTGGTAGTCTGGCAGGCTGGTAGGCTGGTGGGTTGGTAGGTTGGTAGTCTGGTAGTCTGGTAGGTTGGTAGGTTGGTAGGCTGGTAGGTTGGTTAGCCGGCAGACCGACGACTGGGAGATCGAGCGAATCTGCCGGTCAATCGTCGAGGTTGACCGGTTCCTGGATTGGTCAGCCGGCAAACCGACGACTGGGAGATCGAAGCCCCCGGCACCAGCCTCCCAACCTCCCACTCCCCCAACCTCCCACTGTCCCAATTTACCAATCTACCAATCTCCCAATCTCCCACTGTCCCAATCTACCAATCTACCAATCTCCCAATCTCCCACTGTCCCAATCTA
>FWPU01000936.1_pt1 | contig 29905 bp, 29 predicted proteins | sample 2228361 | NCBI WGS metagenome assembly FWPU01 (sample SAMEA103939777, study PRJEB20133) | metagenome | reverse complement strand
CTTTGGTCCGTACATGCATGAGGAATGGAACTCGATTCCCTATATCAATACTACAATCTGGCGTCTCTATAACAACACGGTTGTACCTGAAACTTTCTATAACTTGCCTCAAGTCTTAATAATATATAATGCTACTGACTCCCCCCAATTCCAAGTAGGATGGGGTTACATTTACTATGGCTATCCGTATGATCATTATGTACCTGGTATAGACTACGAACGGAATGTAGTAGTCCTGCTTGAAGACACTTCGGGCCTACCGACTCTATATGAGTTGAACGATACGCTGTGTTCTGCGAGTCCCATCGGAAACGATATAGTGATTGATTTTGTGGGTCATTTTACTAGTGAGATTTCGAAGAGTCTGACGATTGGTAAATACCGTGTCAATGTATTAGGCAGTGATGGTCGCCCATACTATCCTGATGCATACGTTGCTGCCGCCAGACAGACTCTTGCTGAATATGATATGGCATGTGAAATTGTAATTGAGCGCCCCGTAGTAATTGCTCGCATATTGCAAGAGGACGGTACTGAACCTAGAGGCTGGACGTTTCAGGTGGATAAAGGGGACAATTTCATGGTGAAAGCTATGCTTCAGGGCGGTGGTGAATCTATCTCTGATCTCGATGGAGTCCTGCTGAAAATGACAACTTCGGTGCACAAATGGACCGCAACAGAGAGCCGTTGGTCAAACGTAATGTATGAAATCACCCTTGACATGGATGGTCAGCCAAAAATAAAGGCCTTCAACTATACAGAGAAGACCAACTACACCTACGGTCCCTACCTCGACTGGATCTATGTCAATACTACAGGTTGGCACTACGAGTATAATGTGACGATGAATGAATGGGAATGGGTCTACGGCCCATACTGGCGTTGGGAATGGACCGAGGTGGTCGGTTGGCACTGGCAGATTTGGTACTACAACCAAAAGACCGCCAGTTGGCAGAGGGAGTATATATCCTGGCGCAGTGCAGATACTCTTGTGCCGTATATATTATGCACGACCAGCAACTTTACCAAATGGACTGTGGGCGGTGACCTGTATGTGAGTTTCCTTGTGAATGTAAACACGGACGCACCAGATGGCCAATTTTCGTGGGACGTTGAGTTTCTCAATAACACATGGTACGAAGACTACTCTAGTGAATATGGTCTCCACAAAATAGAACAGTGGATGCAAGAGTGGATATATGGTTTTGAATACGCCGGTCAGAGATGGTATCTTGAACCTATAAAAGAGAACCAACTGGCGTTCAAATTTGTGGATGGTATTCCAAGTAATGAGCTGATGTTCGCTGAAGAGAACCCCTACATAGTGATTAATGGTGTCAATTATCCTTTAAGAGTGATCTTGGATTATGACCCATACACTGGTCATACTTATAAACAGATATTCTTCTACGACCGGTATGATGCTGTGACGCAGAAGGAATACTACTACTATCTACTCGCCAATGGCACCAAGATCCCAGTCACTTACAGCTATGTTTTGAATATCTATAACGTGACAGTTTCGCCGGGCAATTCATTCTTGACCACTATGGAGTATCCTTTCCACTGGCAGTTTGAAAATGATTATTTCACATCATGGTTTGACATCTATGGTAACATTCACCAGGGTGGACCTGAGTACGAACGCTACTCTGTCAATATGTCCCTCTATGACAGGTGCGAGATTGATACCACGCAGTTAAAGATGTTCATCAGATGCGGTCTGAATGGGACCATCGATATCCTTGACTGGGGGTATTCTAGCAGAGACTCCTGTTTCTACTTTGTTGATGCGGACAATGTTCTCCACCAGGTGGTGAGCAACCACTCAGTCTATGAATACGCGATATACATCAATGGAACTTATCAGCCAGTGTCTCCCCCTGAACTATACTACACATGTATCTACAATGAAGAAACTGTCAAGCTTCTCTTCAGAGACGAATGGAAGGTACGTATTTGGTATCACCAGGACGTCCATAGCGTCAAATATGAGATGCCATATCCAGATGCCCACGCACTCTCATATGATGAACTCAATTCGATTACGCGTCAGGGTGGACTAGTACCTGTATCAATTTCCCTTTTATATGAGGGAAACACATATCTTGTGAATAACATCAGCGGCGGCTATACCGTCCTGATTGATGGCGTTCCATATTCTGTAGAACCATACTATTTGCCCCACACAATGTTTGGAACCACCCATATATGGAATCTGACATCTGCTGGTTACACATCAAATTATGGCATCTTCACACCCCAAAGAGAATTCTTCTCTGTTGGAGCCTTGGACTACTTCAGTCCAGACGGGCTACCATCATCAAATGGTACACACACCTACTACCAATTAATAAATGGCACACAAAAAGTTGTGGAGTATGTTGTTTTGGCCTCCTTATATGAATTAAATAATACTGGTACCATAATATACAGTCTGAACGCCCATCCTAGTTATAATTCCACTCACAACTACTATTACTATCTGGATATCAATGGGACTCCGGTGATACTATCTAACTACACAGTTCTTCCACTACTGAATACATACCTTATAGAGTGTAGATACAACAACGATACCTATTACTATGATTTTATGGGGAAGATCTACACGTTTAACCTCTCCTACCCGTATCGTGATGCCTACAAACTAATTGACATGCAATATGAGGGTAACGCCCTCTATGTGCCAACAGAACAAAATTATCAACGCCCACTGTATAACTTCACATTCGAGGAGAACTTATACTATGCAACTCCTCGATTCGATTTCATCCAACGGGTGATGTCTTGTTGGGGATACGAGAAAGTCTATGGTCCAGTTTCAATTGGTAGTGCAATATACAAGAACGTCGAGTACTTCTTCGTGGGCGTACCCTCTTGGGATATGTGGGGCCTTAAGAACTGGGTGGTCAATCCTGAGAATGGTGCGATTGACCTCGACGGTGACCTCTCAGAAGATGAAGACCAGTACTTTGTGAAGCACAATCATGATTCACTAAACAGTTGGACGACTACGTGGAGTTTGATGCACGTCAACCTGCATTGGGATCCAAATGCATCACTGACTGGTGATGAGCTAGAGATTACTTCATGGGCCGGTGTGAACACGTACAGCTGGTCTTACAGTTGGAACAAGAGCTTCTACTGGTACCATACCAACTTCACTCCAGTCAGCCCAACCGAGATGCAGCAGATCCGTGATATCATACTCTCTCCTGATGGTGTTCCATTACCTGGATATTGGGACATTGCATGGATGGCAAAGAACACCTCGTGGGCTGACGTTGTGGCTGAGGCAGTCCGCAATAATTGGAACTGGATTGACACAACATCACAGAGTTGGACTTGGCTCTCTTTTGCTATTGACCAACGCTATGGTACTAGTTACATCGAGGAAAATACCACCCACTGGTTAGGCGTCAATCTACACTACGAGTACAGTGGTCTTTTGCTCTGGGATGATATGAACTCTGATGGTGCGATGAATGTTGACCTCAACACCCCCTCTTCAGGTGAACTTACTCATTATTTGATTCCAGACAGCGTTGATAATGTGACTTATGTGACTCCGGGTATGGCCTATAACAACTCGGAACTGTCTGGTTCAATAAACTTGGAAATCACTGACGAAGTGACATGGGGTGTGACATTCATAGGCATCAATGGTACAGTCTTCCCGTTCACACTGTCTGGTTATTGGGGCTGGTACGAGGAACTAATAACTGGTACAGAGCTGAGAACATTCGACGAGCGTCCAACAGCGGTGAGAATTGATGCACTTGAATTCCTAGTCCACTTCAGAGGACATATCAACGCAACAGGCACAAACAACTATGCTAAAATCAAGGTTGATAACTACGTCGGCAACTGGTATGTAGATCTTATCGGTGGACGAAGCAACCTTGCGAACCGCTCTCTTGCACTCAACTATCTCACTAATGTGGAGCTGAGCGACTTATCTATCTATGAGTTGAGAGCCAACGATACCGGTATCCAAAACAAAGATACAGTCAAAGGCGATGTTTTTAGGCTTGCGACAGTCAGTGCTCAGTTTGCGGAGATGATCCTTGGTGGTGTGACGTACGACTGGAGCAAGAACTTGACTGCTCCATATCCTGTAGTGAGTCAGACCACACCAATAGGCGCCTTCCAGACAGCCTACGTGTCCGAGAGTGGCCGGTCTGCCACTGCATGGAGCTTCAGCTCAACTATGTACTATGTGACCATCGGGTTCCCACAGTGGGAGGGTTACAGTGTCTATCAAGACCCAGTGTTTGTGAGCTATGTCTCCAACCGTGGTTCATCTAGCGTACCGGGTCAAGTTGTGTTCTCCGGGTTCACTATCAGTCCCTCCATACCAATGGAGACAGACTATGTGACTGTTGGAGTCGACATCTTCACACAACTCTCCATCATAAATGTTGAACTCGAATACTGGACCAGTGATGAATCACACTATACAGTTCCAATGATGAACATAGAGGGCAATCGTTGGACCGGCCAGATCCCACCATATCCAATGGACACACAGGTCTACTACCTCGTACGTGTATACACTAGTTCGGGAGTCCAGGAGTCATCTATTCAGTCCTACATAGTTGGCAAGGGTACTGTCACAACGACTACCCCGCCCACTGGGGACGGTCAAATCTCTAGTGACATATTCCTAATACTGTTGAGTGGTGTCATCATTCTATCGATCATCATGGTCCTGTATATACGCAGGCGACGATAGAACCAGACCTAGACATAGTCTAGACATAGACATAGAGAAGGGGTCGCTCCCTTCTCTTCTCTCTCTTTTTATTTAGCCTGTAGATATCTCTTCATTTATCCACGACTGTTGTTACCTGACGGATCGGCGATTCTTCTCTTATTTCTCTATATCCTGAAACATCGGCAATATCCTAGTATGAAACAACTTGATTGCCGTCAGATGTGCCTCATACACTGCACTGAACGCATCATAGGATATTCCTGTGACCGGTATGGCGTTATTCAGTACCACACAGCCTCTCTTGTCTAGACCAAAGTTGGCCTCAGTCCGTGTTGCATTTGTTCTAAGAAGGGTCTCTTGAAGTAGCACTCTCTTCTCCTCTGGAAGCGTTGATGTGTCAAATAATCGAGTTGTGAGTGTTATCCAGTCCGTCCCAGGAGCGACCTCTATCTCGCTGACTCTTGTTGATGAAGGTGGTGACAGGCTGAATGTCTTTTTTCCTCTCTCTTCAAAGCCGATCTCAAGTCTCTTTAGATACTCCTTTGCAATAAACCATGTTGTGCTCACATGCGTTCTCTCACTCGTACTTGATACGTCTTTTATTCGTACCTTATTTTAATACAAGAATAGTAGTACAAATGAGTAGTAAAACTCTTCGCCTGTTGGTATGGAACCGGTCATATATCCTCATTCAGTTGTATATCTCATTCACTAGAACACGTGTTCTAACAAGATAGACAAGGCTGAGAAACCCGTTTATTAATTATGCAATCAAAGACTGCTGAGGTCTTCGATTGATTAACGCCCTTGGAGTATGTGTTCTCATGTACGTCTGAATCTGGTTGCAAGTTCCGCATTTGTGAGTTTGATCATTGTCGGACGTCCATGTGGGCAGTTGTACCGGTCTGGGGTGTGTGCCATTTCCTGTAGTAGGTCTCGTATCTGATGGACTGTCAGCGGTTCACCTGCTCGGATTGCAGAATGGCATGCTGTGATCTTGACAAGGTCATCCATGAGTCGTTCTCCCTCACGAAGTGAACCAAGTTCAACAATCATATCGAACAGTGCAAGGAGGTCGGTCTCAGTCACGGTTCGGCCGAGTATGGACGGCACTGCAGAGATGATGATCTCCCCGCTTCCAAAAGGTTCTATGCTGAAACCAAGGACTCTGAGTTCATCTGAGACGCTCATTACACACTCTAATGTACTAGGGTCAACCCGCATGACCAGTGGTTCAAGCAGTTCTTGAACCGGCACTTCACCCTCGCTTATCTGTCTTCTCAGGCGTTCATACATCACGCGTTCGTGTGCTGCGTGCTGATCGATTATGACAAGTCCATCGTCAAACTCAAGTAGTATGTAGAGGTTGTTCAACTGTCCCAATATTCTAAAGGTACCACCAAGTAACTCATTCTCTGGAATGCCTGTGATCTCATGTTCATCAGATGTCAGGGAGACCCTCTCAATAAGTGGCCATCTTGGTGTGTCACGCGGCGGTGGGGCCGTCGTTTCACTCTGCATATCTGTACTTGTATCCAGTATCTGTGGTTGAACTACAAAGTCCTCGAGTGATGCTGTCAGATCCTGTGACCTTGGTGGTCTGAGTGCTATGGTCACTGCCTGTCTGAGTATGTTCTCAACCTCGTCAGGTCTATCAAATCTCACCTCGCGCTTGGCTGGATGTACATTTGGGTCAACACTTGACACGTTGAGTGCGATGTCTAACATAAACATAGGATATTGACCACGCATCAGCAGTGTCTCATAGGCGGTCTCAACTGCTCTACTCAACCGCTCATCCTCTATTGGTCTCTTCAAGACTGACAGATATTCACGGCTGCGATTTCCTCGTGCAAGCGGTGGTCTGACTACATATCCTGATATCGTGATACCTACGATATGATCCACGTGATGCACCTCAGTCATCATCTTCCCCACGGCAGGTCCCCATAGACTGACCACTCTGTCTAGTCTTGTCTGCTTCGGCGGACAGTCAATGATAGTCTGTCCATCTCTGACTAGTGTGAGACCAACGTCCTCTCTAATTGCAGCATAACGCATGACGGTCTCTGCAATTCTCTGTGCCTCCTTCTTGGGTGTGCCCAGGTGTTTTCTTCGTGCCGGTACGGTAGCAAATAGGTCTCTGACTTCTACAGTGGTTCCCCTAGGACGGCTGACTCTTCTTATAGACGGTGGCTCGCCGGGTCTGGAACTCAGACTACATCCCAGTTCCTCTTCTTCCGCCCTGGTGATTATATTCAGTTCTGCGACTGCTGCAATACTACTGAGTGCCTCGCCTCTGAAGCCATATGTTCGAATGGTCTCGATATCACTCTTCTTCTCTATCTTACTCGTGGTGTGTCGTTGGATACAGAGTGGACAGTCCTCCACAAGTATTCCATGACCGTCATCTGAGACAATGATAGAGTCTATTCCTCCATTCACTATCTCGATGTTGATCCGTGTTGCGTCAGCATCCAACGAGTTCTCAATCAATTCTTTGACGACAGACGCAGGTCGCTCTATGACCTCACCAGCGGCGATGAGGGCGACTATGTCGTCAGGTAATGTCCTGACTCTTCTCATCTATATGCCTCTGTTTCGTGCTATCGAAAACTCCTCGATGCCACCGACAAACGTGGCCTCAACCCTGATATCCCTTATGCTGGCTGGACTTGCCCCCAGAATGTTGTCTGAGAGGACTACAAAGTCTGCTCTCTTTCCGACCTGTATGCTACCTACAGTGGTCTCGCCAAATGAGGCATACGCACTCTCAAGTGTGTAGCAACGAATACTCTCCTCCACAGTCAGTCTGACACGTGGGTTTGGATGCGTCACGGCAGCCCAGATTCCATATAGTGGTCCGTAGGGCATGCCATCTGAACCAAAACAGACACGTGCTCCGTTATCCAATGCAACACGGAACATGTTCATTGCGTCTACACGTTCCTCTTCAAACCGTTGTGAGTATAGCCCATCTCTCAACTGCCACATGCCTACAAAGTTTGGTTGCATTGAGAGAATGAGTCCAAGGGCCACTGCTCTACGGATCTGCTCCTCACTGATCATCTCTGCATGTTCTATTCTGTGTCGCTGTGTTCTGAGGACTGCGCGTTCTCTCTCAGACAATGACTCGAATGTTGAGATGACCATCTCAATAGCTCTGTCGCCGATGGCATGTATCACAGTCTGTATACCAGCCTGGACCGCCATGCGGATTGTCTTCTTGAGTTTCTTGGGGTCTACCAGTAGTCGCCCTATGTTCGTTGGGTCATCTCTATAGGGCACGGAGACCGCTGCAGTATGTGCCCCAATACTGCCATCCGTGAAGATCTTCACCCCGCCAATCTTCAACATAGGACTACCCATTCCAGATGTCAGACCAAGGCGGGTCATGTAAATGAGGTGTTCTTCACGAATGTTGACAACTAGGCGTGCTGATAGGCTGTTTGACACCTCGCACATTCTTATGTATCTAAGATAGCCCGGTGGTATATTGTCAACTGCGGTGGTGATGCCGTGTATGTTGGCAATTCTAGTTCCCGCCTTAACACCATCCAGTATATCCTCTGGTGTTGGTTCTACCTTTCTATGTAGTTGAGGAACGTCTCTGAGCACGCCTGTTGGTCGTCCACTATTATCTTTGAGAACGCCCTCATGGTCAAGTGGTAGGCCAAGCATACGTAGTCCAAGCGAGTTTGCTGATGCCAAATGAGCATCCACTCTGTCTATTAGAATAGGCTGTTCTGTCGACACCTCATCAAGATCCGCAGCAGTGACGTACCTCTTCTCTGGCCAGTTACTCTCGTCCCAGCCATATCCTCTGAGCCACGCACTGGGTCTGTGTCTTGTGAGCGCCTCTCTGAGTGTATTCTTTAGCTCCTCAATAGAGCCAACTCCTGATAGATCAACGTAGCGTGAGCGGATCCCATCGTATGTAATATGGGTATGTCCATCCACAAAACCCGGTAGAATGGTCTTGCCACCCATGTCGACGACTCTCTTCGCATGTGGTATTATCTCCTCCATCTCATCATCACTGCCCACTGCTAGAAACTTGTAATTCTTTACTGCAATCGCAGTGGCGGTTGGTAATGAGGGATCCATTGTTATGACATCTGCATTCAAGACCACAAGATCCGCTTCAAGTTTCAATGGACATCGCCGACCCTGACTGTGAAGAGTATCTATCTCACATTAGGTGTAGACTACATTAAACCCTTTATCAGATACATCCACATCTGTCATTGTGACTTCTTGGCCTTCTCCCAGTCCTTTTTGAACCGTTCAATGCCCACATCTGTGAGTGGATGATTTATCAGCTTGCTAAACACATCCGGAGGTATCGTGGCGATGTGAGCCCCGATCATTGCAGCCTCATAGACATGGATGGGATGTCTTATACTCGCAACAATGACCTCGGTCTCAAAGTCATAGTTTCTATATATCTGAAGGATGTCGCCGATCAGCTGCATACCTGTCTCTCCCACGTCATCTAGTCTTCCAACAAAGGGAGATACGAATGTGGCACCCGCCTTTGCTGCAAGCAGCGCCTGATTAGCACTGAAACAGAGTGTGACATTTGTACGGATGCCCTCCTTTGCCAGCACGCGGACTGCCTTCAGTCCTTCCCAAGTCATGGGTATCTTGATGGCTGCATTCTTTATCCAACTGTTGAGATGCCGTGCCTCTTTGATCATTCCCTCAGCGTCCTCACTCAACACCTCGAGGCTTATTGGTCCCTCTACAAAGGACGCAATCTCCTGAACAATCTGCTTGAAGTCACGTCCCTCTTTAGCAACAAGTGTTGGATTCGTTGTGACGCCGTCACACATACCTCTCTCATGTGCCTCTCTTATGGCCTGTACATTTGCTGAGTCTATGAAGAACTTCATGCATCTCTGACCTCCGTTATCTACCTGCAGCCTCTCTGAGTTCTTGTACCGCTCTGGTAATATCTTTTGCACCAAATACAGACGAACCAGCGACAAAGAAGTTGGCTCCTGCATCTCGTAGCGCCTTTATGTTGTCACGACTGACACCACCATCTACAGCAATCTGGACGCTCGGCTTTCTCTCGTCAAGTAGTCTGCGCAGTCTGTGTATCTTTCTGATCGACTCTGGTTGAAACTTCTGTCCTCCAAAGCCAGGACAGACACTCATGACCAGCACGTAGTCTATCTTGTCAAGTAGTGGTTCTACCCACTCTGCAGGACTTCCCGGGTTTAAAGCAATCCCTGCCTTCGCACCCAGGTCTGTTATGAGCTGAACAGTACGATACACATCATACGCAGCCTCTGCATGCGCGTAGATGATCTCAACTCCCGCCTCTACAAACTCTGGAATGTATCTATTAGGGTCTGTGATCATCAGGTGTACGTCCAGTGGTGTCTTGGTTATTCTCTTCATAGTGCGTGCAACAAGCGGTCCAAATGATATGTTCGGCACAAAGTGGCCGTCCATGACATCGATGTGAAAATAGTCCGCCTGTCCTCTCTCAGCTGCTCTGATGTCGTCCTCCAGATGGGCAAAGTCAGCTGACAGGATTGATGGTGCAATGATCACTCTCATGAGGGGTTCTCTCACAATTGACTGACTGGCTGCAGAAGTCTACGGCAAAGGCACTCATCCCTACGTATATTGTTTACTGTCAAACCAAGTACCTCCGCAAATTAAGGAAAGCGCAATCAGCGCGAATAATATATTAAGGCTTTCATTAGAGTTTGAATTATCAACTGCTAATTTTGTCTTTAAAATCACAACAACCCGGTTGGTTTTGCAGGACTCTCCATCATCAATCAGGGATGAAAGAAAAACTTGGACTCTATAATCTGAGAGGAATTTGAGAATTCTGAAACATCGAATGCTTATACATCACAGGATTATGGAACCTATAAGACATCAGATTTTCTACAGTCCCAGAATTAACGGATTTTAGGCATCCATTCAAACTCTAACTCGTCTTTGACTTCCCAGCCTAGCCAGATTGGTAACTGGTATGATTTCCTGAGTGACTCGAGGAAATCAAAGTCCCATTGGTCTGGCTTTTCATCAAGGACAATGAACCAGTATTTTGCAGGTTCTCGATTTCCATATAGATTGTATTGGAGTAGTTGACCAATAGCCTCACGTATCGACCATAATGGTTTTCCAGAACCACAGATTTTCAACTCTGCTCTACACAATTCCTTCTCAGCCATGAATTCCACATCTACACGATAAAGTGAGTCCATCTCCTCCTGTAGAAGATGTTTATAATTATGAATTGCCAACCAATCAACAAGTTTGTTTGATAACTCATTATGCTTTTTCATGATTCTTGCTTGACTCTGAGGTGAGAGCCTCCAGTATGACCCCTCATCAAGTCGTATATTCTTCTTAGCAATCTTACTTGATACTGGAGTTATGGCTTTGATGGTATTGGAGGGATAAAACGGATTTCTATACCGCTTTCCTCTGCTCAATATGGACTTCAAAAGGCCAGCAAAAATCTAACATAGCCTCGTTCAAGAAGCCACTTGCGAAGGATAAACTTGCATTCCTGATCGTTCGGACCATGTTACTAGTAGGATTTGACGCGAGGGTCGAACAAGTACTCTATGTTGATCGTTCGATGAGGGATCACGAGCTCCTACAGGCAATTGCTCGTGTGAATAGAACACATGAGAACAAGACCCACGGTCTCGTGGTTGACTACTTTGGTATAGCACATCACTTGAAGGATGCGCTTGATGTCTACTCAGAAGGTGATATTGAAGGTGCTCTGATGTCAGTCCTAGAGAGGCTTCCTATTCTTGAGGCAAGGCATCTTCGCATCATCGAGTTCTTCACTTCGAGAGGGCTTGATATCCAGGACCGCGATGGTTGTATTGACCTTCTTTGGGACGACCGGTTAAGGGCTGAGTTCCAACTGAAGTTCAGAGATTTCTTGGAGGCTCTCGACCCTCTCCTTCATCGACCGGAAGCGCTCAAGTACGTTGAGGATGCTAAACGCTTGAGATATATTCACAAGAAGGCGCAGAATCGATATCGGAATGAGAACCTCGATCTACTCGGTGTAGGACATAAGGTCAGAAGACTGATTGACAGGCATATAGTCTCAGAAGGCATTGATCCCAAAATAAAACCTGTTGACATCCTACATGCAGACTTCGAGAGACAGGTTGAGGAACTCAAATCATCTAAGGCACAGGCTGCTGAGATGGAGTATGCAGTTAAGCACCACATTAGAATTCATCTTGATGAGGATCCGATCTACTATGGCAAAAGCTATCGATTGAAGCTTGTGGATGTGGGGAATGAAAAGGATAGACTTCGTTTCTATCGCAGTCGATTTGAACTTGATAGGAGTGCGGTCAACGAAGGCCGTGACCTATTCATCAACTGGTATTCAGAACATCTCAGACCAGCCCTTGATGTTCAATGCCGAATTGCTCCTACTTGTTTCTAATCTCTGTTGTATGGTTTCTAATGTGTAAAGAACATCTATTCTCATAAACTTGTGCAGCACATGGAGGCGACTATCGAGTGGTGTTCAAGAATAACACTATGTATGCCATGAATATATGGGATGGATGTCCCATCACAATCAATATTGACCATCTGACCCTTGGCCGTTACAACTTTACTCTGTCTGTTAGACATGTCTGGTAACGTCATTTTTGATACAGTCTGGGTCAGAGTTGTCCTCCCTGAGTCTGACACTGTGTCTCAAGTGCTACTTATGGTCAGTGCTCTGTCTGCTCTTGCTGTCGTGGGTATAGTTGTGATAGTCCTGTCAAAGAATAGATGAGTCACATCAGGCTAGTCCCTGTTATGTATGCAGAGAGGGACTGGCCTCTCCTCCGAGGCGTGGTGGGAACTTGAGACTTCGTCTTCTAGTCTAGTGTCTGTTCGGCGACTAAGCAGATATGAATACCATGAGGCGAACCCCATGATGGCCCGACTGTGTCTAGTTCGACATCACTGAGTATACAAAATGTTTCAGGTGAACGACAGCAAGTCATACATCCTATTGTACATTCTATCGATGTTCATCTTGTGGTATATATCCTGTTTCAGACGCGAATAATGTTCTCTGAAGTCGGCCGTATTCTCTGAATTGATCAATTCAGATAGTCTTTCAATCCCCTCTGCAAGTCGCGGTAGTATCTCATCTCTGAGAGTCCTACTGCTATAGAGTTGAAGATGCAGATCCACTGACTGATAAAGCACGGCTCCCATCAGTACCTGTTGGAGATCAAAGGTGGTTCCTGCCAGTTCTTGTATCATATTCATGTCCTCTCCTCTGAGGATGTCTGCCAAAAGTAGATTGAGAGCATAGGGTAATGCGATTGTTAGACTGATTGCTCGGTCATGGCTCTCTGCATCTACTGTATGAACGGGAAAGCCTGGAAAGAACTCAGCAATCACACGTCTCTCCTCGCGGGTATCTCCAAGGAGTATATGTGCAATCTTTCCTCTCTCATTTCTGATACCTGGCCCAAATAGTGGATGGATGCTAACAGGCATGACCCCTCTCTGCCTGAGAGTTGAGAGGCTGTCTATGATACCTCCCTTTAGAGATGATATCTCGAAGAGAATAGTGCCCCTCTGAAGGGCAGGTTCAATCTCATGAATGACTCCCTCTGTCTCACTAATAGGCACAGATATGAAGACGACCTTCGCCTCTTTGACTGCCTTGCAATTATCTGACTCATAGCAGGCATGAACTCTATCCGCCAATTCTCTGCATTTATCCCTGTCCATGTCTGAGACCATTAGGACATGCCCCTGCCTCTGAAGATGTTCAACAAGCCAACTGCCCATTGCACCAGCAGCACCTAACACTGCGACTCTCAACTCTCCAATAGGACCTCCATTCTGTTGATTGCCTCTCGGATCTTCTCCATTGGCTGACACAGCGACATTCTAAAGAACTGTCTGTATTGGTCACCGTAGATACATCCTGGCGTCACCCAGACTGTCTGCTCTCTCAATAGTCGTTCTGAAAAGACTTGTCCGTCGAGCGTTGACCCCTGAATCATCGGGAAGATGTAGAGTCCCCCCTCGGGTTCTGTGAAGGTGAGTGGTAACCTCCGCAATTCTTTGACTGTCTGTTTGATGCGTTCTCTGATTATCCTCCGGTATGACTCTCGTTCTTTGGTACACTTCAGTGCCTCAAGTGCGGCAGACTGAACAAACTCTGGAACTGATGTCAGACAGGTATTCTGTAGCCTTGTCATGTGCTTTATCGTGACATGGTCTGATATTGCAAGCCCGATTCTAAAACCGGTCATTGCATAGGTCTTCGAGAAGGAGGATATCATTACACTAGCGCAGTCCTGATTCAACACACTCTCCACGTGTCTGCCTGCGTAGGCTGAGTACACCTCATCACTGATCACAGTGAGTTCGTTTTCCCTGGCGAGTTGTGCAATCTCACTAAATATTGTCTTGTCTATAATTTTGCCTGTCGGGTTATTCGGACTGTTTATGATGATTGCTCTTGTCATTGGACTCACAGCATCTGCAAGAGCATCGATATCCACATTCCAATTCTCCTCAAGACATGTGTTCAAGATGACAGGTCTGCCACCGACGTATCTCGTAATTGTCTCATATGCTGGATATGCAGGGCCAAATATGATCACCTCATCACCCTGTCTGAGCTTGGACATCAGAGCGAGATAGAGGGCAAACTTTCCACCTGGTGTTATTATCACTTCTTCAGGTGTGACCTCTCTTTGTTTGGAAATGAACGTCTTGGCAACTCTCTCTCGAAGCACTGACAGCCCCTGTGAGGGTGCATAATGGACATGTCGCGTCGTGAGCGCTCTTGTAGCAGCTAGTATCACACGTGCTGGTGGACCAAAGTCGGGCTCTCCCACGCTGAGATTGATGACTGGATGACCCCTGCCCAGTATCTTATGTGCCTCTGTACTGAGTCTCTGAAGTGACGAGTCACCATCCCCCATTATAGTCCTCTGTATCTGGATCGACTCGGTCATTATCTGTGAGAGAATTCTCAGGCCCAATGACTCATCCACACCAGATGCTCTACACTCTGCCACTACTGCTGCACGTAATTCTCTCTCGATATTTAGATTAAAGAGTGGAATTCCCAGCCTTGTCTTCTCGTATGCGATGTCTTCAGATGCCCTCTGGCGAATTCCAATCTGTCTTATGATCTCAAGAGTCGCATCATGGACTCTCTTGCGGAGTGCCTGTATCTGTTGCTCAGTCACTCTCACTCCGGCCTCCCTCTATCAACTCATACTGTTGATAGGTATAGGAGACCGGATAAAATAGTCCTCCACCAGTCAGTTGTTCTCTTCTCAGTGTCACTCGTTCTATTCTCTCTATGATCCGTTCCATTCTACTAGTGAGCATGACTTGCGTAATTGATTCCTCCAGAAAGAGCAGTTCTGTGACAGGACTGTGCCTGTACAACTGGCTCTCACACTGACACCCTATAACAAAGACAGCCCCTGTACTGAATGACAATCGTGTAGGCTGTTTCAATGTTCATAGTTGTCATTGCGAGTCCGTGTGCAGTCGTATTGGGTCTCTTAATAAATGTTGTCCAAATATGTACATCGATGCACATCTATGTGCATAAGTTTAAAAGGCAATCACTGTCTGCCAATGTTGGTGAGACAATGACAAGGTGGGAAGAACCTTCCAGGTTGGATTGTGTTTGGTCAAAGACCAACACAGGTCGCCCATAGTTTCACCTCTTGTTTTGACGGAGTAGAACTCCGAACGCTTGATGTTGATGCGTCTGACCCATTCAAGACGTATCTCTCATTGAGGCGAGCATTCCCTGGGGACTCGTTCCTGTTGGAGTCCATGGAGGGTCCTCGGAGATCTGCTCGTCTCTCTATAATGGGATTCAGTCCAGTGGTCAGGTTTGTCGCAAGAGGTGAACAGGTATCAATCAATGATGTAGTGGAGTCTGTCCTAGACCCGTTCGAACGGTTGAGAGCGCTCTATTATCAACTTGACAGACCCATGTCAACGAGTCTCCCATTCAGTGGGGGAATGGTCGGTTACATCTCGTATGACATGGTCCGCTTCTTTGAAGAGTTGCCATGCAGGACCGTTGATGACCTGCAACTCCCCGAGGCCTACTTCATTGTGCCATCGATTGTGGTGTGTTTTGACCATGAGACCTCGACAGTCTATAGTATCTCGAGAGAGAGCGGCCTTGAACAGTTCATAGACGGTAGTGTCCAGATTGGCGATGTCACAATAATAGACGGTTGTGTTCCAAGCACGACTCGCGCGGAATATGAGGACTCGGTGGAGCGGGCAAAGGAGTACATACTGAATGGTGACATCTTCCAAGTTGTGCTCTCGCGTAGAAATGCCTACTCCTTCAGTGGAGATAGGATGCGGATGTACCAAGTACTTCGGGAGATCAATCCGTCGCCCTACATGTTCCTGTTGGACTTCAGTGGTCTGTGTCTGATTGGGTCCTCTCCAGAGATGCTCATTCAGCTGAGAGGTGACACTCTCTTATCGAAGCCGATTGCTGGGACCCGTCCTCGTTCTGACAATGTGGAGGAGGATGAACGGCTGAAGGTCGAGATGCTTCTTGACCCAAAGGAACGGGCGGAGCATGTGATGCTAGTAGACCTTCATAGAAACGACATTGGCCGTGTTGCTGAGTATGGTTCCGTGGTTGTAGACCAGTTCATGGAGGTCGAGAAGTTCTCACATGTACAGCATATCGTCTCGAGAGTGAGAGGTCGACTCCGCAGAGGACTTGACCTATTCGATGCCCTGAGAGCATCCTTTCCTGCAGGCACGGTCAGCGGGGCTCCAAAGATACGTGCAATGGAGATAATTGATGAGTTAGAGCCGGTCCGGAGAGGCCCCTACGCTGGTATCGTTGGCTACATTGATCTGCATGGTAACATGGACTTTGCAATAACGATCAGGTCGCTGATGATCAAAGGCTCAACAGTCTATGTGCAGGCTGGGGCGGGTGTTGTGGCTGACTCGGTACCATCCCGAGAGTTTCTCGAGACCGAGCATAAGATGCAGGCGATGATTGAAGCACTAAGGAGGTGTAAGAGTTGAACCGAGTCGTGATAATTGACAACTTTGACTCCTTTGTGTACAACATCGCCCAGTATGTTGGTGAGACTGGTGCACAGGTGAACGTGATGCGAAACAATGTCACCATTGACTCCGTCCTGTCTCTTGAGCCTGACAGAATCATACTCTCACCCGGGCCGGGACATCCTCGTGACTCTGGCGTCACACTTGACGTCCTGCGAGAGGCGGATGTGCCTATATTGGGGATATGCCTTGGGCACCAGGCCATTGGTCATGTCTTCGGAGCTGAGATTGTGCGGAGTGGACATCCGCTTCACGGTAAGACCTCCACTATCACACATGATATTCAGAGGTCTTGAGTCGCCTCTTCAGGCAACTCGGTATCACTCTCTGGTCGTGGACCCGAGGACTATTCCTGAGCAACTGACTGTGAACGCCACTACAGAGGATGGTACAGTCATGGCAATCAGCCATAGAGAGCGTCCTATTGTGGGAGTCCAGTTTCATCCGGAGTCGATATTGACGAGGGGTGGACGGCTTATGCTCAGGAACTTCATGGAGATGTGAGCGCGTGACCTGCATTCAGTTCAGCGTGTCAGCGCAGAGAGGTCCCTATAGGGTTGCCATTGGTGATGGCATACTCGACAGTCCTCAGTTATACATGGACTGTGATATTCGCAGAGCATTCATAGTCACAGATAGAGTGGTTGCTCAACTGCATCTTGAGAGGGTCGAGAAGAGGCTCTCGGAGATGGGGGTCGAGTATACCGTCAGTATCATTCCTTTTGGGGAGAGTGGTAAGACCCTCGAGACTGTCTATTCTCTGTACAATGAGTTGGCAAGCCACTCTGCAACAAGGGCTGATGCAGTGTTGGCATTGGGTGGTGGGGTGGTCGGTGATGTGGCTGGATTTGTGGCATCTACTTTCAAACGTGGAATGCGGCTGTCACAGTTGCCAACCACGCTACTCTCCCAGGTTGACTCATGTCTGGGTGGAAAGACCGGTGTGAATCTGACATACGGTAAGAATCTGGTGGGCTCATTCTACCCGCCTAATATGATTGCCACTGATGTCAGTACCTTGATGACACTTCCTGAGAGAGAGTTTCGTTCAGGACTGGCAGAGGTGGTCAAATATGCCATCACTCTGGACACGGAACTCTTACTCTTCTTAGAGTGTCATCGTGATGAGATACTGTACAGAGATCCCATGACAATGATATATGTGGTAGAGAGATGCCTGCGCGACAAGGCCAGGGTGGTGGAGAGTGATGAATTTGAGTTGTTAGGGGGGCGGGCAGTCCTTAACTTTGGACATACAATTGGGCATGTTCTCGAGACCTGTTCAGAGTATCATCTCAACCACGGTGAGGCTGTGGCTCTGGGAATGGTACTAGAGTCCATGGTCTCGGTCAAGATGGGTGTTCTCAGTCCAATGACACTAGAGCGTATTGTCGCTCTTCTGTCATCTCTGGGACTTCCTACAAGACTGCCTTCTCACATCGAGGTTGAACTTATCGAGGGCGTACTTGGACAGGACAAGAAGATACGGAGGGATGCGATGTTCGCCCCACTGCTTGTAGATGTGGGACGTGTGGATATTCGGGCCCTTAGCCCTACTTGCTTTCTAAGACAACTGGTGGGATGTGATGTATAATGTTAGTTGTAATGGATATCAATGCGACTAGTGAACAGATTGACAAGGTGATTGAGATAATAACCAAGATGGGCCTGATAGCCCATCCAATTCCCGGTAGACACCGGACTGCAATAGGCGTGACCGGTAATGCAGGCAGAGTGGACTCAACAAGGATTGAGATACTGCCTGGGGTCAGAGAGGTCATACATGTGACCAAGCCCTACAAACTCGCCAGCATTGAGATGAAACCCGAACGAACTGTGGTGGAAGTCGGTGGTGTCGAGATCGGCGGGCGCCGTCCCGTCATCATTGAAGGACCATGTTCTGTTGAGTCTAAGGAACAACTTCTGGAGGCTGCAGATATCGTTCTTGATGCGGGTGCAGATATGCTGCGTGGCGGGGCGTTCAAACCAAGGACTTCGCCATATGACTTCCAGGGACTAGGTCTTGAGGGACTCAAAATTCTGGTCAAGGCACGAGAAAAGACTGGACTCCCTATCGTGTCGGAGGCAATCGACATAGAGTCTTTTCATCTTGTTGAGCGATACGTCGATATCATTCAGATCGGCGCACGCAATATGCAGAACTTTGAGCTTCTGCGTAAGGCGGGACGGTCTCAGAGACCCATTCTATTGAAGCGAGGAATGTCCGCAACCCTGCTTGAACTCTTGTTGGCGGCAGAGTACATCATGTCCGAGGGAAACTACAATGTCATTCTCTGCGAGAGGGGCATCAAGACTTTCAGTGACGCATCAAGATACACTCTGGACCTGAGTAGTATTCCTGAACTCAGAACGTTGACACATCTACCTGTCATTGTAGACCCAAGTCATGCGGCAGGAAAGCGGCATATTGTTCTGCCCCTTGCACGAGCATCTCTTGCCGCAGGCTCTGACGGACTAATAATGGAGATGCATCCTCGACCCGAAGAGGCACTATGTGATGCTGCTCAAGCCATCCCACCTGACGCCTTCAGGGAGTTCATGTTTGAGATTGGCATGGGGGACCGTCCAGTACTGAGACCTGTCCAGGGGGTGAACTAGATGATACGAGCCGTGTTGGCTAAACTTGTCGAGAGGATGGATCTGACAGAGGATGAGGCAGCAGAGGCTATGACATCGATAATGAGTGGCAAGGCGAGTTCGTCTCAGATTGCAGGGTTTCTCACAGCTCTGCGTATGAAGGGTGAGACTGTAGATGAGATATATGCCCTTGCGCGGACAATGCGTCAGATGGCAATCGGTATCAGTGTGCCAGAGAATACAATAGACACATGTGGTACTGGTGGCGATGGACTATCTACATTTAACATATCCACTATTGCTGCATTTGTGATAGCCGGAGCTGGCGTTCCTGTTGCAAAACATGGCAACCGTGGAGTGTCTAGTAGTTGTGGTTCAGCAGACGTCTTGGAGGCAGTTGGTGTTGAGATAGGTCTCACGCCCATCCAGGTGGAACAGTGTGTCAATGAGGTGGGGGTTGGCTTTCTCTTTGCACCGGTCTTTCATAAGGCGATGCGCCATGCGATTGGTCCTCGACAAGAACTGGGGATCCGGACTATATTCAATATCCTCGGTCCCCTCACAAATCCTGCAAATGTGAAATATCAGATCACCGGGCTCTTCTCGCCTGACCTCACTGAGAAGATTGCAAGAGTGCTGAGACATCTTGGTGTGAGACACGCTCTTGTTGTACATGGTTCCGGTCTCGATGAACTGACAACAACTGGCGAGTCAAAGATAACCGAGCTCCGCAACTCCTCTATCGAGTCCTACAGTGTTGTTCCCGAGGACTTTGGACTGAGGCGTGCCACACTCGCAGACCTACGTGGAGAATCGCCTCTGCAGAACAGGGACGTAGTACTAGATATCCTACGAGGAGTGAGGTCACCCCGGTTTGACATAGTCGTTCTCAATGCAGGTGCTGGGTTGTACGTGGCAGATGCCGTCGATAGCATCCATGATGGAGTTGAACTTGCTACACAGACAATTCTCGATGGCAGAGCAATGGAGACATTCGAGTCGTTCAGAGTCAAGACAGTTGAACTTGCCGGGAGGGGATAGACATTCTGAGAGAGCGACTTGGTGACGTGGTTGGACAGATAGTAGAGTCGAAGATTGTTGAAGAGTCAAGACGGAGATCTCTGTACGAGTGTCTAGTGGATGGTCATCGGACTGGTGTGAGAGTGATAGCGGAGATAAAGCCCGCCTCCACTATCGAGGGTCATCTCCAGTCTGTTGACCTCACACTTACTCGCCTCCTGAAGAGCTTTGAGAACGGTGGTGCAAGCGCCATCTCTGTCCTTATTGAGCCCAACTATTTTGGGGGCTCTCTTGACCTTCTGACGAGTGCTAGGGCCCAGACAGAACTACCTCTACTCGCCAAGGGATTTGTATTTCGACCTATACATGTTGCTCAATGTGCAGCGGCAGGCGCAGACGCGTTCCTTCTCATGGTTCGCGTGGTCGAGTCCACTGGTGCCCGCCTACATGAGTTGTTGACTCTGGGCAGGTCATTGGGAATGTGTGCAGTCGTTGAGGCGAACAGTCCCGAAGAGATATTCACTGCTGTGTCTGCTGGCGCAGAGATAATCGCCGTCAACTCAAGAAACATCTACACAGACCTCTCTACCGACCTGAGAAACATCTCTATGGCACGGGATCTCCCAGATGAGCTGGTCTTGATTGCAGCATCAGGCATACGCAAGGCCTATGATATCCAGAGGGTCTTCGAGTTCTCAGAGGGGCGAGTGGATGCAGTACTTGTTGGAACTGCTCTCATGCAGTCTGAGGACTGTGCAGGTGCCCTGTGTGAACTGGTCGATGCGGGTCAGAGAGTTGTCCGCAAAGATGGTGGTGGTCTGCGACGACGAGGATACAGGTCTGTGGGGTGACAAATCTGGCTGATGCAATCATGTGTGAGGACGAGGGAGTCGATGCTGTGGGTTTCGTCCTCATTAGTGGAAGAACACGTAGTATAAGTGCCACAGAGGCCAGGCGAATTGGTGAATGTCTTGGACCAATGACCACTAGGACTGTGATAGTCCCTGGTGATGATATCAACGCCGCCTGCGATGCTGCTCGAGATTCTGATGCCGATGTGATTCAGATACAGACGTACCAACTCGACCACATAGATCTTCTCAAGGAACATGGACACAGAGTGACGAGTGTCGTGTTGGTCGATATCAACACTGGTGAGACCGGGCTTGACTGTGATCAACTCAGGCAACTCCACGACTCCTGCAGTTGCATTATCTTCGAGCCCTCTGTAGACGGACGATTTGGTGGTCTGGGCATCAGCTTTGACTACGCTCGGTTGCTCTCCCGTCATACATCCTGCTGTACTCGATTTGGAGTTGCTGGTGGGCTTCGTCCGGATAATCTACATAGAGCACTAGTTCTCCGACCCTACATTGTAGATGTATCCTCAGGTGTTGAGTCTGCAATAGGTCAAAAGAGTCGGCGACTCGTCCATGAGTTTGTGGACAGGTGTAGGAACTCGCGATATCGTGGGGGTGCTGAAGACTGATGCAGAGCACTGACAGACGTTATTATGGCGCGTTTGGCGGAGCCTTTGTCCCTGAGACTCTGATGCCCATCCTTGAGGAACTTGAGACCGCCTATGAAGAGATAGGTTCAACCATGGAGTTCAGGACTAGACTTGACTATCTACTGACCAACCTGGCAGGTCGTCCGACACCCCTCTTCAGGTCAGACAGACTAGCCGCAGCCTGTGGTCTCTCACGAGTCTATCTCAAGCGAGAGGATCTGTGTCATCTGGGCTCGCACAAGATCAACAACACATTGGGTCAGGTCCTTCTTGCAAAGATGATGGGCAAGACCCGAATCATTGCCGAGACCGGTGCGGGTCAACATGGTGTTGCAACTGCTGCTGCATGTGCTGTGCTGGGTCTACGATGCAGAATCTACATGGGCGCACATGACATGGAGAGACAGGCACTCAATGTCTTCCGGATGCGCCTGTTTGGTGCAGAGGTCGTACCAGTATCCACAGGCTCTAGGACACTAAAGGATGCAATAAGTGAGGCTCTCAGAAACTACACTGCCAATTGTTCGAACACCCACTATGTCATAGGCTCTGTTGTGGGGCCGCATCCTTTTCCGAGGATTGTTCGGGACTTCCAGTCAGTGATTGGTATTGAGGCCCGCCGGCAGGTGCTTGAGGCTGAGGGCCGGTTACCATCACTTGTGATTGCATGTGTGGGTGGAGGCAGTAACGCTCTAGGGATATTTCATGCATTCAGAGATGACCCCGTTCGACTGGTTGGTGTTGAGGCTGGTGGACTCGGCCTAGAGACCGGTAGGCATGCTGCATCCATCTGTGGTGGTCGTCCCGGTGTACTACATGGACAGCGGAGTTATCTCCTGCAGGACGAACATGGTCAGATCCTTGAGACCCACTCGATTGCAGCAGGACTTGACTATCCCGGTGTTGGCCCAGAACATGCCTTTCTATACACCTCCGGTCGTGTGGAGTACACCTATGTCACAGACAGTGCGGCTCTAGAGGGCTTTCGTCTATTATGTCTGACTGAGGGAATAATCCCTGCCCTTGAGAGTGCTCATGCGATTGCATATCTGATAGAGCATGGTCGTGAGATGCATCCAGATGGTCCGATCATTGTCTGTCTGTCAGGTCGTGGTGACAAGGATGTCTCTGTGGTCCTAGAGATGCAGTCTGAGGAGGTACAGATGAATGATAGCCAACAGATGCAATCGACTTGACTCTCTGATGACTCACAAGAATCCAGTCTACATGACGCATGTCTACTATGGTGATCCAAGTCCTGAGTTCTCTCTTCAACTCATTCACACGCTAGCAGAGAATGGTGCGGACATCATTGAGTTTGGTATTCCATTCTCCGACCCGACATCAGATGGTCCCGCCTTTCAGCGTGCCTGTCAACGTGCAATAGAACATGGTATGACTCCCTCTTGTGCTATGGCAGGCATATCGCGGCTACGAGACGAGGGCATTGAGAACCCAGTTGTGGTGACCAGTTACTACAACATATTGCACAACATGGGCATCGAGCGGTTCATCCATCGGATAGCCGAGGCAGGTGCAGATGCTGTGCTAGTGCCGGATCTACCGGTCGAAGAGGCAAGTGAGCTGGAGGAGAGTGGACGGCGTGAGAACATTCGTGTGCTGTTTATGATCAGTCCAAACACACCACAGTCTAGGCTCAAGGTCATACTCTCTCATGCTAAGGGGTTCCTGTATCTCACCTCTGTGATGGGAGTCACAGGGGTCAGAGAGATGCTCAAACTGGATATACAAGGAGTAATATCTCGTGTCAGAGAGATCTCACCTATTCCGATACTCGTTGGATTTGGTATCTCAAAGGCGGAACACGCTCGAGAGGCTGTCCTATGTGGCGCATCGGGTGTTGTGACAGGAAGTGCAATCTGTGAGATATACGAGTCGGTCATAGGCTCGCCACAGGACAGTCTTGACGCAATTGCGCAGTTTGTACGTGAGATTCGGAACGGCTGTGACAGTGCTGCTGGTGGTGGGATGGGACGTGAATGAGCCGATGATGTGTGTGACAATGACCAGAGAGACCATTGAGGACAGTATCGTCATGCTATCAACAACTGATGCGGACATGGTCGAACACCGGATTGACTACATGCGGGAGACACCGGACTTTGAGGCAATATACTCCTCCTTTGACAGGCCAATCATAGCCACGGATCGTCCAGTCATAATGGGCGGGCGTTTCAGAGGTACCGAGGCGACCCGAATACAGCAACTTTCGGATGCCATTGATGCTGGTGCACAATATGTGGACATAGAGAGGAATGCACCCCCTGTGACCATAAAACGCGTGATGGATGCTGCTCGACATAACGACTGCAGAGTCATCATTTCAAGGCATTACCTAGACTCAACACCCCCCCTCTCTGAACTATTGTCCGTGTTCTCTGAGATGTGTGAACTAGGCGCCGACATTGCAAAGATTGTGGTCATGCCGAGAAATGCTCAGGAGGCGAGTCGAATACTCAGCCTCTATTCATACCTCAAAGAGGACTCTATACCACTCATCGCATTTGGGATGGGCTCTCTTGGCAGGTTCACACGTGTGGCAGCACTATGTATGGGTGCGCCATTCATGTATGTCTCTGAGTCGCAGGGCCTTGAGGCTGCACCCGGTCAGATACCTCTGTCCACATTTCGAGAGATAATGGAGGTGCTGTCTAAATGAGGCGGATTGTGTTGATCGGCTATCCTTTGGAACATTCGATGAGTCCACTCATCCATAACGCAGCTCTCACTGCGATGGGACTTGAGGAGGACTACAGGTATGAGGCATTGCCACTTAGAAGTGAGGAACTCCCCAGCGTCATACAGCAGATCCGATGTGGTGAGATCCTAGGTGCAAACGTCACACTCCCCTATAAAGTCGAGATACTCAGACATCTGGACACCCTCAGCAGTGAGGCAGCCCTTATTGGCTCTGTGAATACACTGTCATGTTATGGAGGTACAGTCTCGGGCACATCAACTGATGGCAATGGTCTTACACAGTCTCTCTTAGAGTCCCATGTTGACCCTCAGAACTGGGACGTCATGATACTCGGTGCGGGTGGTGCTGCCAGAGCCGTGGCATACTCACTCGTACAACTTCATGTGAATCGTTTGGTCATAGCAGTCCGGAGTCCTGACAGGGCATCTGCCCTCACTGAGATGCTTCGGTCACACGTGGATGTGCAGACTGAGGTCGTCCGTCTAGGCGATGCATATTCGTATCTGAGGGACTGTGACATGCTCGTAAATTGCACTCCTATAGGAATGAAGGGCCATCTAGTCAACAAGTCCCCGCTCACACTCTCAGAGGAACACTCACACCTCCTTGTCATGGATCTGGTCTATAATCCCCTGAACACAGTGCTTCTAGAGAACGCCAGGTCTGTGGGCTGTCGTACTATTGATGGCGCAGGCATGCTTGTACATCAGGGTGCGGCCTCCTTGAAGATATGGCTTGGAATAGAGCCCCCAATCGATGTGATGCGACGGGCACTACTGGATGCCCTGTCCTCAGAGGTAGGTGATAGTACTAGATGAAAAACATCGGGCTGATAGGCTTCATGGGGACAGGAAAGACGACTGTGGGCCGTATTCTTGCCAAGTCAACGGGACGCCGTTTTATAGACACAGACCGTCTTGTGCAACAGATAGCTGGCAAGAGCATTCAGGAGATATTCTCGCAAGATGGTGAGGATACTTTCAGAGATCTGGAGTCGCAAGTGATTGAAAGGTTAATGCATCAGCAGGACCTTGTGGTCAGTCTTGGGGGTGGGGCCATCCTCAGGACGGAGAATCGTGCGAATATCCGTGCTGGCTCAATCGTGATACTCCTACGCGGACGTCCTGAGACCATTGTCTCACGAATTGGAAAGTCCTCTCACAGGCCCCTACTCAACTGTGAAGACACTCGTGGTGAGATCGAGGCGCTGATGGCGTCTAGATCCCCTCTCTATGAGATGACTAAGGACATCGCAATTGATACAGACTCGCTGACTCCAGAACAGGTCGCCAGAGAGATAATTAGGAGGCTGTTACTATGATAGTCAGAGTCACAAGGTCCGAGATATCTGGGCGTGTAGTTGCACCTCCGTCAAAGAGCTATACCCATCGTGCCCTGATCTGCGGACTTCTTGCCTGTGGTACAACTCATGTGAAGAGACCCCTATTATGCAATGACACCATGGCAACTATCAATGCCGCTCGACTGATGGGCGCAGAGGTCGATGTAAGCCGTGATCTCCGTATCAGAAGTGATGGTGAACTCAGGCAGCCAACCGTTCCAGTGGACTGCGGGGAGTCCGGAACAACCATGCGCCTCTTTATGGGACTGGCAGCTCTAATCAGGGGCAAGACTATACTCAGGGGCGGTCGAACTCTATTTCGTCGTCCCAACACAGATCTCATGGATGCCCTTCAGCAGTTGGGTGCAAAGACGGTCTCTCTTGGTGGGAATGGACTACCTCCCATAGAGGTGGATGGAACTGGTCTCAGAGGAGGGCATGCAAGACTCCGCGGCGATGTGAGTTCTCAGTTCATCTCTGCACTGTTGTTCGCATGCTCACGTGCCAATGGTGGCTCCCAGATTGAGTTGATGACAAGACTGGAGTCACGACCGTACGCTGAGATGACTCTTGAAGTGATGCGAGAATTCGGAGCATGCGCATATCCTGAAAACGACTGGCGACTTGTGGACATCCCCGGCGAACAGGCATACCAAGCACATGACTACACAGTCCAGGGGGACTATTCCTCAGCCGCCTTCCTACTTGCTGCAGGTGCTCTGCGTGGCAGGTGTGTAGTTGAAAGGTTGTCTCAGACATCTAGCCAGGGCGACCTACGTATAGTGGACATCCTTCGTGAGATGGGTGCCTCTGTCCACACCACTGCTGAGCGCGTGAGCGTCGAGTCCAACACACTGCATCCCATCGATATCGATGTATCTGACACTCCCGATCTGGTCCCAATACTCGCAGTACTCGCATCTCAGGCGCAAGGTCGTTCGACTCTGCAAGGCGTGGAACGTCTGAAGATCAAGGAGAGTGACAGGTTGGTCGCCATATCCGAGGAACTCTCTAAGATGAATGCCAAGATTGAGGCGAACTCTGATGCCCTGATTATAGAGGGACCAAGACAACTACACGGTGCTGTCATCAACGCTCACAGTGACCACCGGATTGCCATGGCATGTACTGTTGCAGGAATGACTGCTGATGGCGCGACTGTCATACTAGATGCTGAGTGTGTCGCCAAGAGTTATCCTGAGTTCTTTAGCGACATGCAGTCGATAGGTGCACGCATTGAGACACTTCAACAGGGGTGACTTGAATGGGCTTCACATTTGGGACTGCCTTCAGAATACATGTATTCGGCGAGAGTCATGGCCAATGTATCGGTGTATGTATTGAGGGGTGTCCTCCCGGATATCCTCTGAGCCAAGAGGCGATCCAGACCGAACTGGACCGCAGAAGACCGGGCACTAGCGCATTTGTGTCCCAACGTTCTGAACCGGACCGTGTGGAGATCCGAAGTGGTGTGATGAATGGACGTACCACCGGTGGTCCCATTCTCATGGAGATTCAGAACTATGATGTTGACTCCTCTGACTATGAGTCTATCAAGAACTACCCTAGACCTGGACATGCAGACTACACTGCATATGTGAAGTATAGAGGCTTCAACGATCCTCGTGGTGGTGGCTTCTTCTCAGGCAGGCTGACCGCTGCCTATGTGATGGCTGGAGCGGTCGCCAGAGGCATTCTCTCCTCGCGAGGTATTGTAGTCATGGCTCACACGGTACAGGTGGGTAATGCACGTGTTGAGAGAGAGATATCCGACGAGGAGATACTGCGCTATACCTATACGAATCCACTGCGCTGTGCTGATCCGGATGCCGCCCAGAGGATGGAGCAGGAGATATTGAGCGCGATGTCCAATGCAGACTCGGTCGGTGGTGTTGTAGAGTGCAGAGTCAATAACGTCCCTGTTGGTATTGGAGAACCACTGTTTGATAGTGTGGAGAGCTGTATCAGTCATGCAATGTTTAGCATTCCTGCAATCAAGGGAATCGAGTTCGGGGCCGGCTTCAGAGTGGCGTCAATGAGAGGCTCGGAGAACAATGATGAGATGACTGTCCGCGATGGTGCGATCCACTGGACAAAGAACGACGCTGGTGGAATACTGGGTGGTATATCTAATGGCGCCCCAATCGTATTCAGAGTGGCTGTCAAACCAACACCGAGTATCGGAAGAACTCAGAGGACTGTAGACATGGCGACAATGCAGCCTGAGGTGATAGCCATCCAGGGCAGACAGGATCCCTGTATCGTCCCCCGTGTTGTTCCAGTGGTCGAGGCAATGACCTCTGTGACCATCTTAGACCTGTCTATTCGTGGACGCTTTACAGACACTGAGTGATTCGGTCTGTCTGCTGGACTGTCCTATTCTATTGACTAGAATCTATCTCAGTCTTCGTTCCAGATCTTCAAATTGTCTTTTTAGAGTAAGTAGTTCCTCGATATCAATAGCATCAATGACAAGAGTATTATCCCTTATCTCATGAAATGAACCGTTCAGTAGATATGACGCTCTCTCCGAGTCCTTCTCACTATTGACCACAAGAAAGAGGTCTGCGTTCCAGGTGTTTCTCACATGTCTCAACTTGGTCAATGCAGAATCTATATTGCCAGAGACTTGTACCTCAAACACTTTGACTGGATTTCCTTTCTCAACTCTTCTCCAGATCCCATATTAGTGATACGTTCATACTTCATCCGAGGCTACATATCAAAAGTGATTGTTTCAACAGATGGTCGTATTTCGAGTTTATTGCACTCAGATGATAAATTGTAACCACTTGCACCCAGTCACTTCACAAACTGGCGAGAAGTGCATGTCTTGATTTCATTATGAATGTATATTTCGAATAGATTTCTGTTTCTAGATTCCATTATACAGATCTAGTTATACTTATCAGAAGTAATTCATGCACAGAACTGGTGTTGGCTGATTGTTGATGACTGAGTAAATCCCCAGGCCTTTTTTAAAATGGGCAGGTGGCAAGGGTCAGATATTAGATGAGATTGACAATAACATGCCCTTGTGCTTTGAACGTTACTTCGAGCCATTCTTAGGGGGTGGCGCAGTCTTCTTTCATCTATGGAGGGATGGTTTTAGGGGACCTGCCATTCTCTCGGATCTCAATGAAGAGCTGATTCTTGCATACAAGACAATTAAGTCCTCTGTTGAGGAGGTAATTGCAGAACTTCAGAGCGGCCGATATAGGTCAGACAAGGATACTTTCTACGAGATCCGTTCATGGGACACCCAACCTGACTGGCGCAATGTAGATCCAGTACGGCTAACAGCACGGATGATATATCTAAATAAGACGTGCTACAACGGTCTATATCGAGTTAATCAGTCCGGACACTTTAACGTGCCATTTGGAGGTTATGAGAACCCCACAATCTGTGATGAAGAGAACCTGCGTGCTGTCAGTATTTCTCTTCAGAATGCCGAGTTGATATGTGCTGATTTTGAGTTCGCAGTTCGTAAGGCGAAGAGGGACGATTTTGTATACTTTGATCCACCCTATCAGCCGCTCAGTGTGACATCAAGCTTCACCGAGTACACGGCATGCGGATTTAAAGAGGCGGAACAACAACGTCTGGCACGAGTCTTTCGGGAGTTAAATGCACGTGGATGTCTTCTTCTCCTGAGCAACTCGTCACACCCCTTTATTCGAGAATTGTATTCTAACGATTTTATTATTGAATATGTAAAGGCCAGACGTGCTATAAGTTGCGATGGTGAGGGACGGGGCGCCATTGATGAAGTTATTATTCGCAATTACACAGAGACTAGGCAACAGAGACTCGGCTGATGCAGTGGTGACTATATCTGCAGGTCCACACGCCTATTTACTCTCCTCAAAATAGACCATCCTA
>FWPU01004976.1_pt1 | contig 29911 bp, 18 predicted proteins | sample 2228361 | NCBI WGS metagenome assembly FWPU01 (sample SAMEA103939777, study PRJEB20133) | metagenome | reverse complement strand
AGAAGTTATTAAACAGTCGTTTGATATTCATTCTTTAACTATACCCTGCTTAACCTCTGGTTGTATAGCCGGAGTTTATCGGTTTATCTACTATGCGTTTCGGCATCGCCATAGCGCTTGTGCTGCTCGCGCAGCAGCCGGAAGGGGAGACGGGATACTTACGGCGTGCGCTCGAATATAATGCGCAGCGCGACCTTGCCGCCGCTGAAAAAGTCCTGGGAGAGGGGCTGGCCAGGTTCCCGCGCTCGGCGCGGCTCCATCATCTGATGGGCCTGATACATTTCCAGAACAACAAATATAATGAGGCGGTGAGCGAGCTGGAGCAGGCAATCAGGCTGGCCCCCAATCTTCCCGATATTCACTACGACCTGGGCGTGGTCCACCTCAGCCGCAATCGCCACCGGGAAGCGGTGGCGGCGCTGGAGCGGGCGATCAAACTGGACCCGCAGCGGGCTGAAGCCTATATGATGCTCGGCCGCGCCCTGCACGATTTGAACCATCCGGTGCAGGCCGTCGAATATTTTAAAAAGGCGCTCAGCTTGCGCCCCGACCTGCCGAGAGGACACTATCACCTCGGTTTCGCCTACAAGGGGCTGGGGAGGCTGGACGAGGCGCTGGGCGAAATGGAGAAAGAGATTGCCGCAAGCCCTGACTTTTATCCGGCGCTGTATGAGGCCGCGCTGCTCTATTATAAAAAGGGGGCCTACACCAAATCGGTCGAACTGCTGCGCCGTGCCCTGGCCATCCTCCCCTCAAGCGCAGATGCTCATTATCACATAGGGAAAGCCCTGATAAAGCTCGGCGATTTCCAGGGCGCGCTGTCGGAGCTGGAGCAGGCGCTCCGGCTCAAGCCGGACTACGTCGAGGCCTATTATCAGATGGCGACAGCTTACCGGAAACTGGGCCGCGCCGCTGAGGCGGAACGGGCGCTGGAAACCTATCGCAGGCTGAGCGAGAAACAGAGGCTGCTTAAGCCTGGCGGAATGGCCACGAATTAAGGAGCTAGAAGCTAGGAGTTAGGAGCTGGAAGCTTGCTGAAGCTATAAAGGTGGTGGTGTAGCAATGGGCGAGATGGCAGGAGCATACAGGTCCCCTTCCACCTTCCGCCTTGCGCCTTCCGCCTCACGGCCTTTATACTGGCTCCTGGCTCCTGGATTCTGGCTCCTGATTTTCTTGTCGGCATCGGGCCTGGGCGCTGACGGTTTGAGCTTCGTCGATACGGCCGCCTCTTCTGGAATCAGCTATCGCAATAAGTGCGGCGGGCCGGAGAAGAAATATCTGGTCGAGTTGAACGGCAACGGCGTGGCCATCCTCGACTACGATAACGATGGCCATCTCGACATACTCTTTATTAACGGCTCGAGCATTGAGAGCTACAAAAACGGCGGCGACCAGGTCTGCTACCTTTATCGCAACATCGGAGGCAAGTTCGTCGACGTGACCGCCGAGGCCGGGCTGAGCGCGCGCGGCTGGGGAGCGGGCGTGGCGGTGGGCGACTACGACAACGACGGCTGGGATGATATTTACATCACCTGCTTGGGCCCTAATATCCTCTTCAGGAACGAAGGCGGGCGCTTCGTTCAAGCGAGGGCGGGAACATCGGACGAGCGCTGGAGCACCGGCGCGGCCTTTCTCGACTACGACCGGGACGGCGACCTCGACCTTTTCGTGGCGAACTACGTCGATTACGATTTAAACAACCCGCCGCCGCCCGGCAGCGGATTAAACTGCCAGTACCGCGGCATACCGGTAGCCTGCGGGCCGCGCGGGCTGAAAGGGGCAGGAGACGCGCTTTACAGGAACAACGGCGATGGCACCTTTACCGATGTCAGCCGCGAGGCCGGAGTCGAAGATGGACCGGGCTATTACGGGTTCGGCGTGGTGCCGACCGATTACGACCGCGACGGCTGGATAGATATATACGTAGCCAACGATTCCACGCCCAATTACCTCTACCGTAACAACGGAAACGGGACCTTTACCGAGACCGCCCTCATCGCCGGCGCCGCCCTGAACGAAGACGGCAAAGAACAGGCGGGCATGGGGACTGATGCCGGCGACTACGACAACGATGGCTACGCGGACCTCTACGTCACCAACTTCTCCGACGATACCAATACCCTCTACCATAACGAGCGCGACGGCTCTTTCTCAGACGTCACTTACCAGACCGGGCATGGCATAACCTGGACTTATCTCGGCTGGGGCGCGGGATTTGTCGATTTGGACAACGATGGCTGGAAGGATATATTCGTGGCCAACGGTCATATTTACCCGGCGGTCGATAGTTACAAGCTCGGAACAAGTTACCGGCAGCGCAACCTGGTCTTTTTGAATAAGGGGGGCAAAGGGTTCAAGGAATTAAAGGCGGGCGGCCCCGGGCTGCGAATCGAGAAGTCTTTTCGGGGGGCGGCGTTCGGCGATTACGACGAGGACGGGGATATCGATATCGTGGTGCAGGCGATAGACGATGCGCCGGCCCTGCTGCGCAACGACGGGGGCAACAAAAGCAATTGGTTGAAGATAAAACTTGTGGGGCGCCGCTCGAACCGCAGCGCGATAGGCGCTAAAGTGTCTGTAACGGCAGGCGACCTGAAACAACACGCCGAGGTGAAAAGCGGCTCGAGCTATATCTCGCACAGCGACATGCGATTGCACTTCGGCCTGGGCTCAAAGACTAAAGTCGATCTGATCGAAATCGAATGGCCGAGCGGGTCCAGGCAGAGCGTGAAAGACGTCGAGGCTAATAAAACTCTAACCCTTGTGGAGGAGAATTAACTTGAAGCGGCGATTTCGAATTCCGCCTCTTGAGCCAGCGTCTGTCCGGAAATATTGTCGGCGACCTTGACCTTCAGCTTGTAGCGACCAGGCGCCAGCCCTTTGAGCGGTATGTTTCGGGCAAGCACCGTCCGCTCAGATGAGAAGAACTGCACGGAGTTGCCGCCCGAATCGAGCACCGCCCGCGCCATCTTATTCCCCTGCATGATCAGGTAATCGACCGAGATGGAAGGGGCGAGCGTCGCCTGGTCTAAGGCGACGTTGTAGAGCTGGAGATAAACGCCGAGCGACTCGTCGGGCCTGAAAACCGGCTCGACCTTGGGGACCACCTTGAGGTCGCCCAGGACAAATTGCTGCGGTTGATCGGAGAGACTCTGAAAGGGAGATATGGAGCCGGCCAGAATCAAAGTGCTCGAATAAAGCTTATCATCGGCGGCGCGCGGCACCGATATGCGCATTTGAGCGTTGCCGACGCGACCGCTGTTGACGTCTTTTAATATCAAATCGAGCTTATAAAGCCCGGGCTCTAAAATGACCAGCTTCTGATAAATAGATTTTTGCCTTTTACTCCACTCGAGCTGCCCGGCCGGGACGTCGGCGTTGAGGACATCTTCAAACTCGGCCACGATATGCCCGGTCAGACTGCGCACCGAGCCGTAGGCATTCACCTGGCCGGTGGCAACGTTGAGGTTCTGCTTGAAGGTGATGTCGCTGTTGTTGACCTCAAGGGTAATCGGCACGACAGCCCTGTCCGGGCTCAATCGTATCAGGTCCTGGCGCACGCGGAATGGGAGCTGGTTATACGTGATCTGAGTTTCAACCGCAGCGCGCAGGTCCTTGAACTTGATCTCAGGGGGCCGCTGCAAATTGAAAAACTGTTCCATGCGGGCGAACGGGCGGTCCTTGGCGCGCAGGCCGCTCATTGCCTGAAAAGCGGCGTTATTGGTGTTGCCCGGGGTGAAGCGGGGGCGGTCCTCCTTGCGGCGCAGGCCAATACGCTCGAGGAAAGTCGGCCCGAGCCTCGGGGTGAAAAGCAGCGCGTCCTTTTCATCGGGCGACATGGCGATGCGATACTCGCCGCTCCAGGAAGGATCGACGAATTCTATCTCGATGTCGCCGCCCAGCCCCTCGATATAACGATAGCGCCAGACCTCGAAGGGGAAGGTAACGGTCCCGCCGCCCCCTTCGTGCATCGGCCGGTTGTACGGTCCGCCCGATGGATGAGCCTCGATTTCCGTCGGCGGCCCATAGGTTATATATATCCGGCCACGGTCGGTCTTCCAGCCCGGAACGCCCCCGTGCTGATAGCGCTCGTTGGCGTAGGCGATGCGCCGGTAGTGCTCTTCCTTGAACTCGTTTTGAATCGTGCCGGGCGAGGGGTCGCGCCGCAACCAGAACTGTTCGATAAACTTCTCCTTTTCCTCGGGCGTGGTCAGCTTGTTGAAAACCTCCCTTTCCTCTTGTGTGATGATATAAACCACATCCTCGTTGAGCCAGCGGTCGAAGTATTTTTCCAGCTCGCGGCCCTCTCGTCTCTCTTTAGCAGTCGCTGCGGAGGCAAGCGCCAATATAGCTAAAATCAGGGCGAATTTGCACTTCATAATTATCCCCCTGGCGCGAAATTATACCATAAAAGCAGGAGCCAGGAGCTAGGAGTTAGAAGCTAGAATCTCGATAAAGCTACAAAGGTGGTGGTGTAGCAATGGGTGAAATGACAGAAGCATAAAGGTCCTATTCTCCTCACGCCTCACGGCCTCTATTCTAGCTCCTAACTCCTAGCTCCTGGCTCCTGCTTTTATGATACAATCAGGCCATCGGGGAAGGGGTGCCCTATAACCAGGAGAAGATGATGCGAAAAACAGGGACAATGCATTTTGTGATCATGTTACTCTTTCTTTTCCTGACGGGCGCGGCGACTGCCCAGCCCCTCGTTGTAAAGCTGCCGGTGGCCGTGGAATGGAAAGAGGGCAAGGCTTTGCCTTTGCAGGCTGCGAATTTCGTTGTTTATGAAAACGGTAAGCAGCAGGAGATCATTGAGGTTATTGGGCCGGACAGCCCGATGATCGTGATGCTGGCGATCAACACCGCTACGGTCGATGCTAATCTGCTCGATATAATTAAGCGTAGTGCCATCGGCTTTGTCAACTCGCTTCCGGAGCAGGCGCAGGTGGCTTTGCTGGAGGTGAGACTTGGAACAAAATTGCTGTTGCAGCCGACCGGCGACCGCGCGCAGCTTGCTGAAGCCATCGGCAGCCTCGGCTCGGGCGGCACCAGCACGATCTTGGAATCGCTGGAGCAGATCGCCTCGAGCGCTGCCGGAACACTGCAGAAATATGATGCCCGTGTGGCGATGGTTGCGGTGACACGCGGCATCAGCTTCGGCAACTATCGCGATATGGTGCGGCGCGGCCAGGTCTCGGGGCGCAACCCCTTCGGGCGGTACGATGACATCAGGCGTTACGGAGACAAAATCTCCAATGCTTTGAAAGCCATTGTTAGCCTGCCGCCGCTTTATGCCCTGCACATCGGGCGCACGGGTTTGGGCGACTCTCCAGCTCCTTTTACTCCCGGGCTCGGCAATGTGCCTTCTCCTCCCGGTCGAGGCGGAAGTCTGGAGGGGCCGACGGGCAGCGGCGAGGTGCAGGGGATGATCGAAGAGGCGTCGCTTAACGATATCGCTAAAGATGCCGGCGGCGTGGCGCTGTACCCGGCCGAACAGGAGGAGAGCATCTCGGAACACTTGATGGAGATAGCAAAGGCGCTGCGCTCTACCTACGTCGTCTCCTACGCCACCTCATATCCGAAGCCCGATGGAAAGATCAGAAAGGTAAAGGTGAAATTGCTCGACGAGCAGGGCAAGGAAATTAAAGGGGCAGACCTGCGGTACAGGGAGGCCTATCGCCGGCCTAAGGAGTAATGCGCTATGGCCAGGATTGCGAGTCCACTCTTTATCTGTGTCCTGATGGTTTCGAGCGCCTGGCCGGCCGAGCTGGAGCGCCGCGCTCGGGCCGGCCTGGACAAACTGCGCGGGCTTGCCGGAGAGCTGGAGGAGGCCGCTGCGCTGCTCAAAGCGCAGGTCGATAAGCTGGACCGTAATGCAGTTTCGCCTGCTCCACGGGCTGAGGCCGAGCGGGTCAGGCGGCTCGCCGTCGAGGTAAAAAAGCTGGCGAAGGAGGCGCGCCGGCTGCTTAAAAAAACCGCGGCGCGCGGTGCCGGAGCGTTTGGCTTCATGCAAATCCCGCCGATGCGCACCAAACCCAACCGCAAGTACTCGCGCCCGCAGGAGCGAGACGACCCTCTGATGCGCGATCTCGAGGTGGACCGCGAGGCGGCCTTGATGGAAAGCATCAGGAACATGAGGCCAAACGCTGCGGAAATCGTCAACCTTGCCGCCGAGATATCCGGGTTGCTCGAGGAAGAAATCGACGATAAGCGGCTGCGCGAGGTGGAGAAAAAAGCCGATAGGATCGCCGATTTGGCTAAAGAGATAAAGCTGGCCCTGGAAGGGAGATTTTAAAACAAGCTTCAGCTATCAGCCGTCAGCCTTCAGCAAAAAGAGGAAATGCGAGAGGTAGGTCTTGCTGATGGCTGAAAGCTGACGGCTGATAGCTTACCAATTACACGAATCGGCACGAATAAAAAAGCCCGGAGCCATCAGGCTCCGGGCTTTTTGCTTTAATCGAAATCAGAAGAGGAACTTCAGCGCGAACTGGACTTCGCGGGCGTCGAACTGCGAGCCCACCGTGCCGAAGTTCGAGCTATTGATAGCCCTGACCGGGACCGGGGATAGATTAACGCGGTTGAAGAGGTTGAAGAATTCGGCGCGGAACTGAATGGCAGCTTCCTCTGCACCGAACCAGGGGACCTTGATGTTCTTGAAGACCGCGAAATCGACGTTAGCGAAGCCCGGGCCGCGGAAGGTATTGCGGCCGAGCGCTCCGGTTTCGCCGAGCACTGCTAGATAGGAAGCTCCCCTGAACAGGCCGGCTGTACAGTTAGTCTGCACCGGAACAGTCGTCCCGCTGCGCCGGCGCGAAGTCGAAGGTAGGCTCGGGCTGCAGGGAGCACCGCCGAAGACGTCGCGCTGGAAGGTCGAACGCTTTACGCCGCCCAGTATCCGGTCCGGCGCCCCGGTCGGGAAGGGACGGTCGCCTCCGACGAAGTCGCCGTTACCATGCGTGTCGGGGATAGTGACCGAGAAGGGACGGCCCGACTGCAGGACCACGATGCCGTTGATCTGCCAGCCCCCCAGGACCTTCCCGAGGAAGCCCTGCTGGTCGCGGAAGAAGGGCAACTCCCAGATATAGTTGATCGCCAGCCGCTGCGTGGCATCCAGGGCCGAGAGACCCCGCTCGAGGAAGATGCGCGTGGGATCGACGGTGAAGATGCCGTCGTTGTCGGAGCCGAAGACGTCCGAGTCGGTGTCCATCATCTTAGAGACCGTCCAGGCCGCCTGGAAGGCGTTGCCGCCGCTGAACTTCTTCTGCACCTGGAGCTGGAACGAATGGAAGATGCTGTTCACAGCATTGGCGCGGAAGTTGATTCCGGTAAAGTCCGGGTGCAGGCGGGTCGTACCGAAGTCGGCCGGACGCCCCAACCCGAACGGGTCGGTCGCGCCGAAGCGGTCGCCAGCGAAGCGATTGTAGTCCTCGATCAGCGACAATTTCCTGCCCGCCGAGCCGACGTAGTTGGCCTCAACCACCAGGTCGCGCCTCAGCTCGCGCTGCACCCCGAAGAACCAGTTCTGCACGTAGCTTGTCCCAAGGTCCGGGTCGGGGACGCGCAGCGAAATGCGGCTGGTGGCGATGAAAGCAGACGGCGGCTCGCCGCGCGGCAGGCGGTTGTTCGGGTTGTTTATATCGAACAGCCGTCCGACGTTATTGCCGAAGAAGTTCAGGAAGACCCCGAAGGCGTGCAGCGGCGGGTTGAAGCGGACGTTCGAGGTGACGTTGAAGAAGATGCGGTCGTAGCCGAGCCCGTAGCCGCCTCGTATCGAGGTCTTGCCGTCGCCGAAGGGGTCCCAGGCGAAGCCGAAGCGGGGCGAGAAATTATTATGGTCCCCCTCGTACAGGTCCTCGACCAGGTCCGGATTAAACTGGATGGTGCCGGTCTTGACCCCGAGCGGGTCGAAACGCCCCGAGTTGGCCACGCGCTCGAAGATGTTATTACCCTGGCCTGGGATCCAGTTCGATTGCCGCCCAAAGACCTCCTTAGGGACCGAATAGAGGTCGTAACGGATGCCATAGTTCAGTGTCAGGCGGCGCGTTACCTTCCAATCATCCTGGAAGAACACGCCGAACTCAATGTTGCGGAAGCCGCGTTGGAAGTTCGGGAATACCCAGTTGCAGTTAGCGCCGGTCCTCAGGCATTCCGGGGGACTCTTGGAGAGTTCCAGCGGGTTGAAGGCGATGAACAGGAAAGTCGGCTGGTCGAGGAAGGCATCGCCTATCGAGTCGATGTCGAACTCGCCGCGGCTGGAGACGTCGAAGATGCCGTTCTCCATATTGCGGCGGAACTCGGTGCCGAATCTGATGCCGTGCTTGCCGATATTGAGCGAGATAGTATCGACCCACTGGAAGGTGTGTTCGGTAAAGAGCTGTGGGAATCCCGAATAGGCGCCGACGCGAGTGATGGCCGAGGGCCCGATGAAAACGACCTCGGGCAACGGCATCGGTTCGGCCAGAATATCGCCGCGCCCCTTGTTCCAGCCGAAGCGGAACTCGTTGGTGGTGCGCGGCGAGAAGATGTGAGTCAGAGAGAGGGAGAGGTTGTTGCCCGACCCGAAGAAGGGATCGGTAATTCCATCTCTCACCGCGGCGTTTTGAAAGTTGATCAGGTTCTGGTCCGACTTCTCCTGCGTCCAGCGCGCCGAAAAGATGTCTTTCCCCTCGTTGAATTCATTGTCGATGCGGATCGAGTATTGGTCGCGCGTGAACTTTTGCCGCGGCCCAAAAGCGTAAGAGCTGATCACGGGCAGCGACGGATTGGAGACCAGCAGCCGCCAAAGTGCTTCGGCCCGTTGGGACATCTGCGCTATCTCGGCATCGCTGAACTGGACTCCGATGACGCGGGTCCAGAATGAGCGGGCTATCGCTATGTCGGCAGCATCCACGTCGCCGTCGCCGTCCCAATCGGCAAAGAAGGAGCCGCCGAAGCCGCCGCCAAAGCCGGGCCCGCCCTCTGCGATAATATTCGCCGCGATGTCACCTGCGGTAAAGCGTGTGGCTGACGGGGATGTGCCGACCGGATGGCGCCTCAGCAGTTGAGCGACCTTCGAGTCGGCCAGCGCCCCGCTCAGCGCGCGCACGAACTCGGGCGACTCGGCCTGGAAGGACGAGCTTTCACCGAAGCTGACCCGCTCCCCCTCGTAGTAGCCGAAGAACCAGGCCTTGTTTCTTTTGATCGGCCCGCCGAAGGTGAAGCCAAACTGGTGCTGGATGAGGGGCGAGGTGTCCTCCTCATCGGTGAACTCGCGCGCATCGAGCGCGTCGTTGCGATGGAATTCGTACACCGAACCGTGAAACTCGTTCCCACCCCGCTTGGTCACCACGTTGACCACCGCGCCGGCGTTGCGTCCAAACTCGGGCGAAAAGTTGGTCGTCGAGAGGCGGAACTCCTGGACCGCGTCCTGCGACGGCACCAGCGTTGGAACGCCGCCTATCCCTGGGTCGTTGTTGTCGATGCCGTCGATTAAGTAATTGGTGCCGCGGTGGCGGTTCCCCTGGGCGACGAAGCTCGAGCTGTCGCTCGCCTGTAAGTTCAGACCGCCCACGCTCAAGACGCCGGGCTGAAGCTGGGCAAGCTGAAAGATATTGCGCCCGTTGAGCGGCAGGTTCGACACCTGCCCGCCGCCGACAATAGCAGAAATCCTTCCCTCCTCGGTGTTGACGGCAGGCGCTTCGCCTACCACCTGCACTATTTCGGTAATCTCGCCGACCTCGAGCTTGAAGTCAACGCGCTTGATCTCGCCAACTGTAAGCTGAAGGTTAGAGTTGACGATGCTCTTGAAGCCTTCAAGCGCTGCCTTTATCTCGTATCGGCCAGGGAAAAAGTTGGTTGCGCGGTAGAGGCCCTCGTCCCCGGTTACCACCTTGCGGGCCTCTGCCGTCTCCATGTTGGTGATGGTAATCGTCACTCCCGGCAGTACTGCCCCGGTAGCATCGGTTACCACACCGGTAAACGTACCCTTCTCCACCTGCGCCAGAGCCGAGGCGCTCAGCAGGAGAAGGGCAAGAAACGGAAAGATCATCAGCCTTGTCCTAAGCCCCATATCATCTCCTTTCTCGGACAAAGGTTTGGCGAAAGCGATAAAACTTATATTGAAATGCAATTCATGTGCCAAAGGAGATACTGTTAATGGCCCTCTCCTTAAGCTTTAGTTTTCAGTCACTTAGGACAGTCCCCTCCGGGGTTCTCGCCGCGCCGCACCACCACAAATCCAAGAATTTGAACAGCAGATTCAAGTTTTTGGACTCGAGCTTATTTTCGGATTATTCCAAAATGTTGGACAGGCGATTCAATTTATTGGATAAACCTGGGAGAAGTGGCGGGGGCTGGGTTGCGGCTTCGTCTGGAAGTTACTGTAAATAAAAGAAAAATTAAAACGGACCGGAGATGCTTTCGCTGGCATGCTAATTGCTTGAATGCTGCCGCGCAGGTGGTGTAGTCTGCGCGCCTGTTATGCAGGTTAGAGTGTTGAGCGACACCGCAGGGAATCCGAAAAATTGAGGGACAGGCCGCTGTGCCTGCCCGCGAGGTGGGCAATCGCAGGGGGCTGCCCCTAACTCTCTGTGGTAGGTCAGTAGATGAGGAAATTCATGCTGCAAAGCTCAAGGTTGCTCGATGCCAAGGGCGCTGCGATTGCCGGCGCCTTGGCGAAAGGAGGTCACTGCAATGGGATTTAGGAGTATGCCCCGATGGTTTGGGGCACATCTGCTCCTCATTGCCCTGTTGTTTACCCCTCTGACTCTCGACCTCAATGCACAGGTCGAGAAAGGGGGCTTTACAGGTGTGGTTAAAGATACTACTGGAGCCGTCCTCCCCGGCGCCTCGATCACCATCAGGAACATGGGGACCAACGAGGTCAGGAAGGCGCTGACGAACGATCAGGGTCTGTATCGCGTTACCGGCCTTGTGCCGGGCGTATACGAGTTGCGGGCCGAGCTTCAGGGCTTTAAGGCCAAGCTCGACACCAACGTTGACCTGGCAATCTCCGAGATGAAGCGCGTCGATTTCGTGCTCGAGGTGGGTGAGATCCAGGAGGTGATCACGGTGGTGGGTGAGGCGGCCCTGGTCAACACCGAAGAGGGAAGAGTGGCGGCGCGCGTCAGCGGCCGGCAGATCACCGAGCTGCCGCTCAACGGCCGCAACGTCTATCAATTGATCCGCCTGGCTCCAGGTGCAGTTAACAGCACAGGCGTTACCTTCTACGGCGGCGAGGCGGGCGGCTTCGGCGGCTCTCCTTCGGCCGACACGGTGGTCAACGGCGTGCGCCAGGAGTTCAACGGCTTCCTGATGGACGGCGTGACCAACCGCAACTTCGGCACCGCCGGCGCGATGTTCACTCCTTCGGTGGACGCGGTGGCTGAGTTCAGGCTTGAGACCACGAACTTCTCGGCCGAGTTCGGCGAGGCTGGCGCCATGATCACCAACCTGGTGACCAGGAGCGGGACCAACGAGTTCCACGGTTCGGCCTGGCAGTTCCATCGCAACGATAACCTGGACGCGTCGAATTATTTCGATCCGCAGGAGTTGGACGACTCCGGTAATTTTGTGCGCAAGCTGAAGCCGGAGTTTAAATGGAACCAGTTCGGCTTCACCGCCGGCGGGCCGATTCGCAAGGACAAGACCTTCGCCTTCGGCTACTACGAGGGCTTCCGGCTGCGCACCCAGGAGGCGCAGTCGTTCTTCGTCGAGACCCCGGAGTTTCGCGATTTCGTGACCAGGAACTTTCCGGGCACGGTGGCGGCCCTGCTCTTCAAAAGCATACAGACGCCGACGCCGACCAGAAGTATCGTTACCGTTTCCGACTACGCGCAGGCCTTCTCGGGCTTCGGCTACGATTGCCAGCCCAACTGCGGCGCGTCCATAGCGGACACGCTCAAGGCCTTTCCGCGCTTCGTCAAGTTCGCGGAGCTGGCCGACAGGTTCCGGGCCCTGCCGGATGACATGCCTATGATCGGCGAGCTGGACGCGACCTTTCCGGCAAACCAGACCTCGGACCAGTTCATGCTCAGGCTCGACCACTCCTGGAACGACGGCAAGGACAAGATGATGGGGCGCTACTCGTTCCTGCGCTCGGGTTCGATCTCCTTCCAGCCGCCGACTCCACGTACCCTGTCGGATTCGACCGTTTCGGACCGCATCCAGAACTTCGCGTTCACCCAGACCCACATCTTCTCGCCGACGGTGGTCAACGAGTTCCGCTTCGGCTTTGCCCGCACGCGCGACGACATCGTCTGCACCACCTGCGGCATCCCGCTGATCGGCTTCGACAGCGGCGAGGCGCAGATGGGGGCCTACAACGGCTTCCCGCAGCTCTTCCGCGACGAGGTCTTCGAGTGGCGCGATATCCTCTCGATTAACCGCGGCAACCACGGCTTGAAGGCCGGCGTCGAGTTCCGGCGCCGCCGCGAGCCGAGCGAGTTCAACGTGGCGCGCCCCAGCTACTACTTCTTCGACATGTTCTGGTTCGCGGTCGACTCGCCCTACCTGCAGATTGCGGGCGTCGATCCGGGCGTCGAGATCAGCACGACCAAGCCTGTGACGGCGGCGACGCCTAAGGTCAGGGGAGCGCAGTTGCAGTCCAACATCCGCGACTGGCGCAGCGTCGAGTTCTCCTGGTTCATCAACGACGACTGGAAGGTGACGCGCAACTTCACGCTGAACCTCGGCGTCCGCTGGGACCTCTACGGCCGCCTGCACGAAGCGCGCGGGCGCGGCACCAAGTTCATCCAGCCGAGCGATTCCCTTTTCGGCAACGTGATCTTCTCCCCGGGCTTCGTCAGCGTGGGCGAGGGGACATTTGCCGAGCAGGACCGCAACAACTTCGCGCCGCGCCTCGGTTTCGCCTGGGACCCCACGGGTTCGGGCAAGACCTCGATACGCGGCGGTTACGGCATTGCTTACCAGTCGATGTTCTTCAACCCGCTGGCCAACTCCCGCTGGCAGATGCCCTGGTACTCGTTCAACATCGTCTTCCCGATCTTCGGCTCGGGCAACAGCATCATCTACGGCCCGCCGAGAGGAGTGACGCCGACCTTCACCGGCCCGGCCAGCAACATCGGGCAGGGCGACGTTGGCGGCGGCAACATCATGGGCTGGGACCCGACCAATCCCAACCTTTCCTTCCTGACCGGAATCCAGCCGCAAAACGCGCGCGACCCCTATGTCCAGAGCATCTTCTTCGGCATAGAGCGGGAGCTGCCGAGCAAGCTGGTGGTCAAGGCTAACTATGTATCGACGCTCGGACGCAAGATCATTCGCGCCGAGGACCCGAACCGCTTCCCGGGCGACCGCGTTGGGCTGCCGAACCCGTTAACGGGAGCAAACGCTGGTGACCGCGGCCTGAACCGCCTGAACCCGAACTTCGGCACGCTCCGCTTCTGGCTGAACGATTCGAACTCCAGCTACCATGCCTTCCAGCTCGAGGTCAACCGGGCAGTGAGCGAAGGGTTCGGGTTCAACCTCAGCTACTCGGTCTCCAAGGCCATCGACACGCGCTCCGGCTGGCACAACTCTTCGACCAACGCCAACGGCCGCGCTGATGGCTTCTCGCTCGACCCCTTCAACTTCAGGGCGCGCGAGCGCGGGCCTGCCGCCTTCGATATCAGGCAGAAGTTCAACTTCAACTGGGTCTGGGACCTGCCGAAATTCAGCGGGAGCAGCCCATTCGTCCGTCAGGTGCTGGGCGGCTGGCAGCTTAGCGGCATCCTCTCCTTGCAGACCGGGCCGGCCTTTACCGTCTGGTGCGGTAGATCTTTTGCCGGCGGCTGCGACTGGAACGCCGACGGCTGGAACAACGACCGCCCGCTCCTGAAAGTGGCCCCGCCGAAGGCCAGCGGGCCGCACAGCTTCGTCAACGGCGGCCTGTTCGACCTGAACCGCGATGGCTCGCCGGACCGCGGAATCGGCGGGCCGAACGATCCGTTTGACAACCCTCCGGTCCCCGGCTTCTCGAACCTCGGCCGCAACACCTTCCGCGGCCCGGGCTTCGCCGGCGTTGACCTCTCGATCGTTAAGGACTTCGCAGTGCCCGCCGTTTCAGAGCAGTTCAAGATCCAGTTCCGCGCCGAGTTCTTCAACCTGTTCAACCGCGTCAACTTCCATCTCTCCGAGAGCCCGTTCAACGCCATCGGCAACATCGGGAACCCGAACTTCGGCGAGGCGGTCAAGGCCTTCGATTCTCGCCAGATCCAGTTTGCTCTGAAAGTCCTCTGGTAGAAAACAATAGGGGCGGGGACAACCCCGCCCCCTCTACCTCGTAAGCTATCAGCCGTCATCCTTCAGCTTACTACAACGGCCTCGAGGCCGCCGCTACGTTGCCTGATCTGATGACAACAGAAATAAAATTTGCAAAGCTCCAGCGAATAATTTTGCGCTACAATATTTAAAAGAGGTATTAACAATGCAGATGCTGTCAATTAAGAAAGCGATGACGTGATGAACGCACCGGCAACCGGCAACACAAATTTGCTTTTATAGTCTCTTTCAGATAAACTCTCTCCAATAAGGGGAGCGACTTATGGCGAGAACCGAGATCGGGAAATATCTGGCGGTGGATACCCGCGTGTGCGGTGGCCGGCTGATTTTCAAGGGCACGCGTATTTTAGTCGCTCATGCGCTTGAACTGGTGAAAGCGGGTTATACCCCTGAAGAGGTGGCCAAGCAGTACTACGATCTGATCACGGCTGAGGCGGTGCGGGAGGCGCTGTCGTTGACTCGACGAGGTGTGGTGAAAGAGATTTCTCTGAGGGCGAAGACTGCCGCGTGATTTTGCTTGATCACAACATCACGAAAGATCAAGCGAAGCGGCTCCGTCGCCATCGTATTCACGTTCGACAGGTCGGATATGAAGTCGGTCGGCCAGAGTGGGAAGATCAGCAAGAGATCCTTCGCTACCTGTGTCGCGTAAAGCAACCTACTTTTTTCACCTGGGATCGGGGATTTCTTCAGCGTCGTTTCTGCCACCCTAACTACTGTATCGTCGTCCTGACAGGCCCGGTCACGGAGACAGCTTCGATGATTCGCAAGTTCCTACGCCACCCCGCGTTCCGGACAAAAGCCCAACGTCAGGGGAAAGTGGTGGAACTTTCACTGACAAAAATTACATGGTGGGAGGTTGGCCAAACCCGCCAGCAGCATCTCGCTTGGTAGCTAGATAAAGGTGCGTTCATCTGAAAGCTGACGGCTGATGGCTTACAAAAGCTTTCAGCCATCAGCCGTCAGCTTTCAGCAAAAACAAGGGACAGGATGAGAGGTACATCATTCCCAAGATGAAGGTTCAGACACGACCGGTTGTTTCTCCTCTTGCTGACCGCTGATGGCTGGCGGCTGAAGGCTTGCCTCTTACCGGCAAAGCTCCGGCTTGATGCGGCAGGCGGCAGCCAGCGCCTGCTGCGCCTTCTCTTCCGCTCCCTTCGCCCGATAGGCAAAGCTTAAATTCAATAAGGCTTCGGCGTAGTCGGGCTTGAGGCGCACCGCCTCCTGATATTGATTTATCGCATCGTCCAGCCGCCCGAGGTTGCGATAGGCGATGCCGAGATAGTTGCGCGCCAGCGGGTCATTGCTGAAAATAGCAACGGCGCGCTCGAGCTGCTCTCGGGCCCGCTCATACTGCCTCATCTGCACATAAGCTATCCCCAGGCTCTTGTACCCGTCGCTCAGCTCCGGGCGGAGCCGCACCACCTCCTTGAATTCAGCTATCGCCTCCTCGAAGCGCCCCGCCTGGAGGTAGCTGATCCCCAGATTGTTGCGGGCCTGATGGTTGCGCGGGTTCAGGCGCAGCGTCTCTTTATAACCCGCTATGGCCTTATCCTGCTGGCCGAGCAGGCTGTAACAGCGGGCCAGGCGAAAGAGGGCGCTCTCGAAACCAGGATTTAGCGCGAGCGAACGCTCGAAGGCTTGGGCCGCGCGCCGGAAGTCGCCCAGTTTATACCAGTTGAGGCCGACCAGATAGTGCGCTGTATAGATATTTGCATCCTGGTCTATGACCTTGGCCAGAATTTGATTAGAGCTTTCGAAGCGACCGGCCTCGGCGGCATCCATCGCCTTGAGGATTAAATTAAATATGCTGATTTTATCTTTAGGATCAGCCAGCGGCCCTTTGGCCGGCGGCGGCGCCGCCGAGCCGGCCCCGATGTAGCCGAGCGATTGCAATCGCTCGAGCGCTTCGGGCGAGACGCCTTCGGCAGAGGCGCCGCTTTTGCCCGAGAACCTCTGCTCGAGAGCAGCAAGCTCCTGTCGCAGCCTGGCCGCCAGCGCGCGCTGTTTTTGGTAAATGTTCTCTCTTTCGCCCGGGTCCCTTTCGAGGTCGTAAAGTTCCGGGCGCGGCGCCTCTATATACTTATACCGGCCGTTGCGCACGGCTTTCAGCTCGTGCCAGCCGAAGGAGTTGCGCGGATAGAAGCTCTCGGCGTAGGTCGAGGTTACGGGCGCCGGTTTGCCGGACATCAGCGAGAGCAGGCGTCGCCCCTGGGCCGCCGGCAGCGCATCGGATGAAATGCCTGCCAGTTGCAGCAGCGTTGGGGCCAGGTCAACCGAGCTGACCTGCGTCGCTATGCGCCGCCCGGCAAGCTTGAGGCGCGCGGGCGGCTTGATTATGAACGGTATCTTGATCGTTGCGTCGTAGATGAAAAAACCATGTTCCGACTCGCCGTGCTCGCCCAGGCTCTCACCATGGTCGCTCAGCAGGGCTATGACCGCATTATCATAGCGGCCGCTCTGTTTGAGGTAGCCGAATAACCTGCCGAGCTGCTGGTCAGTATAAGCCACCTCGCCATCGTAGGGGCTGCGGCGGTAGCGGGAGCGGAAGGGCTCGGGCGGATTGTAATCGCTGTGCGGGTCGAACAGGTGCACCCAGACGAAGGCCGGGCCCTGATTGCGCTCGAGCCATTCGAGCGCCTTGTCTATGGTTTCAGAGGCCCGCCTCTGGATGAGGCCGGGATTTATCCCCTGGTATTCCTCCAGATTGAAGTTGTCGAAGTAATGATCGAACCCCTGGTCCAGGCCCCAGGTGGAGTCCAGGACAAAGGCGCTGACGAAGGCCGCCGTTTTCCAGCCGCCGGCCTTGAAGGCTTCGGCCAGGGTGGCATGTTGGGGATCGAGCCCTTTGCCCATAAAATCATGCACGCCGTGGTAGGGCGGATAGGTGCCGGTTAAAATCGAGGCGTGCGATGGGAGGGTGAGCGGCACCGGCACCACGGCATCGGCAAAGAGCACGCCGTCGCGCGCCAGGGCGTCGATATTAGGGGTCTCGATTTGACGATAGCCGTAGCAGCCGAGGCGGTCGGCGCGCAACGTGTCGATAGTGATTAAGATCACATCTCCCTTTTCCGCCGCCTGCAGAGGAACCAGCATGGAAAGCAGGAGCCAGAATATTGAGCGAGAGCAAGAGCGAGAGCGAGAGGCGTGTGGGGAAGAGGAACTGTATGCTTCTGTCATCTCACCCATTGCTACGCCACTACCTCTGTAGCTTTATTGAGATTATTCTACTGGCTCCTGGCTCCTGGATTCTGGCTCCGCTCGCTCAATTTTTTCGCCCGATCGAAGGCGGCGCGCGCCTCCTCGAGCATCCCTTTGCGCTGGTAGGCTTTGGCCAGATTCAGGTGGGCGCGGTAGTCATCGGGATCGATTTCGGCCGCCGCCTTGAACTCGGCGATTGCCTGATCGACCTTGCCCTGGTAGAGGTAAATTTCGCCCAATGCTATGTGGGCCGGAACGAAGCGCGGGTTTATCTCGAGCGCGCGAGAGATCGAAACAACGCTCTCGTCCACCATCCGCTTGCGCAGGTAAATCGCGCCGAGATTATAGTGGGCGTGGAAGTTGGTCGGATCCAGCTCCAGCGTCCGTTTGAGCCAGCGCATCGCCGAATCAAGGTCATTGGTGCCGATATAGCAGAGGGCCAGGTGAAAGGCGCCGAGGGAGTTATCGGGCTTAACCGAGAGCATCTGTTCGAATTGCGGTATGGCGCGCGCATATTCCTTTTGTTTATAGTAGGCCATGCCGAGCAGGTAGCGGACGACGGCGGAGTTAGGCTCGTCTTTGGCGGCTTCGTTCAACTTTTCGATCGAGGCCTCGATACGCCCGCGCTGCTGCTCGGCGAGCGCCTCGCTGACAAGCTCGTAAATTTTGTATTTATCTTTAGGATCGGGCAGCTGGCGCCCCTTTCTGCCCGCCGCAGCGCCCGAGATCGATATGTAGCCGAGGGAGCGGAGCTTTTCCAGGGTCTCCGGGTCCGACGGCCCTGCTTCCGCCCGCTGCGAATTCTGCGAGTAGCGCGCTATGGCCTCTCCCAGCGATGCCTTGAGCCGCGCGGCCAGCGCGGCGTTATCGCTGTAGATATTTTTAAGCTCGCGCGGGTCTTTGGCCACGTGGTAGAGTTCCGGGCGCGGCGCGTCTATGTACTTAAAGGTCCCAGTCCTGATCGCGACCAGCTCGCTCCAGTCGAAGTGATAGAAGGGGAGATAGCTTTCAGCATAAAGCTCCAGGTCGCCGCGCGCCCGGCCCAGGGCGTAAGCGAGCAGGCTCTTGCCCTGCGCCTCGGCCGGCACCTCGTAGCCCAGCGCCTGAAGCGCGGTCGGGAACACGTCGATCAGGCGCACCTGGGCCGATACGCGCGTGCCGCGCTGCTGGCCGCGCGGAAATTTTATGATCAGCGGGATGCGCAGCGTCGAATCGTATATGAAGAAGCCGTGTGTCTTCTCGCCGTGCTCGCCGAGCCCTTCGCCATGGTCGCCGACCAGCACTATCAGCGTGTCATCGTATGCCCCGCCCGCTTTGAGCTGGGCGAGCAGCCGGCCCACGGCCGCATCGGCCGCAGCTATCTCGCCGTCGTAGGGGCTGTAGCGGGAGCGATAGGGCTCGGGGGGCTCGTAGGGATGATGCGGATCATATAAATGCACCCAGGCGAAGAACTTACCTTTTCTCTCCCGCAGCCACTTGAGGGCAACCTCGGCCACCTCGTCGGCCTTGCGCTCGACCGAATCGAGGCTCACCTCGCCGAGCCTGGTGAGGTCGAAGTTGTCGTGGTAATAATCGAACCCCTGCGCTAGCCCGAAGCGGCGCTCCAGCACCGCCGCCCCCACGAAGGCCGCGGTCGCATAGCCCCGGGCCTTGAGAATTTCGGCAAGCGTGGTGTGTCCGGGCGCGAGTATCTGAGCGCTGAAATCGCGCACGCCGTGAGACATGGGATAAAGCCCGGTCATCAGAGAGCAGTGGGCCGGAAGCGTTATCGGTATCGGGGTAAAAGCGTTCTCGAAGAGCACGCCGTCGCGCGCCAGTTCCGAAATGGCCGGCGTGGCGAGCCGTTTATAGCCGTAAGGCTCCAGATGGTCGGGCCGAATCGTATCGATCGAGATCAAGAGAAAATTGGCGCTCGAGGCGGGCCGGGCCGACGGAGATGGAGATAGCAGGTAAAGGCAAAGCAGAAGAGCAAGGAGGACGGCTAACAAGCTGATCCGGCTTTGAACCAACATCGAGCATAAAGTATCACAAAAAAGCATCGGCGCGCAATTTACAGGGCCACGGAGATCGCGGAGAATTAATTCCCATGCTCTGCGATCTCTTCGGTCAAAATCTGTGATAAAATAAGCCTCACGGAGGATGGCTATGCTGCAAAGGCTTTTATCTCTATTACTTTTGGTGCTGATGCCGGTCCTCGCCGCCGGGGAGGAGAAGGCGCAACGGGAGGAGCGCTCGCTCGAAAGATATTTCAAAAAATGGCTCGAGGAGGACGTGGTCTATATAATCACCGACGAGGAGAGGGACGTCTTCAACAAGCTGACCACGCCCGAGGAGAAGGAGAAGTTCATCGAGCAGTTCTGGATTAGGCGCGACCCGACGCCGGGCACGGTGGAAAACGAGTTCAAGGAAGAGCACTACCGGAGGCTCTCCTACGCCAACAAACGTTTCGCCAGCGGCAAGCCGGGCTGGAAAACCGACCGCGGACGAATCTATATAAAATTCGGCGAGCCGGATGAGATCGACTCGCATCCCGTAGGCGGCCAGTACCTGCGCCAGCCGCACGAGGGGGGAGGGTCGACCGCGACCTATCCCTTCGAGGTCTGGCGCTATCGCTATATCGAGGGGCTGGGCCAGGATATCGAGTTCGAGTTCGTCGATCGCTCCTGGAGCGGCGAGTATACGCTGGCCAAAAACTATGAGGAGAAGGACCTTTTCCTTTACGTCGATGGCCTGGGCTTGACGCTGCGCGAATACCTCGGGCTGGAGACCAGGCTGCAGCGGCTTACCTTTTCGCCCGGCAACGCCTACAACCCGGTGTGGGCGGGCAGGCACTATCAGCGCAGCAAGGACCAGCCCTTCGCCCGGCTCGGGCAGTACTTCGCCACCCAGCGGCCGCCCGAGATCAAGTTCAAGGACCTGCGCGCTGTGGTCGAGACGAAAATAACCTACAACCATCTCCCCTTCCAGATGCGTCAGGACCTGATCCGCCTCGATTCCGAACGCTGGCTGGTGCCGATAACCATCGAGATCAATAATCAGGATTTAAAGTACGAGCGGAAGCAAAGCGTCTATAATGCCAAGGTCAACGTCTACGGCATCGTCACGGGAATCAACGGACGGGCCTTCGCCGAGTTCGAAGACACGCTGAATTCGGATTACACCCAGGAGCAGATTTCCATAGGGCAAAAGCAGCGCTCGATCTATCAAAAAATGGTGGCCCTGCCGCCGGGCCTTTACAAGCTCGACCTGGTGGTCCGCGACGTCTACAGCGGCAAGATGGGGACCTGGCAGGGGAGGATCGAGGTGCCGAGGATCAAGCCCGAGGAGCCCGCGGCCAGCACCCTGGTCCTGGCCCGCTCGCTGGCCACCCTCTCCGACTCGCCGCAGCGACCGATGCAGTTCGTCATAGGCGACGTAAAGGTCGTGCCCAACGTCAGCCAAACCTTCGGCAGCAACAGCATCATCGGCGTATACATGCAGGCCTACAACATAGGTATAGACCAGGCGACCGGCGCCCCCTCTCTGGAAATCGAGTACCAGATAGTCAAAGATGGAAAGGTGGTGCAGAGGATCCAGGACCCGAAGGCGAGTTCCGTTTACTACTTCTCGGAGGAGCGATTGGTCCTGGTCAAAGGCATTGCCCTGCGCAATGCCCAGCCGGGCGCATATAAGTTGAGAGTGGTGCTGCAAGATAATGTCAGGGGAAATAGAATTCTTCAGGAGGCGGACTTTAAAGTGGCGGCGTCGCAGCCCGTCGCGAGTTCGGGATAAGCGTTAGTTTGTCTTGTCCTTCTCGGACTCCTCTCTCATCGCCCGTTTGAAATTCTTGATGCCTTCGCCCAGCCCGCCCATGATCTGCGGAATGCGCGAGGCGCCGAAGAGCACGAGCACGATGAGGAAGATGATGAGCAATTCCTGAAAACCCAAACCGGCCATTTTTGTAATCCTCCCTAAAACCTAGCTCAATCTTACGCAAAACAACGACGGTTGTCAAATTCGGCGCGAAACAAAGAAAAGGAGTTAGAAGCTAGGAGTTAGGAGCTAGGAGAGCGATCTCGATACCGGGGCGGTGATGCCATAGAAAAAAGGAGAGAATTCAAAAAGCCGGCCCGAGGAGATCATCTACCACCTCTACCCCCACACCATATTCTAGCTTCTAACTCCTAGCTTCTAGCTCCTGCTAAAGCACGATCCGTTCGTTGCCCGCGCGGCGAGTGAAATGCTCTTTATCCAAGAACTCAAGCAGCGGGATGGCGTACTTGCGGGAGAGCCCGAAGAGGTCTTTAAAATCGCCGACGCTGAACCTGGACCCGCTCGGGAAGCGCTCTTTGATCTTGCGCTTAGCCTCAGAAAGGGCCGTGCTGTGCAGGACCAGGTCTTCGTTGATTTTAACCAGCACTTTCTCTTTGATCAGCATATAAAGGATACGCCTGGCCTTTTCCAGCTCGGCCGGTCCGGCGCAGCGTTCCAGGAGCTCTGCCGGCGCGGGCGGCTCGAGTCCAGCTCGGCGCAGCGCTCCTTCGATCTCATCGCGCAGCCTGCGCTCCTCGGGCGAAAGCGAGATCTCGCGCCCGCGTACCGCCACGGTCTCCTCGTAGACGTCGATCTTTCCCGCGCGTTCCAGCTCTTCGAGCACGAAGCGGAACAGCTCTGCCGGGGCCTTATCGAACAGGCGGCTGCGCAGCTCCTCGCGCGGCATGCCGCGCAGCAACGGCTCTCGCCTATGGAACTCTGCGATCTCAGCCAGCGTTGTGCGGCATAGTTCTTGGTATGCCTGGCTGTCGATGAGATGAAAGGGACTGCGCGCGGCTGCCTTGATCCGACCGGCAGCTTCGAGCTTCGAGACGACCTGTTCGAGCTGCGGCCGCAGCAGCCCCAGGCGGGCCGTAAGCAGGCGCTCGTCGATGCCGGCGAGCTTGGACTCTTGGACGAATATCGCAACTTTTTCCGCATCATCGACCTTTTCCAGCCGGCTTAGGACATCGCTGGCATGGCGGTCGTTCAGCTTGTGTTTCTCGGGCAGATTGTCAAGGACTATGCCGCCGCCTGTGGTAATGGCGGGGGAAAACTGCCGGATGATAAACGGGTCTCCGATCAGGGTCACGGTCGGGCTTTCCAGCCTGAGCTGGGCGTAGCACTCTTCGCCCGGCGCCAGCTCGCGTCTGCCGAGCAGGGCCACGCGCGCTATGATCTCGCTCGTCCCGTGATGGAAGCGGACCCTGGTCAGGCTCCTGAGCGGCCGAGATGAGGGGAGCAGGCTCAGCCTGACGTCGAGCATGGATGATGGGGAAAGAGTATCGGGCGGCGCAAGCACCATGCCCCGCGCGAGCTGTTCGAGAACAACGCCGTGCAGGTTCACCGCCGTGCGCTGGCCGGCGCGCGCCCGCTCGGTCTGCTGCCCGTAGACCTGGAGGCCGCGCGCCCGCGTGCGGATGCCCGGCGGCAGGATTTCGATCTCCTGCTCCTTTTTGATTTCGCCCGAGAGGAGGGTGCCTGTTACTACGGTGCCGAAGCCGCGTATCGTGAAGGCGCGGTCAATCGGCAGGCGAAAAATCCCTTCGGGTCTCTTTTCGCTAACCTGCGCCGCGCGCCGGAGCAACTCCCGCTTCAGGTCTTCGATCCCCTCGCCGGTGCGGGAGCTGACCGCAATTATCGGAGCGTCGGCGAGAAACGAGCCGGCAACCAGTTCGCGCACCTCGGCCTCGACCAGTTCTAACAGGTCGCTATCGACCAGGTCCCTTTTGGTAATGGCAATGAGGCCGGTCTGGATCTTGAGCAGCTTGCAGATATCGAAGTGCTCGCGCGTCTGCGGCATAATCGATTCATCTGCCGCGACGACCAGCAGCACCATATCGATTCCGCCCACACCCGCCAGCATGTTTTTGACGAACTTCTCATGGCCCGGCACGTCGATGAAGCCGAATTTCACCCCGTCCAGTTCCATATGGGCGAAGCCCAGGTCTATTGTGATGCCGCGCAGCTTCTCTTCCTTCAACCGGTCGGGGTCCGTGCCCGTAAGCGCCATGACCAGGGCGCTCTTGCCATGATCGATATGTCCGGCCGTTCCAACGATAATATATTTCATATTAGTAGCCAGGACTCGGACTCCAGAATAAATCGGAACCAGCTTTTCGTTCCGGCTCTTGCATTTGAAATATATCACCGAAGCAGCACCGAGACAAATGAACTGCTCCATCCCGGCTCGAGCAAGGATGGGGTTTCGCGCTTCATCGAGGCGGCTTGCCCTGGAGGCAGAGGCCGCGCTCTCCACGCATGGGCGGGCAGCTTTTTCACAAGCGCTGCGGGAATTTCTGAAGCGCCCGGCTCCGCCAGCCGAAGCAGCGCTTCGGGCTTCGATGACTCATGTTCAGCCTGCCCTCGATTCTGTGGGCCGGCAAGGTGGCGCTGCAGAAGCTTCACTATGAGTTCGTTACCTCCAGCTCCTTCGGCCCGCCAGCAGGCTGTCAGATTTCCATAGCGCGCCCGGGCCTCACCGTAGTCCTTAAAAATCGCAAATAGAAGCTCATCAAGATGCCAGAGGGCCTCGCCTTGCCGGTGATTGATGAAAATACTCACTTGGAGTAACGGAGCATTGGACCAAGCGGGTTTCCAAGGGAGTGGGTGTAGCGGTCCCAAACGCGAGTGCGAACCGAGATGGGAAAAAGGGGAGCGTAGAGCTTTTTCTTGATAAATGGGAGTTCATTAGCCTGGATATACTGCGGGCTGATGCCAGGATAGAGCTTAAGGTCTGCAGTGTTTGTCGAGGAAAAAAGAGTTGACAAAGCACTGCTAAGAAATTATCTCAAAACTGATGAAAGCCGACGATACCAGAGCAAGCTACATGCAAACTGTAACAGACCGAGATAATTCCGTGCCTTCTTCTCATATCGAACTAGGATGGCCCGGCACTTCGATAGCCAAGCCAGAGTTCGCTCGACAACCCATCGCCGCGCAGGGTGCTTGTTTCGTCCGCCGCTATCCAGCTTCTCCTCTCCAATGCGGCGAATGTGTGGAATATACTGGTAGTTTTCTACAGCTTGATGGCCAGTTGGGTTGTCGTAGCCTTTGTCCAAACAGAAGTGCTGCGGTTGTTCCGGCGTTGGCTTGGGGCGATCCACAACAATGGCCTCGATGGTCTCGACCAGAAGCTTTGTGTCATGGACATTGGCTGGGGCTACAACAATCGATAGCGGCCCACCATGCGCTTCCAACAGCAAGCTGCGTTTTGTGCCGTTTTTGGCCCGATCCGTTGGGTTCGGGCCTACTTGCTCCCCCCCAACCTTGCACGGCTATCGCAGCATCGGCAGCCTGCCATTGCCGGTTTACTGCCCCCAAGTTCCTCGCATTCTTCCACCAGCATAGACCAGAGCTTCTCGAATCATGCGTTCGTATCAACGTTGAAAGTAGCGATGGATTGTACTGTCGTCCCCATAAACCTTGGGTATATAATTCCATTGACAACCGCTGCGCAGGCGAAAGATTATCCCGTCCAGTCGAGCCGCCGATCGACTCTTGGCCGACCTGTGGGCTTTGGTGGGTCGTCGGCGTCCAGTCTGGTCGCTTCCAAAGCTCGTCGGGAACCTCCCACAGGGTCGGCATCCGTGGCTTTCTGCCCATATCCATCTCCTTTTTGTTTGTCCTCTATCATCATATCATATACCATCCTATATGGGTTTTGAGATAGTTTCTTAGTCTGTCTTTGGACCCACTCGATGCGAATCGTGTCAAATGCCCTGCGTAAGGCCACCACGGCCGTGCTCTTCGACAAACCCGAAATATAGAGACGCGAAATAGGAACCGTTACATGCCTGCGTCGAGGAGGGACGCATATCTTTATTGTAGGTTGCCAGCCGCTTCACCCCCGCTCCACAAGGTGGAGAGGGGGATTGGGGGTGAGGGGGCAGGCAGGCGATTGCAGTTGGCGGCTTAAATTTACCTGCAATTGTGATATGCGCCCGTCGGGGAGAAATGACTTGACAAAGCCCTGCTACGTATCGAGAATGGCCGAAGACTTTCATCGAGGTGGATTTGCCCATACCCTATAAGGGCATGAAGCTGGCGAGCCGCGCGTGTGGTATCCTATCGTTACCGCGCTTGCGTTCCGCAAGCAAGGAGGCCATGTTTACTCGTATTTCGCATAGCTCCGAAGTTTTCCCCTGATTGTTTTGCTGATCCTCAAACCGGTTCCGATTAAAGTTTTAGTCCTCGGCTGGAACTTCGTCGCTATCTTTTCCACCTCCCGGCCGATTTCTACTTCGACCGATGCAGATTTCTTCATGGCTAAGACCTGAGACGGATAAATGCTGTTATGACCAGTGATAAGAAAACTGATAACGCATGCCAGCGCAGCGTATGGTGCTATTTCAGATCCAAATAGCTCCACGGCCATGATGCTTGCCGCGATAGGCGTGTTGGTTGCCCCTGCCAGAACGCTCACTAAACCGAGCGCGGAAAACGTCGCTATGTTTAGCCCCAGGACCTCGGCAAGCAGGGCTCCGGAGGTCGCGCCGATGAAGAATATCGGAGTTACAGTTCCGCCGCTTCCGCCAAAGTTAAGGGTAACGCTGGTAAAAATCGCTTTTAAAATAAAAGCGTACCAGACAACTCTTTCGCCTTGCAGAGATGCTTCGAGCCTTTCTGTACCAAGCCCGAGATATTCCTCGGAAAATATAAGAGCTAAAACCAATAGGGCAGAGCCGCCGATAATACCCTTCAGCGGCGGCCATAACCGCACCTTTTCGGACAGCCCTTTGGCCGCTCTCATCGATTCGATAATAAAAACCGAGCAAAAGCCGAAGAAAACTCCGGCCAGGATCGTCTCGATGAAAAACGATTCGTTGAAAACAGGTGCGAAACTTATCGGGTGATAGAAATATTTGATCCCGAATGCCGATGCCACCTGATAGCTTATGATCCCGGCGACAAAAGATGGCAGGAGCACGTCATACAAGAGACTTCCGATAAAAAGCGCTTCGACCCCGAAGATGGCTCCGGCTATCGGTGTGCCAAAGACAGCGGCAAATCCTGCGCTGATGCCGCAGATTACTAGCTTCTTACGGTCGGTATCGTCGAACCTAACCAGGTCGCCGAAAAGCGACGAGAGCCCGGCTCCTATCTGAGCCGCCGGTCCCTCCTTGCCGGCCGAACCGCCGGCGGCTATGGTTATCACCGTGGCGACAAGCTTTACCGGGACAACTATGGCTCTTATCCTGCCCGAGCGCTTGTGAACCGCCTCAATAACCTTTTCGGTCCCATGCCCTTCTGCGTCCGGTGCCAGGTATCGTATGGTTAAAGCGCTTAGGAAAAAAGCGACCGGCAACAAGAGATAGTAATGTGGGTATTGGTTGGTTAGTGTCGTGGCCCAGCTCAGAACCTTCAAGAACAGGGTTGTTGACAAGCCGACCATGGCTCCGACCACTGTGGCCAAAACCACCCATTTGAGAACGCTAAAGAAGAGAATCGCCTGTTCTGTTAATCTTCTTGCCACACCTCGTTCCTTGTTCCTTCCACTGAAACATTATAAACTATAACCGCATGATTATATGGGCGAGAATGCTCGATGGCTTTCGCTGTTTTAGGCTAATCCGCTTGCAGGCCCTTTCGCGAGCACCTGCTTTCGGCTGCACTCCAAATTGTATGCGCTGCTGGCCTAACCCTCGGTTGGACCGGACCGCGCGAAACAAATTTATTCTCGTTCCCGCGATGCTTCATCGCGCGGCCAGTCAACCGGACCGTTGGGCGGCTGCAAAAAGGGATATGAATGGGATAGCTCATGAGGATTAACTACAGAGACCACGATAGAAAAGTCTGGGAGTCGATCTTCCAAAAAGTGCCCGAGGATTGGCTTAAGGCCCCACCCTCAGATGCAAGACGCGGTTTTCGATGGGGTCATTGCAGCCCAGGTGCTCGATAACCTGAGCCGAAGCGACATGGACCTAGCGCTGGTCGAGATCGAACGAGTTACCACAAGCGGCGCGGCTGGATTTTTTGTATTCAATCCCTTTTTAACTTCAGAGCAGCTTGAAGAGTACGCCAAGAGCGATAATCCCACTAAGGACTGCATGCTCGAAGTCTATTCAGACGAGGAACTACGGCAAAGGTTGGCTAATTGGAAGATACTTGCCCTGGCCCAATATGAACATGGGCTTCGAGTAATTGAGGCTACCAAGCGGTAAGGTCAAGCGTGCGTCTTCAGCTAGGCTGCCGTTGATTCTTCGCGCCTCTCCGGATGCTTCCTAACAGCTGGCTGCCGCAACGCAATGCGGCTGATGCTGGACTCGTTAGCTGGCAAAGCCGGGCAGCATGACTTTCGATACTTTATCTCATAAAGAAGCTTTGCCGGAGTCAGAAATTGACACCCTTCAAAGGCCGGCCAGATCTGCTCCATGCAGGGAGGATGAGCGAGCCGCTTCGTCGAGGTGCGTGAGCTTCATTACAGGGGAGCACATGTCCGATGTTTACCCGACGAAGCTTGCAAATAGCAGCCCGCGCTTGGGGCAGAGGAGGCGGGTCGAACAAAAGCTCGCCTTAGTTTCCGTAGGATGAAATATCTTTGCTCGCTTTGTTCCAAAACCGGCGAGCCTACCGCTTAAAGGTTCCAGTCAGCTTAGCCTGTGCGATTACCTTGCCCTCTATTGCCCGGTTGAAGGCAGCCAGGGAAGAATTCGCCTCCAAAGACAGACTCTTGACATTCAAGGCATAAACGATGAACTCATATTTGTGCTCGCCCGATCCAGGCGGAGGCTCAGGTCCGCCCCAGCCCAATTCGCCAAAGCTATTCTTAAGCTCCTTAGCTCCCTTTGGCATATTTGCCGTGCCCGATGCTCCCTCAGGTATAGAGCTGGTGTCCTCAGCGATATTGATAACCAGCCAGTGAACCCAGTTTCTAGCTATCGGGTGCCGATCGATGCATGCCAAGGCAAAGGACTTAGTCTCGCGGGGCCAGTTCCGCCATTCGAGGGGAGGAGAGATATTCTTACCGCCTGATACACCATGGTGCGCATATTTTATCGGGATAGGTCGGCCATCGGCAAAGGCTGCCGATTCGAGGGTGAATTCTCCCTTAGCTGCCGCTAAACCGAGCAGGACAGGCAGTGACAGAGCTACTTCTAAACTCAAATCGAGAACCATCATGGTCTGACCTCCGGCTTGAGGCTATTGTACCACTTCATCCGGCAGATGTGGCTAGAAGGTGTTTACCTTGCCTGAGGGTTCGGGTCGTCCCGCGCCCGGCCGCCGCTCGCATCGGCTCGCGCGCGCCCGGCCCAAAAATTGTGCGGATCGCTCGAAAGCGAGGCGGCTCAAAGAATTAAACCTGGCAGCCTGCTCGAAGCGGGCGGCTTTTCCACAGGAGCTGTGGAAATCTCCGCGCCGGCCGCAGCCAGTCCGGGCAGGCTCGTTGTGTGGGCGCTGCCAGTTAAATCCCGCTCCGGAGCTTGACGCCTGGAGATGGCAGGCGGAAAAGGGTGTGGGTGTAGCGGTTCCACACGCGGGTGCGAACCAGGAAAGGAAGAGGGGAGCGTAGAGCTTTTTCTTAAGAAATGGGTGTTCATTAGCCTGGATGTACTGCGGGCTGATATCAGGATAGACCGCAAGATCTGCAGTATTTGTCGAGGAAAAATGACTTGACAAAACCCTGCTAGGTATCGAAAATGGCTGAAGCTTTTGGTCTTCGTGGATCAGGGGGGGCTTAGGAGATAAACTGCAGGACTTCGAACAGTAGACTTAATAGTTGGGCTGGGTGGTTCACTTGCTAACGAGCAAGAGACGAGCTATTCTTTGTTAGGAGTGAAAGTACGGGAGGTTCTCAAAATGCTTGAGAAAGATGGGTGGTATCTTGTGAGAACAAAAAGCAGCCACCGTCAATTCAAACATCCGACCAAGCCGGGAACGGTCACTGTCGCGGGCAAGCTGGCCTGGACGCACCACCGGGCACACTCAATAGCATTTTGAAACAAGCCGGACTCAAACAGAAGTAGAGGCATCTCATGCGATACGTAGTTGTTGTGGAAAAGGGAGAAAAAAATTATGGCGCTTATGTTCCAGACTTGCCGGGCTGTGTCGCGGTCGCCGAGACCAAACGTGAGGTTCTGAAGTTGATTCGTGAAGCCATCGAATTACACCTTGAAAGTATGAAAGCAGAGGGTCTTTCCATTCCCCAGCCGACGACGAGCAGCGAATATGTGGAAGTATAAGAACAGGTTGTGTCAGCGGCCTCACAAAGCGTTAGAGCGGACGCAGTGTGCGAAGCCTGGCAGATACACTTTGAGAGGCTGTGCCGTGTTTCTCGGGCGGGTTTAGACGGCGAAGAGTGCCGTCTAACACGACGCAACGAGATCGGTTTAGGCTGCAAAAATGGCACTCCAGTTTGTCCATTCAAGCGGCATAGCAGAGTTGATTTAGCAATAGATCTAGCGTCTGCCGCCGAAATAGGATGAACTTAGCATTTTCT
>FWPU01001112.1_pt1 | contig 29920 bp, 30 predicted proteins | sample 2228361 | NCBI WGS metagenome assembly FWPU01 (sample SAMEA103939777, study PRJEB20133) | metagenome | reverse complement strand
ATGATACCCTCACCCTCCCCTTTATCCCCTCCCATCAAAGGAAGTGAGATTAGAAGAGTGGAGGGGAGGTAAAATACAAGTGGGGCAATTTGGCGAAAGCAAATGACTTTTTTTACCATTTGCTTCTCATTGGATAACTTCAGTTCTTCAGCGCTTCAGATCTCATAAGAAGGACAATTTACATCAACTCTTCCTGTGTGTCATTTCAAAATAGTAATAACCTGTGACATTTCAAAATAGAAACATCACTTCAAAGCCTCCATCATTGACTTGCTCTCCCTTAACAGATCTACTATTCATAAAATTCGCAATTTTGAGCCCCAACTCGCTCTATTTTAAGCGGACAGTAGTGATGTGATATACAAAATGGAGGCAATTGTGTTTAAACAAAGAGGAAATGAGTTAAAAATATTCAGGGGACTTTTTGGTAACTTAATATTATTGATATTATTTATGGGTTGTGGTGAAGATGGTGAAGAATATTGGCTTGCCCAGCAAGTTTCTGCAGGAGGATATCATACCTGCGCAGTGACCCAGTCAGGTGGAGTGAAATGCTGGGGAATAATAAGGATGGCCAACTTGGAAATGGTACTCTTTCCTCAGTTCCAGGAGGAGTTGTTGGAACCCCATAATAAATATCCCAAACTCACATTTGGGTGGTGTGTTGCTACCGCAGGAGAGAATGTTCCTTTGAGAACTGTCAATCCTTCTCTTCGTCCTGATGGAACATTATCGGTCTCAAATGTAATGTATTACAACGGGTTTCCAGTGAGCGGAACAGGTGAATGTCCGCAGGAATTTAACGATGATTAATATAACAAAAATACTTTTTTCATGACAATACTTATTGTTACTTCATGTAATAATGAGAAGGGGGCATTATTATTGAGACAATTGCTGGTAATGGAGCAAGTGTTGTTTGGTATGAAGATGGGATTGATGATGAAGGTAGTTTGTTTATTGCAGATACAGGGACATATAGGATTAGAAAGATAGATACTAATGGAATTATTACTACAGTAGTTGGAGGAGGTAACACTTGTGGCTCATTAAACGGTGATTTAGATAATTGTTTACCCACAGAAGTATATTTAATAAATGTAAATTCAATTGCTATAAATAAAGAGAGTGAACTATTTTGGGGTAATGCAGGTTTCTGGGTGTATAAATTAGATTACTCAGGTATAATTTTAAGAGGGTAGCGGGCACTTTTGGTTTTGTGGGAGATGACGATGGAGACGGAGGCCCAGCAAGAGAGGCGCATCTTTCTGGTGTAAATGCAATTGCTTTTGACAATTTTGATAATCTTTATATTGCCACAGTTTATAGAGTCAGAAAAGTAGACCCCGATGGAATAATCACCACCATTGCTGGGGATGATACGGATGAATACAAGGGAGAGTATATTCCTGCCACATCACAAGGCATGATGCCTGTAGGAATACTTCCAGATAATGAAGGCGGAATTTACATTCTTGGTAGTGCTAATTACCGGCTATATTATGTAGATTCAGATGGGATAATCCACACTGTTGCGGGAAATGGAGTGCCTGGTCCTTACGGAGATGGAGGGGATCCATTAAATGCATCCATTGCTCCATGTAGTTGGCGTTTAGCTGGTATGGCATTTGATTCAAAAGGCAATTTATATTTTTCAGATACATGTAACGCAAAGGTGCGCAGGATTGTGTTTAATCCGTAAATTCTAAGAATTCAACATTTTATTTTTTTAAACATTTTAGAATCCTCTCCCTCAATCCTGTTATTGCCTTACCTCTGTGGCTGATTCTGTTTTTGACCTCAATAGGTAATTCTGCCATTGTCTTTCCGTATTCCTGGACATAAAAGACCGGATCATATCCAAACCCGACGCTTCCTCTTGGGGCGAGGGTTATCCTTCCTTCAACAGTTCCCTCAGAGATGAACCTATTTCCATCGGGTAAAGCAAGGACAGCAGAGCACACATAACGGGCTCCTCGTTTATCCTCTGAAACACCCTCTAACTCTTTTAATAACTTTTTAATTCTATCATCGTCATTTGCATTGAAGCCAGCGTATCTTGCTGAGAAAATGCCAGGCATTCCAGCGAGTGCGTCAACCTCAAGTCCTGAATCCTCCCCGATTGTGGGCAGACCTGTAATGGAAGACACGATGCCTGCCTTCTTGAGGGCGTTCTCGGTATAGGAGTATCCATCCTCCTCAATCTCAGGAACCTCAGGGAAATCACTTAATGGGAGAAATTCAAGGGGTATATCTTTAAGTATATCTCTGATTTCTCTTAATTTCCCCTGATTTCTTGTGGCAATAATAATTTTTTTCATATCACTGTTCTTGAAAAATATAAATCAACTGAGCACTGTGGGGAGAGAGGGTGGTTTCGTAAGAGTCAGTGATAACCGACAGTTCATTTCCGCTCCACAATTCCAGAGCAGAATATCTTTTTCCCTTCTCAAGTCCTATTCTGTCAACAGTAAAATTGAGCATTTTTTCTTCGTTTTCCCAGTTAAAAATTCCTGCTACTACAGATGTCTCATTTATCTTTAAAGACCAGATTGATGGAACATAGTATGTCTCGGGATAAACAAGAAGGGTTGCAACAGATGTTGATGGTTCTGAAAAGTTATTAAACATGTCAAGGGGCTTAATGAGAATATTTTGGGACACAGAATTCTTTATCTCGTTGAATATAGGGAATGATTTAATCTTCTGAATGAGATCCACCTTTTCCGGGGGCAAAGAGGAAAGGTCATCACCTAAAGCAAAGATTTTTCCACTCATAAGAACTGATGTAAGATTCATTTTTGCTTCTTCAATAGAAACATCGCGTAGAAGGGCAGTGTCCGGGTCATTTGCAAAAACATAGTTGAGGAAAAATCTATTTGCAATATTTCGTGCCTCATTTTTTATAAAGGAAAAATTGTATGGCACGGCGCTGAATGCAATGTCACCGCCGATTCTTATTCCGTGCGCAAGACCTGCTGTCGGAATTAGTGGCGCACCGCAGGCAAGGACATAGGCATTGTATTCCCGTGCCTTATCAAGGATTGCCTTCATTGCAGACCTGTAGGCAGAGGTGGATGTGGTGTTGTTAAATCTCCTTGCCTCGTAGGCGCCTGCAAAGAGAAAATCAAGTTTTAAATACCTGTAGCCCCAGTTTATTATCTTATCTATCTCAGAGAGGAGCCAGTCCAGTGCTTGAGGGTTGGTTGTGTCAAGGATGAAGTACCTTTCGTATTTCAGATATTTTCCATTCTCATCCTTCAGAAGCCATTCAGGATTGTCCATGTAAACCGGTGCAGTATCAGATACAAGAAAGGGAGCTATCCAGATTCCCGGAATAAATCCCTTATCTTTAATTTTGTTTGCAATTCCATCCATGCCCGATGGAAAATTAGCATTTGCCTCCCAGTCACCCCAGGACCTTTCCCAGCCATCGTCTATCTGGATGTTATTGAAGCCATGCTCCGGAAAGTTCTCTTTTATAAACTGGGCATTCCGGAGTATTTTTGTTTCGTCAATATCGCTGAAGAGTTCGTTCCAGGAGTTCCAGCCGACCGGGATAAATGGTGGTGAAGGAGGAGGATTCATGAGAGCCAGTGCCTCTCCATATTCTTTGAGTCCTGATAGAGCATCAGTGTAAATGCCAATAAATATTGTCTCTGAAGATGTTGATTCGCCTGGATTTAAGACAATTTTGTCCTCAGCAGAATGGTCCTTTACATAGGTCTTGCCACTTTTTACCTTCCAGATTAATTTACCATTAATGAGATAATTTAAAATTCTTGTCTTAAATCTTTGAGCAGTGAGTGTGCCTGTCAGGATGCTTTGTTCGGGTGAGTAAAGTGCAGAGAACCACCAGGAGGTTCTGAAGTCCACAAAGAACGTATCCTCATTGTTCTCCACATTGTCAAAAGCGCTCTCATCTGTTCCGGTTGCATCCACCACTTTGCTTACAACTGCTGGCGACCAGGACTGATAGCCATTTGCAAGCAGGCCCTTGATTTTATCTTCCCCGATTACCCCAGAGCTGTCGAATTCCCCTGCTGAGAGGGCAAAGCCCTTGACTGTAAGTTGGGGCACGGAGATATTTTCAATTGAGACATTTACAGTGAAAAAATTTTTATTATAATATTTGTTGATTCTCAGGGAGATTTTATAACCTTCGTCGCTTATCCCTTCAATCAGAGTGCGGACACCAGAACCAATCTGGTCATCAAAATAATTAACGGACTCCTGAGTTGATATTGAACCCAGATTTATCTCTTTTTCTACCCCGCTTACAGTTAGGTAAGCAATTACATTTATGTTTTTAATGCCCACATAACGCGAAATTATGGAAAAAGTCCCTCCCTCTGTTGTTAAATTAACAACCGGTTCCATAAATTTATTGCTGCAGGAGAATAATATCAGCATGAGGACCATCATCAAGCATCTTTTATATGCCATTGTATTTTTCATCATCCCCTCTCAAATTCTTCAATTTTATTTTTGATTTCCTCAGGGATGGCTGTGGGCTTTTTCGTATCTGCTTTTAAGATTACCATAACTGTATGTCCACAGGCGATAATATCTCCAGTGGATTTTCTTATAATAAGATACTCAAAGATAAAACTTGAGTGTCTCATTTCTGGAACGCGGACGAAGACCTCCAGTTCATCATCAAATCTTGCAGGCGATTTATACTGACAGGCTGCATTCGCAATGGTAATATCATACCTGCGGTCTTCTGAGAAGATAAACCTGATTCTGAGATTTCTGAAGTAATTGACCCTGCCCACCTCAAAATATGTGAAATAATTGCCGTTGTAAACTACACCCTGAGCATCTGTTTCAGCGAATCGGACCCTGAGGGTTGTGGAGAATTTATATCTTGTTCTATCCAGTTCATATTTTATTCTGGGGAATCTGCAGTCCATGGAATTTTATTATATTATTGTGACCTGAGAAGTGCAATTAAGTCCTTTGCATTTTTAAGGGCATGACCTGCCACATCATTGTTGAAGTATACGAAAACATCCTTCCCCTTTATTTTTCTGATGAGGTCTTCGTCCTTTTTAATCTCACTTTTAGTATAACAGCCAGTATAGATTCCGGACCTCTTAGGTCCATGCCTTCGTATGTAGTAAAAATCAAAGCCCGAGATATACCCCGTCTCAAAGCCATGATAGTCCGAGATACAGACAGTATGTCCTGAGTCCTTTATCATGGGTATAACTTTTTTATTCAGCCAGGACCCATTCCTGAATTCAAAGGCATGGTTTGTATGCCTGTATCTCTTTAAGTTTTTCAGAAAGTCCGAGAAAACCCTTAAATCCGCCTTTAATCCCGGCGGCAACTGCCAGAGGACTACCCCAAGTTTTTCCTTCAGAAGATTTACCTTTGAGAAGAAATAATCCAGAGATTCTTCCACATCCTGAAGTCGCTTTATGTGGGTGATGAATCTGCTTCCTTTCACAGAGAAGAGAAATTTATCAGGCGTTTTTGTATACCAGGACTTGAACATTCCCTCAAAGGGTGTTCTGTAGAACGTGACATTGAGTTCTGTTGTATTAAAGTGTTTTGCATAAAATTTGAGCCACTCCTTTCTCTCCAGGTCTGGAGGGTAAAACTCGCCAATCCAGTCATCATAACTAAAACCGGATGTGCCTATATAAAGGGCCATTTACAGGTTCTCAATCACCCTTTTTAATTTCTCCTGAACCTGCTTTGCAATCTCCAGCAATTTATCGTTCTTTATAGCCATCATGGAGGCAACAGGGTCAATGGCAGAGACCTCAATCCTTCCCGTTGTCTTTTCCTGAACAATCACATTGCATGGAAGCATTGTGCCAATCTTGTCCTCTGCCTGCAATGCCTGATAGGCAAAGGGCGGATTGCAAGCGCCAAGAATCTTATAATTATAGAAATCAACATTAAGTTTTTTTCTGAGCGTTTCTTTTACATCAATCTCTGTGAGAATCCCAAAACCCTCCTTTTTCAGTTCCTCTGTGACCTTCTGGATTGCCTCATCAAATGTTATGTTTAATGTTTTACTGAAATAGTAACTCATCTTGCCCTCCTTTTTATTATGTCATTTTACTATTATTTGCTCAAAAAAGCCAGCGAAAGCATATTATTAAGTTTAAGGTGTTATTACTACTTAAAAATGTTATATATTTGGTATTTATAAGGTAGCCTGCGCAAATAACTCTACCTTCATCCTCCCCATTAGTAAAATAAGAGTGGGGGGATAATTTGGTGAAAGCAAATAACTTTTTTACGCACCTTAAAAGGTGCGGCTACCATTTGCTTCTTATTGGATAACTTCAGCACTTCAGGGCTTCAGATCTCATAAGGAAGGATAATTCACATCAACTCTTCCTGTGTGACATTTCAAAATAGAAACATCATTATATTATTTATTAAGGTTCAAGGTTGAAATCAATAAAATGTTATGTTAAACTTTCAACATCTCATTAAACTTGCAAAGGATATTATGAAAAAGATTAAGAGATAAAAAGTGAATTATGCGCGCTTTAAAATCCATGAAGCAACCAGAAAAATGAGCCCGGGAGAGTTCGTTAAGTATATATTAAAGAAAAGGCAAAAAAGGTATTGAGGGGAAATTTATTGTATAATACACTATTATGAAGCCCTTCACTGGTGTTGATTTTTATCTTATAGATGCCCTGCTTTCTGAGGAGGACAAACTCATCCGTCACTCATTCAGAAATTTTGTGAATAATGAATGGATGCCACGGGTTCAGCATTGCTTCAGGGAAGGGAAATTCCCCCTTGAGATTGTTCCGAAACTGGCGAATCTGGGTGTTTTTGGTTGCCATATTGATGGCTACGGTTGCACAAAGGCAAGCAGCGCTGGTTATGGCATAATGATGCAGGAACTGGAACGAGGCGATTCAGGGCTCAGGAGTTTTGCCTCTGTCCAGAGCGCTCTCTCAATGACAGCAATTTACGAGTTTGGGAGTGAAGAACAGAAGAATTACTGGCTTCCAAAACTTGCCAGAGGAGAAAAATTTGCCTGCTTTGGATTGACAGAACCGGATTTTGGCTCCAATCCTGCCGGCATGCACACTTTCGCAAGGAAAGAGGGAAAGCACTACATTTTAAATGGAACAAAGATGTGGATTACAAATGGCTCAATCGCAGATGTGGCTGTGGTATGGGCAAAGACAGAGAAGGATAACCCGAGGAGTATTCGTGGATTCCTGGTAGAGAAGGATGCACCAGGATTTACTGCAAAAGATATTCATGGAAAACTTTCCATGCGTGCATCCATTACATCAGAACTGTCTTTTGATGATTGCAAGATTTCAGAGGAGAATCTGCTGCCGAAGTCCAGTGGTTTAAGATCGCCGCTAACCTGTCTTTCACAGGCGCGTTTTGGTATTGCCTGGGGCGTAATTGGTGCTGCAATGGCATGTTATGAGGAAGTGGTAAATTATGCAAAAGAGCGTTTCCAGTTCTCAAAGCGGATAGCGGGTTACCAGTTGATTCAGGAAAAACTTGTTTGGATGCTGACAGAGATTACCAAGGCGCAACTCCTTGCCTGGCGCCTTGCAAAACTGAAGGATGAAGGTAGGATTACACCACAGCAAGTCTCACTTGCCAAGATGAACAATGTAAAAATTGCCCTGGAGATTGCAAGGTCTGCAAGGGACATACTTGGTGCAAGCGGGATTACAGACGAGTATCAGTCAATGAGGCACATGTGCAATTTAGAGAGCGTTTACACCTACGAGGGGACACACAATGTCCATCTTCTTATTCTTGGAGAGTATATCACTGGCATCAGTGCCTTTGAATAAGCATGGAACCATTACATATCTTAAAATCAATACCACTTTTTAGTAATCTTGATGAGGTATCACTCAAGAGCATTTCAGAGACGCTGGTTGAGAAGGGGTTTAAAAAAAACGATTATATCTTTTACGAGAACGAGGAGGCAAATGCCTTTGGTATTGTTCTTTCAGGCAGGGTGAAGATTGTAAAACACTCAATTGGGGGCAAAGAGGTTATAATCAGAATAATTCTTGAGAAGCAGATCTTTGGTGAGGTGGCAATGTTTGATAATCTTCCCTATCCTGCCTCTGCGATAGCCATGGAGGACTCAAGGATTCTGATATTTGAGAAATCTATCTTTCTCTCAGCAATAAAAAAGGAGCCATCAATTGCATGGCAGATTATAATGGATCTGAGCAAGAAACTTCGGGACGCTTCTCAAGCATTAAAAGATGTTGCCTCTGAGAGAGTGGAGAGGAGAATTGCCTCTCTCCTTCTGCGCCTCGGAGAATACTATGGCATACAAAAGGGTCAGGTAATTGAACTAAAATTTCCTATCACCCGACAGGAGATAGCAGATATGTGTGGGACAACAGTTGAGACAGCAATCCGGGTAATGTCACGGTTCACAAAGGATAAGATTATAGAAACAGAGAAGGGAACGATCAGAATTATTGTCCCTGCGGACCTTCAAAAAATAATAGAGGGCGCCTGAGTAATTGGTTCTGGTATTTTTATTGCCTGCTGATTACAGGTCCTTCTCCAGTTCTTCAAGCACCTTTAAATATTTTTCATGTACGCCTTCGCCGACCCTCTCTTTTTCTAATTTCTCAAACTCCAGGAGAAGTTTTTCCTCATCTCCCTCTTCCATCATCTCTTCAGACATCGGATAAAGTATGTTGTCCTCTTTGTGAATGTGCTGTGTGAGAAGTCCGACAAAGTTCAGGGCATTCTCGGCATACTTTCTTACAGCATCCTTACCATTTTTCATCTCATTAACCGCCTCTTCCATCTTGCTTACATAATCCCGTCCATTGTCGTGCTCCATAAGCATGACGCCTATGGGTCCTCCATACCTTGGCATTCCACGCTCCTCCATGAATTTGAAGAGCCCATGCTCCTCCTTTGCGTGATGGCACTTATCCGCAAAGGTGCGGATAAAGTCAACTGCCTTTGCCATTGTATTCACACTCACGGAATTGCCATTCTGAAGATTTTCTGATATTTTTCTCAACACATCAAGTAATCTCAAAATCGCCTTATGTTCTTCCATTAAAATCTCCGTTGGTTTCATAATTTACCTCCTTAATTTTCTTGATTAAATTTTAATACCTGAAATTAGAACCTGGTATGATTTAAATCATGCTGACGGCTTTTTTCAGTATCTCTTTAATCTCTTCTAAGTCTTCCCAGGTGAACTCACTCCACTGACAGGGCAGGAGAGAATTGTTGTGAAAGATAGGTTCGTCAAGGTTAAAGGGTGAACAATGCCTTGCAACTTCAAAGAGGGGCGTTCCTGGCACGGGGGAATATTCAACAAGTTTTGGTCTTGCTCCTGAGGCGATTACAAAATTGATTGTATTTATCACATCTTCCTTTTTCTGAAAGGGCAAGCCGCACATAACATATACACCTATTTCCCCCGGTTTGTATCCTGCCCTGTGCAGATTTTCTACCGCAGAGAGAAATTCTTGATTGAAAACCTTCCCCCCGGAGACCCTTTGAAACTTTAAGTCATTGCTTTCAAGTCCCAGATGGATTGTGTAGAAGCCAGCTGTCCTAATAAGTTCAGATATTTCACTATCTATATAGCGCGCATGGAGGGCGTTTGGCGTATGAATGCGAAATTTCTTTCCGGATTGAATTAGCAATTTTAGAACCCTCTTTGCGTGCCCTCTATTGACGAGAAATGCGTCATCAAAGATTGTGACATCATGAAGGTTATATTGCTCTGCATAGACAAGCAGTTGCTCTATAGTCCTTTCAGGACTGAAGGTCCTAAATACGGGGAATAATTTTTTTGAGGAGCAATAGGTGCAGTCAAAGGGGCAACCTGTTGTAGAAAGAAGAGGGAGAAAGCGGACCCCTGGCAGAAGAGAGAGGTCCATGGAATAAACATCTTCTTCATACTGGCTGTAAAATTCATCCTTTATCACAATATCAGCGCCAGAGGCTTTCCTTGCATGGTCCGGCAGGAGTTTTGCATAGGTTCCGCCGAGGATCACTTTTGTATCAGGATAGCGACTTTTTAATATACCTATGGTCTCTGCAATCCCTGGGTACCAGTATGTCATCTTTGATGTCACAAAGATCGCTTCTGGCTTTTCCTGAAGTTTTTCAAGCTCACCAATAAATTTTTCTTCAGGGATACCATACCTCTTATATTTCTTTGGTATATTTTTAAGTGCTTCTGGCTTTTCCACAACTTCTGCAGGAAGTTTTCCATCCCCTGTGGACTTCCGTTTTATACCAAAGGCATGTTTATCATAATCCACGCTCAGGAGGTCAATAAGTTTTACCTCATAACCACGCTTCTTAAGGTTATACCCGAGATGGAGGAGCCCCAGCGGCATCATCCACATATCATAGGCGGCAAAATCGTATATGTATGGATTAACCAAGAGAAACATAAGTAAAATTTTATCACAATTGATTTCATTTTGCCTTAAGTGAGGTATGGCTGATAAAATATGATTTGATGGAGGAATATAAAAAGACAGGTCTTGTATTAAAGATTCTCTCTTTCTTTATTCTAATAATTGCTGTCTATGATTCCCAGCCCCTCTATATACCTTTCAGTATATCCTATTTTCTTGCTTCGCGCAATCCCTGGCGCTACAGAATCGTTGTAAATACCGCTCTCATTCTTCATTTTATTGCCTTTGTAAATGGTATTTATCCATATACTGGAGGCGATACATATCAACTTCCTCTAATCCTTTTCAATGCAGTTGCCTTTCTTCTGCTGGTAAAATTCTATCCGTCTCCCTATCCAGTATGGATGAACATCTCTGCCTTCCTGTTTTCACCAGAGTCAAATATGGAATGGATTGAAAGGCATCCTCGATTGTTTAAAGCGCTCTCAAGAAGGAGTATAATTGGTTCTATAGTTGGGCTCTATTATAATTCCCGGGCATTCAACATCATACAGGAGGAAGGGTTCCTCGGATTTTCGCCGGCGAAGGATATACTTGATGCTGCCCGTCGTGCTCGTCTCAGGAATGGGGTGCGTATTCTTGAGATTGGTAGCGGGCTCGGAGGACCACTCTGTGCCATTGCAGGAGAATATCATGCTCAGGCAGTTGGACTTGACCTTTTATTTCACAACACACTTAACGCAAGAGATCTTGCGCGGAAGAGAAATCTCTCCGATAGAGTGAATTTTATAAACGGGAATGGTATGCAATTGCCCTTTAAAGATAACTCCTTTGACTTTGTTTATGGTTCTGATGCCTGGTGCCATGTTCCAGAGAGATTACTGATGTTAAGAGAAGCATCAAGGGTCCTGAAAGGGGATGGGATAATTTTTTTCTATGACTGGCTTGATACTGGTGGACTATCAGAAGGATTCAGATTCATCTATGCCTTTCCACCCCTCGAAACAATGGAGGGGTACAGGGATAAATTAAAGATATCTGACTTTGAAATTATTTGTGCAGAATACGATACAGAACATTATGTTCATCTTGTTGAGAATGTTAAACAGAGTGTATTGAAAAACAAAAGTAGAATTATAGATGAATGCGGACGGGAACTTTATGACAACTGGTTAATTATTGTTCATTATACATTAAAGATGCTTTATGAGAAGAAACTTGGCCACGGGCTATTCATCGCGAGGAAAATCTGATATTTTTATTCAGAATCAGGGTTTTAAATTCTTCCCCTCATTCAATCATTTCAGAACAGGGGAAAAATTTTCTTACCTTGTTTATTTTCTTCTTTAATCTGTCTGTGTGCTGCAACTGCAGAGGACGCCCCTATACCAAATGCCCAGAATACATCTACCTGAACCATATCGCACCTCCGGTGATTTTTAGATTATTTTAAAATAATATAATTGATTTTACAAGGCAAAAATTTATCTCAGGAACTCAGCCCTTGCAATTGATTTGCCCGTCTCGGTTAAAAATAATCTCTCAACAGCCCTCTCTATCTTTTTCTGGTCTGATACATCATACTCATCGGGCAGGTTCACAAGCCAGTCAGCATCATAGAGTATTTTGAAATTCACGGTGTTGACCTTCCCGGGGCTGTGGTGGTGGGCAATGATTTCGCAGACCTCATCAATGATTTTCGCTTCAACGCCGAGTTCATTAAGGATTCTTCTCGCAATCGGGGGTCCCTCAATCTCCTGATATTTGCCCGCATTGCTATTGTATTTCTTCTCTGCCTCGTGAATCCCAATATCATGAAGGATTGCAGATGGAATAACAACATTCGGATTGCCATTTTCTTTTTCCAGAATCCTTTCCGCATTTGCAAGAACGCGCAGAGCATGCTTGATTCGCTTCTCGTCATCCCCGAAGTGATTTTTCATTGCACTGATTAATTTTTCTTTGTCCATGTTGTTCATTATGATTTATATACCAATGAGGAATAAAAATGTCAATTAAATAACAACACAAATTAATGGTAGAAAACTGACAGCTCTCCCAACTTAGATAAAAATATTATTGATACACAATTGCGAATAGTAACGCGATAGAAAAGCTTTTCATATTATTAAGAATGAATTTTACTACTTTTGAATGTCACTATTCTATCAATTCAAGTATTTAGCAAGTGAGACCTTTGTTATCTTGGCGACGGTGTGATTGCAGCAACGAGGACGCTTCGTTCCTCTGCCCGGAATCCGTGGGGCTCCTCGGGCTCGTAGAAGCAGATGTCGCCCTTCTTAAAGTCAATTTCACTATCCCCGAGCCATTTTCCGCTACCTTCCGCTACAAAGATTGTCACTGACGACGAGCTCGTGTGCGGCTCTATCTCCTGTCCGGGTTCCAGGCAGAATAAGACAAACCTTGCCTCATCAGAGTCATGTAGAAGTTTCTTAGCCACATTATCCTTGATGAATTCGGTTTTTTCATTCAGTTTGATAACTTTCATTTTTACCTCCATTAAAATGTCCGGCAACGCAACTCATAGAGTTTTATCTCCTGCAGTGACCACCGTAATATAATTTTAATATTATTAAAACCTCTATCTATGATTTATATCATAATCCCTTAGCAATAAAAGAATTAAAATTATCGCTATGAAGATTCCATTCACAAGAGAGCACGGTGCATACGGGATGGCAATAACATCATTTGTGATTGGTGCAGGAGTTGGTGGTACTTTCAAATTGTGGACTCTGACCACACTTATTGCGGTGATCCTTTTTATAATGACAAAATTTCCCATCTCCATACTACTCCAGGGGAGGGAGATTGATAGAGGCATGAGGAGGCAATTTATTCTCTGGTCATTTATCTTCCTCCACACCGGCTTTCTCCTTTCACTTCCTCTTATAAGAATCCTTACAGCCAAGATACTTGTCTTCACAGGGATAACTGTATTTATGCATCTCATTCTGTATTTTTTATTTATAGTGTTAAAGAAGGAAAGGACTATCCTTGCAGAGGTTATCGGAATCGGCACAATATGCCTCTCTGGGTTCATTGGCTTTTTTTCCTCTGGAGGAGAGGTTATCAAGGATGCGGTTTTTATCTATCTTCTTCCGCTCCTTTATTATACCGCCAGCATCTTCAAAGTGCGCAGTTTAGTTGTTAAGGAGAGAAGAGAATTTTTCATGAAGGTTAATCTTCTCTATCCCCTTTTTTGCAGTATAATAGTACTTATATTTGCAATTATGAACCTCATAGAGTTCAGCGTTTTACTCTGCCTCCTGCCACTTGTGGAGAATATAAGTGTCCACTTTAAAAAGGCAAAGGTTGACATACGGAAGACAGGATGGATTGAGGTGGCAAAGGCGAGCGTTTTCGGTCTTATTTTAATATTTACTTTAAGATAGGAGGAGAAGATGGCTGAGGTGAGAATCTCAAAGGAGATGTCAGTAAATCAGATAATAAAGTTGTATCCGGGATCAATTGGTGTATTTAATAAATTCAATATTGATTCCTGCTGCGGTGGTTCGGAGACCCTTGAAAAGGCGGCTAAAAACGCAGGGGTGGACATAGATGTTTTATTAAATGCGATAAATGAAGCAATAGATGTATAAGGCTGATTAATCAACTGCTATTATAAAAAACATAATGTATTGGGAGAATTTATATGTCCTGGGTATCTGTCTGGTTTATACGAACTGCAGTAATCTATTTCGGCTTATCTGCCCTTGCAGGTATTGCAATGGCAGTTTCTCCTGATACTGTTACTGACTTAAAGTTTATTCATGTGCATCTGAATCTTCTCGGATGGATGTCCATGATGATCTACGGAGTGGGGTATCACATATTCCCGAGATTTTCCGGAAGACCTCTGTGGAGCAATAAACTTGCCACCCTTCAATTCTGGACAGCGCAGATTGGGCTGATAGGTATGTGTATCTTTCACTTCTTGAGTATTCATTTGCTCTTTATTATTTTTTCCCTCTTCAGTGTAATCTCTATCTTTTTGTTTATCCTCAATATCCTCAAGACAGTAAGAGGTTTGTTTTAGTCCTATAATCAATATCGTGTTATAATAATAAAAATGCAGTCCCTTACTGACAGGAATATAGCACGGTTCATAAGGGGTGTCAGAATACGCCTGTTGATGCACGATTGCCTCCATTCAGCAGCAACTATCTTTTTAATTTTTCTCACCGCCTTTCTTCTTGCTCCCCTGTTTCAAGGAATTTTAAGAGAGCAGTTTCAGGTCGCTTTAAAGATAATATCTCTTTTACTCCTTCTTATTTTTGTATGGAGAATAATTGTTCTTGCTCGTTTAAATCTGAACCAGAGTAAATTCTACAAATCATTAACGCATTTCTTTCCTTCCGAGTTAATTGATGCGATTTATTCTGCAGAGGAATTTTTGAGAACGATGAAGAGTCACTCAGAGCCGCTGTTTGCACCTGAACTGGCTTATGCTCACATAGATAAGGTGAAGAAAGATTTAGAAGGCATTGATAAGAGGAAGATCCAAATCCTTTCACCAGAGGGTATTAAGGTTATCAGAATTGGAGGCATTCTGCTCCTTTTAATTCTTCTTATAAATGGATTTTCGGGCATATATAAAAACACCCTTTCAGCTATCCTCAGCCCAATCCCAACCCCGTCCACAGAGATTGTTGATTCAATTGATATAAATTATATTTACCCCGCCTACACAGGGCTTCCGGCAGTGGAACTTAAAAACACGGATGGGAATATAAGGGCGTTAAAGGGCACCACTGCAGACCTCAGAATCCTTTCGAAAATTAAGGCAGATATGTGTGAGATTGTCCTCGGGAGTGGTGAGAGGTTTCCCATGAAGGGGGTTGATAAGAGTTACACCATTGGCATTGTTCTTGAAAGATCTGGTGAGTATTATATTGAATGCAAATGGAGAAGGAGGCTTATAAAAGATAAGAGCCATAGATCCATTACAGTGGATGAGGATGAATATCCTGCAATTGAGGCATATCTGACAGGCGGTCAGGAGACAGTATCCGAGGGGGATAAGATTTCCTTTTCTTACATAGCAAGGGATGACTTTGGGATTCAGAGGGTTTTATTTTTCTGTGAATCCGCTACTGGCGAACAGTACAGGACCACGGTCAAGGAGCTATCCATCGTCTCTAAATCCGTAAATGGTGAACATCTCTGGAACACAGCAAATATGAATCTGAAAAAGGGACGTGAGATCACATGCTACCTTTCTGCGCTTGACAACGATACTGTATCAGGACCAAAGGAGGGCTCTTCGCAGATATTTCGTTTCAGGGTGGAGGCATTTGATAAGAGGGAGCGATTCCTTGATGAGTTGAGAGCACTCTTTGAGGGCCTGGTGAACATACTTGCGGATGTCCTTGAGAGAGGGGATAAAAAGATTAACACAAAGTTTATAGTGGACTTAAGCAGAGAAATCTCTGATTTAAGAACAAAGGGCAGAGAAATGTTAAAAACTTTCTCTGATATTCAGGGGAAGGGGACAGAGATATTGAACAGAACCGCTTTTAATCTTGATGCTATCTTGATTGAACTAAAGGGAATGCAATCAGGAAGGGATAAAATAGATAAAAGAGGTTTAGGGTCAATTACAGAAAAACTTGAGGATACTGTTCTTGCCCTTTATACATTGATAAAACTCGGCAGATACGAACTTTTAATGAATACTGCAGAGGATATTCTGTCCCTTGAGCAGACATTACTTGATAAATTTAAGGATGGTAAGGCACAGGAACTCTATAAAAGGATAGAGGAATTAGAGAGGAAAATTTCTGAGATGTTTAGCGCTCTTGCATCAGAGGCAGGTAGTTTTTCGGAGGAGTTTTTTAATATAGATGCCCTCAAGGAGATGGGTTCCGTATCCCTTTTTGATAAACTCAATAAAATTAAGTCATTATTACAGCAGGGCAGGATAGAGGAGGCGAGGAAATTATATGAGGAATTCATGTCTGAATATGCAAAATTCGTTGAATCCATGCAGGAGTTTTTCAGCAGTAGCACCTTAAAGGAGTTCAGCGAGTTTATGGAGAAACTTAATGGACTTCAATCAGAGGTCAGGCAGTTGGCATCAAGGGAAGCAAAAATTACAAGCGCACTTAAAGATTCAGAACCTCGGATGAGCAGGGACATTCATGAATGGCTCAGGAAGGAGATTGAAAAGGTTAATGAGTTGATTAATAAGATTCAAGTAATGCAAAAAATAACCGACCCCATTAATCTTCAGGAGGCGAGGCGAAGGGCGGAATTGATTAAAATCTCCCTCTCTGCCTTTAATCTCTTTGATGCTCTGAGGGAGGCAAAAGCCACTCTGGGGTCTTTAGAAAAGATGCAATTTTTACCCGATGGGACAAAGGAGGAAAGAATGAGATCTGAATTAAAGTCATCCATAGCACTAAACAGGGAAATTATTAGTGATATTGAGGAGGTTCTCAGAAATCTTTCGTCTCGCATTGACGAAAAGTCAAGACAAAAACTTATAAATCTATCAAAGGAGCAGGAGGAAATAGAGCGACGGACGAGAGAGTTATCATCCGAAATTCAGAAGTTACAGTCAGAGAATGAATTTATGAAAACGCCCATCCCAGATATGCTCTCGGGTGCAGCTGACTTTATGAAGGGAGCCAGGAATCGTATGGATGATGGAGATCCGTCCGGGGGATTACAGAATGCCAGCGAAGCCCTCAAGGAACTGGGCAAGATTGATGACTACATAGAGAATATGAAGAGCGGAGGTGCTATGCCAATGCCCTTTTCTTTATTCGGGCATAGAGGATATGGCTCCGGCTATGGGAGCAGCATCGGCAGGGTTGAGTTACCGGGCGAGCAGGAATCAGCCTATCAGAAGGAGATTAAGGAGGAACTCCTGAGAGCAATCAGGGGAGGACTCCCGGAAAAACTTGAAGAGGAGAATAGAAGATACATAAAGGAACTCATGAAATGAGATTGGTAAAGATATTTTTATTTGTATTCTTTCTTAATAGAGCATTTATTTTTGCTCAGGAGGAGGGAAATCTTCTTAGGTTAAATGACCTTATTGAGAGGTGGGATATTAGATCTGCTGAAAATCTTCTCAGAGAGATAGAGGATGACAGAGAGGCGCTTTATTTAAAGGGAAAACTAAAATTTTTCAGCGGTGATTACAGGGAAGCCCTCAGTCTTCTTGAGAAAGCAGGCGTCAATCATAATGACAATTTTTACAAACTTGTTAAAAATACAGTAGAGAAGACAGAGGGATTCAGTACCTATGAAACAGAATATTTCAGGATAAGATACAGATCTGGAAAGGATGAAATTTTGATTCCCTATCTTACTGATACGTTAAATAAAATACGCAGAGCAGCAGGGACAGACCTGGGATACATCCCGCAAGAAAAGGTTCTGGTTGAGATTTACCCTGACCTGGCGTCCTTTACATCTGTAACGCCCCTTTCAAAGGATGCAATAGCAAATACAGGAACAGTTGCAATCTGTCAGTATAATAGAATAGTGATAACATCGCCACGACTCTATATTCAGGGCTATTCCTGGCTTGATACAGTTTCTCACGAGTATATACATTATGTGCTTACAAAACTTTCAGGCAATAGTATTCCCCTCTGGTTACAGGAAGGAATTGCTAAATATGCTGAAATAAGGTGGAGAAGGGATGATGGCGGTGGACTTACACCATGGAGCAAGTCAATCCTCAGGGAAGCCATTGTCTCCGGTGATATTGTAACATTTGAAGAGATGGGCAATTCCTTCGCAAACCTCAGGAGCGCAAGAAGGGCAGCCCTCGCCTTTGCAGAGGTTCAGAGTATGGTTGAGTATATAGTAAAGAGAGGCGGAATGGAAACGCTGCGAAAGATGATAGATGAATATAAGAATGCGGTGGATACGAAAGAGGTAATAGCCCGCATTTTGAATATTAGCATGGAGGATTTTCTGAATGAATGGAAGAAATTTGTGTTGGAAATGGTTCGTGATGCACCGACTTCTGCAGAGGTAATACATCCTCGTGTAAGGGAATCTCCTGCTACAGAGGCATCTGAAGAGGAGTATGTAAAGAATAAGAGGGCAAGGGATAAAATGATTCTCGCTGAGATTTTTAAGGAGCGTGGCCGGCTTGATGCTGCAATTGTTGAGTATAAAATGGCAGTTAAGATTGCTCCAACCTCACCATATATTAAAAATCAACTTGGTTCCTTACTGATCAAGAAGGGCAGAATAAAGGAAGCCAGAGAACTCCTTGAAAATGTGGCTAATCTATACCCCGACTATCCACGGACATTCATCAACCTTTCAAAGATTTATATTGCCCTGCAGGATGATAGGAAACTTGAAGAATCGCTCCTCAGGGCAAATGCTGTAAATCCATTTGACCCATATATCCATAATGAGTTACACTTGTTATACAGGAGGACTGAAAAAATTGATGAGGCAGAGCGTGAGAGAAAAATTATAAAGATACTTGAGGAAAAATGACAGTAGGTTACAAAACAATTATAGAGATTGCGAAGGAGAGGGTGGATAAATTTGGGGATAGAGTATGGTATTATTATAAAGATAAAAAGGAAAATAGGTGGGTGGGAGTTTCCTTCCGTGAGGCACATGAGGAGACGCGCGCTGTTGCCTGTGGGCTTTTAGCGATGGGCGTGAAGAAGGGTGAGTGTGTTGGAATAATCAGCGAGACGAGGAGAGAATGGTCTCTTGCAGATATGGCGATTCTCTCCTGCGGAGCAATCACAGTTGGCATTTATCCCACTGAAACACCAGAGAATACGGCGTACATCCTCAATCATGCAGAATGCAGATTTGTCTTTGTTGAGAACAGAAAGCAATATGAAAAGGTCAGAGGAATTATAAGAGACCTTCCGAATATAAGTAAACTAATTCTATTTGATAAGGATAATATAAATGATGAGATGGTGACAGGACTTGAGGAGTTAAGAAGGAGTGGAGAAGAATTCTTTAAGTCAAACACTGAAATTTATGATGAGCGTTCCCGTTCAATTTCCCTTGATGATATTGCGACAATTGTCTATACCTCTGGCACCACAGGACCCCCAAAGGGTGTTATTCTAACCCATAGAAATATCTCTGCAGTTGTTGTTGCCTCTGCAGAGGCAATTCCATTAAGGGAGGATGATTTTGGCATTGTCTTTCTGCCCCTCTCTCATGTTTTGCAGCGTGTCGCTGGTTATGTGGGGCTTTATCTCGGTGCTCGTGGCGCCTTTGCGGAGAGCATAGAGAAGATCGTTGACAACTTTCAGGAATTAAAACCTACTGTCCAGTCAAGCGTTCCTCGCCTCTTTGAGAAGTTTTACATTAAGGTATTATCAACAGTGGAAAGTGCTTCCGAGAGGAGAAAGAGGATATTTAATTGGTGTATGAATATTGGATATCAGGTGAGTGCTCTGAAGAGGGCAAAGAAGAACATTCCCCTTGCACTCATGATAAAATACAGAGTGGCGAATATGCTCGTATTCCGGAAGATTAAAAAGGTTCTCGGTGGCAGAATAAGGTTCATGGTATCAGGGGCAGCGCCAATTTCAGTGAAGATCCTTGAATTCTTCCACGCTGCTGGAATATTGATTCTTGAGGGCTATGGTCTTACAGAGACAGCAGCGCCTGCGACAGTAAACCGGCAGGATGATTACAAATTTGGCACTGTTGGAAAGCCGATATCATGCTGTCAGGTAAAGGTAGCGGAGGACGGAGAGATTTTAATAAGGGGTGAAAATATCTTCAGGGGGTATTACAAAAACGAAGAAGCCACAAGGGAAGCATTTACACCCGATGGATGGTTTAAGACAGGAGATATAGGAATAATTGATGATGAGGGCTTTCTTAAGATTACTGACAGAAAGAAGGAACTGATTATAACTGCTGGTGGTAAGAATATAGCTCCTCAGAATATTGAAAACATCCTGAAGACAAGCAAATATATTAGCCATGCCTTTGTTTACGGGGATAGACGGAAATATGTAACTGCCCTCATAACTCTTGATAATGAAGAGGTTTTGAATTACCTCAAGATTAGAGATATACAGCACAATTCCTCAGTCCAACTTTCAGAAAATCCTGAGGTACAGAAACTGATTGAAAGAGAGGTTGCTGAGAGCAATAGGCATCTTGCAAGATATGAGCAGATAAAGAAATTCAGGATTCTTAATAACGATTTTAGCGTGGATACAGGGGAACTCACTCCTACCATGAAATTAAAAAGAAGAGTTATTGCTGAGAAATACAAAAAATTTCTGGATGAAATGTATGAGGAGGAAGACCTTTTAGTTCAGGATTAATGGGGAGGAACCGATGGATTCAGGAGCAGTACCAAAGACAAGAGATGTGGAGATGGTTGAACAGATTGCCTCTGCTAAAAGGAGGATTGTTGAAGAACTCAAGAAGATTATAGTAGGGCAGGAGGATGTAATTGACTTATTGTTAATATCCCTTTTTGCGAAGGGACATTCGCTTCTCGTCGGAGTTCCTGGTCTGGCTAAGACCCTTATAATCAGTTCCCTCGCAAAGGTTCTGAATTTAAAATTCAACAGAATTCAATTCACACCGGATTTAATGCCATCAGACATCACTGGCACAGAGGTTCTTGAGGAGGACCGAACAACAGGCAAGAGAATCTTTAAGTTTTTAAAAGGTCCAATCTTCACAAACATTCTCCTTGCTGATGAAATAAACAGAACCCCACCGAAGACACAGGCGGCGCTTCTACAGGCAATGCAGGAATATAAGGTCACCGTTGCGGGGATTACATATGAACTGGAATCACCCTTTCAGGTGTTTGCGACACAGAATCCGATTGAACAGGAGGGCACATATCCACTGCCGGAAGCACAGCTGGACAGGTTTATGTTTGAGATAGACATTGGCTATCCCTCTTTTGCGGAGGAGATAGTCATAATGACGACAACAACATCTCCATTTACTCAGAGCCTTTTAAAGGTATTGGGACCGGATGAGATAAAATCACTACAGGAACTCGTAAGAAGGGTCCCTATTGCAGACCATGTGATAAATTATACTGTGAAACTTGTAAGGAATACGAGGCCTGACGAAGGGGATGCACCTGGGTTTGTTAAGGACTGGGTGAAATGGGGTGCAAGCCCAAGGGCGGCACAGCACCTTATCCTTGGAGGCAAGGCAAGGGCTATATTGAATGGAAGATATGCTGTTTCAGTTGATGATATAAAATCACTTGCAATTCCTGTATTAAAACATAGAATCATACCAAATCTCCACGCCGAGACAGAAGGGATTTCCACAGAGATTATTATCAAGAAACTGCTTGATACAGTTGAATAAATGGCAGACCGTTATACACCAACAATCTGGAGACCTGTTGCAAAAGAGGAAAAGATTGAAATTAAAAAGAGCAGGATTAAAGATATCCTTCAACCGGATACGATAGAAAAAATAAAACATTTCATCTTAATATCAAAAGAGGTAGTTGATGGCAGTTTAAGCGGAATTCATAGGAGTTATCATCTCGGACAGTCAATTGAATTCTCCCAGCATAAGGAATATTCCCAGGGCGATGACATCAAGGACCTTGACTGGAAGGCATTTGCAAAATTCGACAGATACTTTATCAAACGGTATGAAACCGAGACGAATGCAAGGGTTATAATCTTTGTTGATGCCTCTAAATCTATGGATTACGGGACAGGTGAAATTACAAAATTTGAGTATGGACGGCGTCTTGCAGGAGCCCTTTCATTTCTCTTTCTAAATCAATACGATGAAGTGGGTCTGTTGATTTCAGGAGGTAAGGGTTTGAGTTACCTTGCCCCCCACAGGGGGATGGGCTTTCTCAGAGATATTGCAGGCAGTCTTTTGCTCAGCGAAGCAGAGGGAAGGCTATGGCTTCCAGATGCAATAAAGTTTATTTCAGAGAAACTCTGGCGCGGTATATCCATTATCATTTCGGACCTGATTGCCGATGAGGAGAAGGTTGTAAAGGAGATAAAGTATCTCCATAAAAGAAAGAACGATGTCCTCATATTGCATCTTCTTGACCGGACAGAATTAAATTTAGATTTTCCTCAGAGCGGGCTCTTCAGGGGATTGGAGGATGATGGAGAAATTTATACAGACCCTGCAAGTATAAGGGAAAAATATCAGAAAGAAATTGAGCGCGTGCTCCATTACTACAGCAGTAATTTCAGGGACGAGGGAATTTACTATAAGTTAATTGAAACATCCACCCCTCTTGAGAAGGTGATTTCTGAACTCCTTTCGCGGAGTTATGGGAAGTAGAGTTAAATGGGCTTTCTGAACGCACTTTATATAGCAGGGGTATCTTTAGTCGTTGTCCCTATAATTCTGCACCTCTGGCGAAGGAGAACAGAGACTGTGATAAATTTTCCAGCGGTGAGATATCTTATTCTGGCACAGCATCGGTCCAGAAAGCATATTATCTTCAGCGATATTTTTTTAATGGTGTTAAGGGGGCTGATTCTCGTCTTTTTAACTATAGCGCTCTCCCAGCCATACACCGGGAATCCTTTTGTGGCGTTAAAGGAAGGACAGGAAAGGCATGCTATTTTGATTGACACCTCAATGAGCATGTGCGCAGATGGATTTATAAAAAAGGCTAAGGGTCTTGCCGCAGACATAGTAAAGCAGTACTCTTCAGATATTCTTATAGTAACATTCAATGATTCAATAAATAAATTCAGTAAATCAAATGGAGGGGATAAAATTATTGATGAATTAAATTGCACATATAAGAATACTGACATTTACAGAGCAATAGGCGAGACGGCAGATATGCTCGGTGAGGGAGAGAAGTTTATTTATCTTATAACGGACATGAGAAAAAAGGGCTGGGATACAGAAAGGATTGCAAAATTGCTTGAAGAGAAACGCATAAATCTCATTATTGCCGATGTGAAAGGGAATCTGCAACCGAAAAATTATTTTGTAAAGGACTTTGGTGTTGAAGAGGTTTCAGGGGCGGTCAGAATACGCTTCAGCGTTGGCTCTACATCAGAGGTGGATGAGGAAATTCCTGTATCCCTTAATCTAGGTGATTCTACAAGAATCAGAACAGTTACAAAACCAGGAAAGGAGGCAGAGTTTGCCATTCATAGAAACTATTCAGAGAAGGGTTTTATAGAACTTGGTGGAGACGAACTTAAAGAGGACAACAGATATTTTTTCTTCCTCAACATAAAGAGCCCTCCGCGGATTCTTATCATTGATGGCGAACCAGATATCAGGCCCTTCAGAGGTGAGTCATACTTTTTACTCCGGGCGATTGAATCACTAAAGGAAAAATTCAAAGGGGATGTTACAGTTGTAACTCCTTCAGCGCTTACTGCTTTTCAAACATTTGACTACGATATCTTTTTTCTTCTCAATATTCCCCAATTACAGAGGAGAGTTATTGATAGAATAATGCAGAGGGTTGAGAAGGGAGCAGGTTTTCTTTTAACATCCGGGAATAATACCGATATTAACTGGTTCATGACCACCTTTTCAAATAAAGTTGGGATTATACCTAAAGGTATACAGGAGGGAGAGTTTCGCTTTTATCCGATAAAATTTTACAGTGGTTTTCTTGATATCTCAAAGATGGAAGAAAAATTCTTCAGCGATATTCTATTTAAAAAGAAAATCATATTTATCCCTTCTGAATCCAGTAGAATAGAGACGCTTCTGTCATTTTCTGATGACTCACCGGCACTCATAGAATCAGTTTTGGGCGATGGAATAGTTATTATATTTGCGTCAACCTTGGATACTGATTGGACAAATTTCCCACTATCAGGCCTTTTTATTCCCTTTGTTCATGACATTCTCGTAAGGTTATCAGCCGGGGCAAAACCGCTTGTGGTGAAGAATCTTCTGACAGGTGAACATAACATAGAGTTTACCAGAATTGTAGATGAGTTAACACTGGTGAAGCCCGGTGGGGAGAGGAAGATAGTTAGAGCGCAGGATAACAGGGTGAGGATAGACCTTGAGATTCCTGGAATGTGGCGACTCGGAGATTATATACTTATAGTTAACACTGACAGGGAGGAGTCAGAAATGGCTGGTTTTGACAGAGAGGAACTCCAGAAGATTGATAGCAAAAGAATAAAATTCTACGAAGGCGATAAGGATATCGGCAGGATGGATGCCTTTAAACCATTATGGGAGTATTTTATCATCATCTTCGGATTGTTTGTTGTAATGGAGTCAATTTTTTCTGGCAGAGGAAGATGAAATATATGTTGCTAATCCTTTTATTATTAATGAGCACACCTCTTGTATCAGAGGAGACAGTACCCATTGGAGTTTTGAGATTGGGGTCGGAGGGTTATACGGAAAGAATAAAGGGAATCACCACACTCGTACTTGAGACAGTTAAGAGAACTAATATTGACTTAAAATCATTACAGGATAAAGTTCCGTTGAGCACAGATATTTTCAACTATCCCTTCCTCGTGATTACCGGCAATAGTGGTTTTACTCTTGATGAAGAGAAGTCAAAACTCCTCAGGGATTATTTACAACTTGGAGGCACACTCTTCATTGATAATAGTGGTGGCGTGAAAGGTAACGCTTTTGATCTATCTTTAAGGAAGGAATTTAAAAAGGTCTTTCCTGAGGGCAATTTTGAGACAATTCCAGTAAACCATGTCCTCTTCAGGACATTTTATCTTCTGAAGAGTCCTTCAGGAAGGATCATTGCTCAGCCCTTTCTTGAAGGGCTTAAGATATCCGGAAGGTATGCTGTTATTTATTCAATGAATGACCTATTTGGTGCACTTGCAAGAGATGAGCAGGGAAGGTGGCTCTACGATGTATACCCTGGCGGTGAAAGGCAGAGGGAATTTTCCATACGCCTGGGGATAAATATTCTGATGTATGCCATTACACTTGACTATAAGGATGACCAGGTTCACAGGCCCTTTATCCTTCGCAGGGAGGGGCGTTGAAGATGGGGTTTTTGGATAAGATTTCCTTTGATGGTTTTGAAAATCCCCTTAGATTAATCTTAACTATTGTATTTGCCTTTTTATATATTATCTTTTCATATCGGGCAGTTAGACCATTAAAGGGTTCTAAAAGATTCATCCTCTCTGGATTGAGAACAATTATAATTATTTTTGTGATTTTAATTTCGGGCGAAATTTCTATAAAAAAACTCATCTATGCAAGGGAGAAAGGAGATGTGGCGATCCTGATTGATACATCAAAAAGCATGTCCCTTAACTCTGGTGAGTCACCGCTCACGCGACTTGATGCAGTCAAAAAATTTTTTAAAGATAATCAGGAACTTTTTGAGAATATAAAAAATAATCATAATCTTGCTTTTTATTCCTTTGATAGAGATACAAGAAAGATTTCTGAAGGGGAGATAAATGCTCTCAGGCCATCCAGAGATGGAACTGATATAAGAGAAGCCATTGATATGGCACTTCAAAAGTCAGAGTCCTTATCTGCGGTGCTTCTCTTTTCTGACGGGGTTGATACAGAGGGTTTAGAACCGGCTCTTTCTGATTTTAAATTTCCTGTAAGTATATTTACCTTCTCACCTGGTTCCGGAACAGAGATGGATATAGGACTTAAGAATTTGTCATCCAGTGGATTTGCATTGAATCGTGAAAAATATGAAGTCAGTTTTGAAATTACAATGAAGGGCTGGAAAGAGATTGATGTCCCTGTAACTCTGAAGGGCGAGAGCTCCGTTATAAAAACAGAAAGGGTAAATCTTAAAGATGGCGAAACAAAGAGGATTCGTATGGAATTTACTCCTCTGAAGGTCGGGAAACAATTGTTTACAATTGAAACTCCTGTTTTTACAGGCGATGAATATCCTCAAAATAATCGCATAAGTTTTATTTTGAATGTCTTGAGGGACCGCCTCCGCGTTCTACTCCTTTCAGGTAAGCCCCACTGGGATTTAAGGTTCCTGAGGCAGATTCTCAAGACCTCTCCCTGGGTTGACCTGGTCAATTTTAATATATTGAGAACCCCCTTTGACCTTGTGAACATTCCTGAAATTGAACTCTCCCTCATTCCCTTCCCAGCAGATGAGATCTTCAGGGAGGGGCTTGATTCGTTTGATGTCTTCATAATGCAGAATTTTGACCCTTCCCAGTTTGTGCCACCATCATATCTCAGAAATGTTTCTGAATTTGTTAAAAAGGGAGGGGGACTTGCAGTGGTGGGTGGGACACTTTTAAGTAAGGCGAATTTTTATTTGTCTACTGAAATGGCAGAGACGATCCCTGTGAATGAAGGGGAGCGGGACGCTTCAGGGAAATATCAGATTGTGCCTTCTTCAGATACGTTGAATCACCCGGTGAACAGATTCTTTTTGAAGTATAAACAATTGCCATCAATAGATTTTATCAACGGCGTCCGTGGTATAAAGTCATGGGCAACAGTCCTGGCAGAGACAGAAGGTACCGGCATACCTGTTTTGGTTGCTGGAAATTTCGGTAAAGGAAAGGTTCTCGCTGTGTTGACAAATTCGTTCTGGCGATTCGCCTTTTCTCCGGAACAGAAAACAGCCACTATAGATGCTTATGTTGATTTTTGGCTCAAGGCGTTGCGCTGGCTTTCAGGGGAGCCGGATGAATCCAACATTCTTATTGAATCACCAAAGGACAGTTTTGATTCCGGAGAAAAGGTGAAACTTAATGTTAGGTTATTGAATAAAAAATATCTGCCTCTGAAAGATAACCCTGTATCAATAAAGGTCCTCAATATTGAGAACGGAGAGATTGCCTATAGGAGGGAGTTAAAAAGCAAGAGCGATGAGGAAGTCATTGAATTAAGTATTGATAAAGAAGGACAATATAATGTTATCATGGAGGTTTACGAAGGAGGTAAGGTTATTGATATAGCGGAGTCAAAACTTATTGTTAAGAGCAGGAGAGGGGAGATGGAATCGCCTTTTACGAAGGATGAATTGCTTGAGGAACTTGCTGAGAAAACCGGCGGTGAATTTTTTAAGTTGACGGAAAGGGTTAAGAATATTGATATAAAATCAAAGAATCGCACCCTCTCAGGGATTGAAAAAAAGAGACCCTTATGGAATTCCCCTTACATTTATCTTACTACAATAATTCTCCTGTCCCTTGAGTGGTACCTCAGGCGGAGATGGGGGTTGAGATAGGAGCGAGTTCTGGATGGGTGCTCTTGAAGAATTTGCAATAGCGATTAATTACACAGATTGTGCACTCCGGTGCCCTGGGATGGCAGATTAGTCTTCCATGGCGAATGAGATTGATGTGAAAGGAATGATATTTTTGGGAAGGAACCATCGCCTCCATTATTTTATGTGCCTTCTCTATTGTTATTTTGTTACCAATCAATCCCAGTCGTTTTGTCACCCGGAATATGTGAGTGTCCACAGGGAAGGCAGGCTTCTTGAGTGAGAATAATAACACACATGCAGCGGTCTTCGGTCCCACTCCCTTGAAGGATAGGAGAAAATTACGGGCTTTTTCCGTATCATAATCTTTCAAAAATTTCAGGGATAATTTTTTATTTTCCTTTTTTAATTTTTTAAGAATTGACAGGATATTTTTTGATTTTTCCTCAGCCAGTCCTGCAACCCTGATGACACTCTTAAGTTTTTTTTGTGTTATATTCAGCACTGACTCCCAGTCAGGAAAATTATCCTTCAGTTTTTTCCAGGCGCGGTCACGATTTATGTCATTTGTGTTCTGTGAAAGGATAGTAAAGACCAGTTCATCAAGTGGTTCAGAAAAACCGTCAGAGAATGGAATGCCATATCTCTTTTCAAGGGCTTTTATAATGCCTTTGAGTTCAGGCTTTTCTTTCAAGTTCCTTCCGCACCGTGTCAATGATTTCCTGCATATGAACTCTGTGACTGCCATCCCAGTAGATTCTCCTGCAAGAGGGACATATGAAGAAATCCTTTTTTGTCATCTTCACAAACTCTGGAACCCTTCTACTTACATCATCCTCCTCTGCCACCTCCAGAACTTTATTGCATTCAAGGCAGCGGGAGAAAAAGTTTTCCTCTTTGAGTTCCAGATTAAATTTTTGAATAACCTCCTTGAGCTGGTGCACTGGATAATTCTCCTGAACAAAATAAATCCTCTCATTCTTAAGGTTCTGAAACCCTCTGCCTCTTGTGAGAAAGAATATTCTATCATTACACCACTTCTCCACCTCCTCAGGAGAGGGTTCCCTTACATATTCAGCATCATAGCCAATCAATCTCAAGAGCCGAGCCAGTTTTCCTAACATTCTATCGGCGATAAATTTCATCTTCCACTTTTTTATTATACTAAACATTAATGATTCGTCAAAGGACTTGAAAAAGTTAAGATACATATGCGAGATTAAGGATTGATGGATCACTATGCCAGAGCATATCCTATATTTTAGTAGAACACGAGGATTCTTGAGGAGGAGGTTTCAGGATATGCTCTATAGTTTTAGGAGATTTAATAGGAGTGAGATTGTTCAGCAAAGAATTGAATCTTTGGAATTTTCAAGATCCAAGCCCTGAGCCTAACAAAAGTGCGAAAGATGGGCTAATTAAGAAAGGAAGCCTGTTCAGAGAAAGATCTTACACATCTCCCTCAAAAGCTGATTGGTGCCGTCGTATATTTGAAAGAGGCGGGCATCTCTGAAAAGCTTTTCAATGGGATAATCCTTCATATATCCATACCCCCCGAAGATTTGCATTGCATTGTGACATACCTCAAAGGCTATTTCAGATGGATAGATCTTCGCCCTCCACCAAGAAGGTTTTCCTCTGGAATCTCTACATCCTCCAGTATAATTTCTGCAGTTCTGCATAGTTTATGTCCAAGTTTGTTTTCTATCCTCCCTGTTTTCAGTCCCCTGGCATCACCAGGAACAAGAAAGCACGCAAGCGATTCAATAGGAGGCTTGCTCAGGTCTGTCCTTGTCATTATCCCTGCCTTTGGATCCGGAGAAAGCGCGTCTGAACCCGATTGAGGTTCTGTAGCAGCAAATGCCACAAGAAAATCATCTTCTGAACAAATTCTTCTCAACCAGTATTCTTTTTGTCTTTCCGTTCCAAATGTGACTATAGGTTTTGAAAAGGCATTGTTGGTCATGATTGTCTCTGCAATTCCGACTTCTGCATAGGCAAGTTCTTCTACAATAAGGGCGCTTTCTAATTCTGTAAATCCACCTCCCCCATTTTAGAAATTTTTAATACTTTTGAGTACCATTTCAAATCACTCCTGTCCGCTTAAAATAGAGCGGAGTTGAGGCTCTATAATACGGACATTATAAACATTATACATGTTTAAAGAGAGCAAGGCAATGATGTTAAGCACGAAGAATAGAGTTTCAGAGAAGATTCTGGACAATTCTAAGAGGAGTTAATGGAGTTCTGCATAGCAACATAAATTCAGAAAATTCTGGACAGGATTTTAAAATTATGTTAATTTTTTATTTTATATATTAAAAAAGGAGTCAGAAGTGGCTGTCAGGGTTGGCATAAATGGATTTGGAAGAATAGGCAGATGCATCCTGCGCGCAGGCTTCAGGAATGATCTGAT
>FWPU01002444.1_pt1 | contig 29922 bp, 26 predicted proteins | sample 2228361 | NCBI WGS metagenome assembly FWPU01 (sample SAMEA103939777, study PRJEB20133) | metagenome | reverse complement strand
CATAATGAAACAGACTTTCGTTTTCGCCCCCAATTTGAATATCATCAAGCCAGTTAGTTGTCAAGAGTGTTTTCGGCCGCTACTCGATCACCACGACTTCATGGTCGAGAACTGACCCAATTTCCAACGATGCCCAACCCTTGCTCACCCGTGGTTTCACTGCGCCCCCCGCGACTAACAATCGTGCGGAGTCCCCCCGGACGCCTGCGGGCAGCCGCACCCGAACCGCGAGCGGGCCGATCGGGATCAGTTCGTGGATCGGCGCCCGCCAGGTTGCCGAACTGGTCAGGTTGACTGCGTGCACGATCACTCGGCCCGATTGCGTATACAGATTGAAGTCGACCAGGCCGCGGCCCTCGACAGAAAGGGGAATTCGGTCCCCGGCCGCCCACCGGACAAGGTTTGCCAGCAGATCGCCATGGTCGGGGAGGTTTTCAGTGGCGAAACGGCGGTCCAGGTCCGCCGCCAGATACGCGACGCGGCCGTTCAGGACCAAGCCGGCGATGTTGGTCTTGGGTTCCCGCATCCAGGCCGTTTCCGGCGGGTAGATGGGAAACTCAGGCACAAAGGTCAGCGGCACCGTCACGCCTGGGTCTGTCCGGAGCGGCTTCAGAACGCCGCCATAGGGGATAATGTCGGTTTCCTCGAATCCGCGCAGCACCGGGTGCCGCTCTCCCATGGGCGGCGGCTCGTCGCCCGCTTTCGGTCCCCAAACGCGGGCACGCAGTTCGGGATGAAGCCGCAGGTAGGTGTGAAACGTCCTCGCCGCTGACTCAGCCTCCGGCTGGCCCCCGGCGTGGACGCCGAACAGATCCGCCAGGGCGAAGTCGGCGCGCTGCCCGCCCCACTCGTTGTACAGGCTAGACGCGCCGGAGGCGATAAGCCCTCCGCCCTTCTGGACGAAGCGCCGCACGGCGGCGCATTGCGCGTCTGACATCACGCCGAGGTTCGGCAGAATGAGCACTGCGAGCTGTCCGCCATCACGCTCGATGTGGTCCGCATGGACCGGGATATACGGAACGCGGGCCCGCACGAGCGCCTGCATGAAGCCGCGGTAGGGCGCCTCCACGAGCTCCCCTGCGTTGTCGCGCCCGAAGTAGTCGGTGTTTCGCTGGGACCAGACCAGTCCGGCCGCCGCCAGCGGCTTGCGATTTACCAGGTACGCCTCGTTGTCCTTATACCAGCGCATCAGCGGCTCGGCGGTGCGGTACATGCGCCGGTCCTCATGGTAGGCCCCGACGTGGTGCCACCAGGGCTGAATCCCGCCAGCGAAGCCCGCGATCATCCACATGCGTGCCTCGGCGGCCGGCTTCGAGGCGACCCGGAACGAGTGGCGCCCGGCCTGATACAACGCCATGCTTTCGGCAACCACCTTGTCCCAGCCCAGCAGACCGTGAACCAGCTTGCCCGTATCGGTGTTTTCCTGAAAGCCCGCCGTGTCCGATCGCCTCTGGTGATCCATCAGCATCATCTCGGCGCGTTCGCAAATCGCCTTGAGGTCGCGGAACGAACGCGCCTGACTGGTGAGCGAGCCGCTGTTCATTCCGATCCAAAGGCGATCCGGCCCGCCCGCCTTCTTGGCCGTACGGTTGAACAGGTCCCAGATCTCCAGCCGGCGCTCGTAGTTCCACTCGATCCACTGCCGGTACGGAGCGTCGTCCCAGTTCCCGCGCGCAGGCAGCGGCTGGCCGGTCTTCTCCAGAAACTTCCGCGTGCAGTTAACGCAGTAGCAGATGGTGTCTCGGCGGAGGCCCGCCCAACTGTTGTCCGCGAATCCCTCGGGATGGTACCGCTCCATGATCTCGGTCAGAACGGCTGGGATGTACTCGTCGTAGTAAGGGCTGTTGATGCAGGTGATAAACTTGTCGGCCGCACGATAGGGCTCGCCTGAGGAGTTGCGCGCAAACCAGTCCGGGTGCGCCTGAAAGAAATCTTCCGCCGCGCGGCTGCAGTCCATGCGGGCGAGCACGACCAGGCCGTCGTCGTGCGCCGCTTTACATAGCTCGCCGAAGAGATCCCGGCCGCGAAGGTATTCCGCGCGATGGTGCAGCGGGAACTTGCTGGGGTAGTAAGCGACGATGCCCCCGGCGTTGATGATGACGCCCTGGACCTCAGTCCGTTTCCAATACTCGCGCCACCAGGCGATGTCGTAGCGCTCCGGATCTTTTTCGGTGATGTTGGTCTGGCCCCAGCGATAGGTGCGGCGGAACCAAGGCACGGGGCCCCCCTGCGTTGCCGGGCCGGCGGCTTCACCGCGGTCGACACTCATCAGGGCTACGGCGATGGGTGCGCCGGCAGCGATGTGAAGAAACTCCCGGCGCGATCGGCGCCCAAGTTCAACACGAGCATCACCCGAGTCATAAGTCATTGCGCACTGTCCTCCCCTTCAAGGGTCTCGTCGATGGCTAACGGTTTCACGCGGCTGCCTCCTGTAACGCCGCCTCAGGCCGCCTACGTCTCTTTCCCGGCCCTCAGAAGTGGTACTGCAACACCACCTGCATCGTCCTCCGGTTGCCGCTTTTGCTGGTCACCAATCCGAATGTGCCGCTGGTCGGGTTGCTGTTCGCCGACCCCAAGCCGGGGTGGTTCAGGGCATTGAAAGCCTCCCAGCGAAAGTCCAGCGTGTGGTTCTCCGTGATTCGGAAGCGCCGGACCACCGAGACGTTCCACTCCCAGAAACCCGGATGGCGCAAACCGTTGCGCGGCTGCACGCCGAACGTCCCCGGGTCGGGCCGCGCAAACGCATCCCGGTTGAACCAGACGGCTGAATCCGTGAACGAAGTCCGCCGGACCTGTTTCGGGTCCCCGACCTGGTTCCAGAATTGGCTGCCGCTGCCCGGACCGACGCCTGCATAATCTTGCGAGAAGCGGACAGAGAACGGAGCGCCGGACTGGAACTGGTTGACGCCCGCAATCGCCCAGCCTCCCAGAATCCAGCGGGCCAGCCGCGATCCTGTTGGGGCGGGAATGTCATAGATGTAATTGATGGTGAGGACATGGGGACGGTCCAGGTCGGAGATTCCCCAGTACCCTTTGTCGTCGTAAGCGTTGGGTAGCAGCTCTGTCTCGCCCGACCCGTTGTCTTTGTTCTGTGAGTAAGTGTATGCAACGTTGAACTGCAAACCCTGCGCGACTCGCCGGTTCACTTCGATTTGGAGCGCATTGTACCGGGAGGCGCCCGAATGCTCCGAAAGCCCGATGATTCCGGTTCCGAGAAAAGGCCGCAACGCGTTTGCGTTGATGCCCGGATTGGCTTGCAGGGTTCCAGGGAGCAACTGGTTGATGTTGCGCTTCCGCTGGGCGTAGTAGCCGCGACGCCCTACGTAGGCCACCTCGAGGGAGACTTTCCATGGCATCTCGCGCTGCACCGCTACGTTCCACGCCCAAGCGGTCGGTATCTTCAGGACGGGATCCTGCATCGAGATGGTAAAGGGAAAATCGCGCCGTTCGGCGCCCCGGGGGTCGTCCACTACGCCGTTGATCACCGTCACCTGCTCCATGAAAGGCGGTTGGCCGCCAGCGGCAAGATCCCGGTTGATCGCGATGCGGTTCAAGAACATTCCCGCGCCAGCCCGCAACGCCGTCTTCCGGCTCAGAGCGTAGCCGATGCCCAGCCGCGGCTGGAAAGCGTTCTTATGCGTCTGAGAAAAGCCTCTGGGCAAGCCGTGATACAGGCGGGTGAAATCCTTCAGGAAAGGAAAGCGGCTCGTCGCGCTTTCCCGCGGGGCCTTGCCCGGGAGCACCACGCCATTGAAGCGGTCCCCACTCACGACGAAGCCGCCCCTGGGGTCCACCACCGCCGCCCGCCCCGGATCATAGAAGTCGGAGTGAAACATCGCCAACGTGTCCCACTTGCTGTACCAGGGAGGCCAGAGGGAATAACGCACTCCCATCTCGACGTTCAGCTTTGGTGTTGCCTTCCAACTGTCTTGCACGAACCAGTCGAAATGCCAGCCCACAAACGGTGTCATCGGCTTGGCGCTGAACTCGGAGTAGTCGTTGAAGTTCCCCAGCAGAGCGTTGGCGATGGCCAAGCCGGCGGCGCGGGGATGGCCCGTGTCAAAGAAACGAAACGCGCCATTTTCATTGTTCGTGGCCGGTGCCGACGCACTGGTAAACTGAATTTTGTCGTTCTGCCCGGAGTACTCAAGATAGATGCCCCACTTGAGCGTGTGCCGTGCCAGGACTTTGGTCATGTTGTCGGTCAAGGTGTAGCTGAAGCCTGCCCACGTGCCAGGGTAGGGCCCGTTGTCGAGCGTGCTCAGGCCGGTGACCTGGAGTGTGGGAAGCTTTTCCGCATCGAGCTTCGCGCCGGCAGGAAAGAGGAAAGGATAGCTTACGCCGTAAGTGCTGCGGCGGCAGCGCGCGCCGCACGCCGGGTCGGAGGCAATCTCACCGCGCCCGTCGGAGGAGGCTGACAGAGTGAACTCATTTAGGAACGTGGGTGAAAAGACGCTCGTCAGGCTCAGAGCGGCGGTGCGATTGGGCCTCGACCAGAGTTCGTCATACCGGCTCGAACCGCGGACGCTGTTAAACCGGTATGGAATACGGGTGCCGCGAAACGTCAGGGTGTGTTTCCGGCTTACGAGGAAGTCAACCTTGATCGTGTCCTTATGCATGTTTTGCCACGCCGCAAAGGTGCCGATCCAGTTGGAGGTGCCCTCCAGAAATCCGGGGATCGGCTCCGGGTAGATCTTCAGCAAAGCTTGCCCTTGCGGACTGATCCGGCTCGGAGGAATCACGTTGCCGGGGAAGGGCTTTCCCGTGTCGGGATCGTTCGCCACCCGCGACCGCCGAAAGAAGGGGTTGGCCGGATTCAGCAACTCGCTCAGATCCCCCTGGCGCATGGCTAAGCTGGGAGTGGTCAGTGTCCGCGTGACTTCTTCCCTCCGGCGGATCCACTCCTCCCCCCAGAAGAAAAACAGCTTGCTCCGGTCGGTATTGAACTTCCCTGGTATGAGGATGGGCCCCCCGAGCGTGAAGCCGAACTGATTGTACCGCCAAGGGGGGGAGAGTCGGCCAACCGGGGATTGCCGCTCCGGTTGCGGCTCCACGTGTTGGCGTTCAGCGCGGAATTCTGAAAGAGATAAGTTAAGCCTCCGTGAAACTCGCGCGTGCCGCTCTTCGTCACCATCCGAACAATGCCGGAGGACGCGCGCCCGTACTCCGCTTGATAATTGCTCGTCAAAACCTGGACCTCCTGCACGGTCTCGAGGTCCTGAGGCCCCAGCATCGTGTCGACCGTTGAGCGGGTCCGGTTTGCGATCGCTCCATCCACAGTGACCAACACGTCGTTGCCGCGCCCGCCATTGATGGATTGAATCCCCGTGCCAAGGTCTGTTCCGGCAAAGCCGCTCAGCCGGTCTCCCCATACACCAGCCTTCAAAAGGGCCACGCGAGCAGGGTTCCGGCCGCTCAGCGGCAGCCGCCCAAGTTCCTGCACCGTAACCGTCCGCCCAAGCACCGCCGTTTCCGCCTGCACCGCCGCCGGGGAGGCTTGCACTTCGATGGATTCGGTAACCTCCCCCACCTCCAGCACAGCCTCTACGCTGATGCGGGCAGCGGCGCTCAGGCGAATGCCGGTCTGCACGAAGCGCTTGAAGCCCGGCTGTTCCACGGAGATCGTGTAACTTCCTACGACCAGGTTGGGAAACACGTAGTAGCCTTCGCCCGTGCTTGTGGCCACACGCTGCTGGCCCGTCCCCTCGTTCGTCGCCGTCACGGTCGCCCCAGGAATCACGAGTCCTGCACTGTCACGGACAAACCCTGAGATTTGTCCGGTGTCAAACTGAGCGAATGCTCCCGCAGTCGCCAGCAGAACGGCAACCACGGTACTCGCGCCGCGGCGAGAGCCCGCCGACACGGATGTCCGGCACCTAGCAGTGCTGGCAGACGACGCGTGCGCCAAACGACCCATGAGCGGGACTGAGACACGGAAGTGATATCTCATTGGCATTGCTCCACCTCTTTCTTGTTGCCTGCGAAGGGCCGAATCGGCGCCCACAGACTAGATCCGGGGTTCGTGGCGCCGCGTACGGCCGCATCCCGGGCGGCGAACGACACCCACCCGCCCGGCGCCGGAGGAACGATGCGCCGACGATCAGGAAACTGCGTCCGGCGCTTTCGGCCCAGCTCCACCAGTCCGCCTCCGGGCGAGCCGTTTCGCATAATGAAACAGATTTTCGTTTTCGCCCCCAAATTGGATATCATCAAGCCAGTTAGTTGTCAAGACCTTTTTTAATTGGATATATTCAGTCTGTTATCAATCAGTTGCAGACTATCCGGGCGGGAGACTGGCGGGTTTACTATTGCAACACTTCACCGTTCGTTTCGCATCCTGAAATCACACGGTAAGGCGCAGGCCCTGAGTAATCAAAGCAGCTTCCGCGGCTGGCCACGCGCGGTTACTCCCACGGCGCGGCGGCGGGTAACACTCAGTACGCCGCGACGCGCTCCGGCAGCGGGTCGACGATCTCCATCTGGTGGCGCAACAGGCGAAGGCGCATCTCGTCGAGCAGTGGTTTGGCGCGGTCTACCTGGGCAATGTTGCGGAACTGCTGCGGGTCGCGTTGGAGGTCGAATAAGATTTCCGTGCCGTTCTTCCAGCAGGCGTACAGCGCTTCCGGCGTGCGGAGGATGCGGTTCTCGAAGCCCTCCATGAACGCGGCCTGGCGGCCTTTGCCGCCATTCAAGACGCCCAGCAGCGACAGGCCCTGATTGCCCTTGGTCTGCGGGATGCCCGCCAGCTCCAGCAGCGTCGGCATCACGTCCAGGATCTCGACCAGCTCGGCGGAGCGTCTTCCTTGCGGGAGGCCGGGGCCGGCCATCACCAGGGGAATGATCATGGCTCCGGGATACGGCAGGGCGCTCTTGCCGTTGAGGTTGTGGTCGCCGAGGTAGTCGCCGTGGTCGGAGGTCAGCACGAAGATCGTCTCATCGAGCCGGCCGGCGTGCTCGACGGCGGCGACGATGCGGGCGATGTTGCGGTCGACGTTGGACACCATGGCATAGAAGTGGCGGCGGTAAGCGTCCCAGACCTCCTCCGGAATCTTGGCGTTCGCGCGCATGCGCCGGGCAATGAACTGGGGAACGTAGTCGGCTTCATCCGGACGAAACCGGCGCGGCGGTATCTCACGGCCCCGGTACAGCGCGAGCTGGGAGGCCGGCGGATTCAGCGGCGGATGGGGGGCGTAGAAGCCCGCATGAACGAAGAAGGGCTGCTCGGGCCGGGTCCGGGCGCACTCCTCGATGAAGCCGGCGGTTTCGGAAGCCACCCAGTGGGCATGCGTTGTGGTTTCATCGCCCTCGAAGGTGTACATCTGGAGACCATACACCTCCGGGGGAGGGGTATGAACTTCGGGGCGGCGCAGCCGGTACCGGAGCGCCGCCGGCGGCATGCGGACGTTGGCCTTCCGGCGGACTTCGGGCCCCTGGGCGTTGAGCCACAGGCCGTAGGCGTCGTCGTAGCAGCCGGGCTCGTCGGACAGCAGCATCTGGTGAAAGCCGTACGGCGGGTGGTATTCGCGGTGGTTGCGCGCCGCATGGGGCCAGAAGTGGAGCTTGCCGAACTGGCCCGTATAGTAGCCGTGCTCCCGCAGCACATGGGTGAGCGTGACCTCATCCTCGGGCAGCTTGATGCCGTTGGACATGACCCCGTGAGAGTGCGGATACCGCCCGGTGAAGAGGGAAGCGCGGTTGGGGGCGCACGCGACGCCCACGGTGTTGCACAGGGTAAAGGTCACGCCGCGCTGGACCAGCCGGTCCATGGCCGGGGTGACCATGTGCGGGGCGCCGTTGGCGGCGATGTTGTCCACCCGCATATGGTCGGTCGTGATCAGCACGATGCTGGGCCGGCGCCGCGCGCCCGCGGTGTTGGGCGGGCCGGCTTGCGCGCCCGCCGGGTTAGGTGCGGCGCCGGCGAGAAACGCCGCGCCGGGAACCAGGCCTGCCACTTCTCTGCGTGTCCAATGCCTCATTGCGAATCCTCCGGACGCCGCCGGTAGCCTTCACCAGGCGATTCGGAAGGCATAAGCATAGTCTCCGGTCTTCTTGGGCAGCTCGACGACCAGCCCGGCGGCCGTCTGCTGAAAGGGAAGGCTTTCCTCGGAACCGACGCGGCGGATCTCGCGGATCTGGCGGCTTTCCAGTGGCGAGCCGGCCCCCAGCGACTGCACGATCATCTTCTCGCCGGGCCAGTCCAGCGCAATCACGTAGAGCGTGTCGCCGCGAGTGGTGAACCGGATATCCCGGGCCGTGTACGGCTTGTCTTTGCGCTCCGAGAAGGCGCCCTCCTCGATGGTGGTCGGGCCTTCACCGAAGATCTTCCACGGCCGCGTGCCGTAGATCGCCTCGCCATTGCGCTCCAGCCACGCGCCGATCTCCAGCAGGATTCTCCGCGCCTCCTCTGGAATCGTCCCGTCGGCTTTGGGGCCGATGTTGAGCAGCAGGCACCCGTTCTTGCTGACAATGTCGACCAGAACATCAACGAGGTCGTTCGGAGATTTGAATTCATCGTCCTCGATGTAGCCCCAGGACTTTTTACTGATCGAAGTGTCGGTCTGCCAGACCATCGGCCGGATGTCCTTCAGGCGGCCCCGTTCGATATCGAGCACGGCTGTGCCCTCGGGGAACGATCCCTGGCGCACGTCCTTATACTGCAGGACCGGCTCGCGGCCCCACTCGGCGGAGCGGTTGTAGTAATAGGCGGCGATCCGCTGAAGGTACGGCTGGAACTCGGGCACGTTGATGCCGAAGTCGAACCAGAGGACTTCCGGCTGGTACTTGTCAATGATGTCCTTCGTGCGCGCGTACCAGTGATCCATAAACTCGACGGTGGGCGGATCTTTGGGGTGCTGCATCAGGCCGTAGAGGCCGCGGAAGCGGGGGTCCACCGTGTCAAAGTCGTCATCGCGGGTGTAGTAGGCGCGGTTGAAGGCGTAGTGCGAGGACAGCCCGAAGCGCATGCCGCGGGCCTCGACCGCTTTCTTCAACAGCCCGGCAATATCGCGTTTCGGCCCCTTTTCGTAGGCGTTCCACTCAGTCTGACCGGACTGGTACATCGCGAAGCCGTCGTGATGCTCGGCGACCGGAACGACGTACTTCGCGCCCGCCTTGACGAACAGGTCCGCCCACTCGTCGGGGTTGAAGCGCTCGGCCTTGAACATCGGAATGAAGTCCTTGTAGCCGAACTCCTTCTGTGGCCCGTATGTCTGGCGGTGGTAGGTGTAGCAGGGATCGGGCTCGTCACTGAGGATTTCGCCCTGGCCGCTGGTCCGCTTCTTCAGATACATCCGCCGGGGATACCATTCGTTGCCGAAGGCCGGAACCGCGTAGACGCCCCAATGGATGAAGATGCCGAACTTGGCGTCCTCGAACCACTGCGGGGCCTGGTATTGCCGCAGCGACTCCCAGGTCGGCTCGAACTTCGGTTTGGCGGGCGCTGCCGGCTCCTCGGTCCGGGGCGCGCACGCCGCAAGCAAGAAGGTGATCAGGAGGGAGATAATGAATGCCGTTCGCATGGGTCGAATCTCCGTACAGAGTATAGGGCACGCGACCCCGAAAGCGCCGGCTTCGCTCACAGCTTCAGGAAGATCCTGCGCTCGTAAAGCCAGTAGTTGAGGTACCACAACGCCAGCAGGACCGCGCAGGCCTGGGCGATCGGGGCAAGATCCCCGATGAACTGGAAATTGAAAGTGAAAACCCCGAGAGCGCGGTCCAGCCACCCGTGCAGCACCATGTGAACCGAGTAGACGAAGATCGAGTTGGCCCCGAAGACGACGAGCGGGAACGTCCAGCGGCGATAGCCGCGCAGCTCCACGACGGCGAAGAAGCCCAGCATCATCAGCAGAACCCAGCCCGCGGAGTAGGCCGTGAAGGTCGCCGTCCAGATGCGTTTGACGTTCGGCGCCAGCGGCAACAGGAGGAAACTGAGGAGGAAGGCGCCGGCCGCGGCGGCTAACAGGAGGGCCGCCTTCCGAGCATGGCTCCGCCCGCTCATCAGCAAAAGTCCGGTCCAGGCGCCGATGAGGGTCGTAACTGTACTCGTGATGAAGTTGATGGTGACGTAATAGCCGGGGTAGTTGCGGCCGAGAAGGGCGTAATCGATGACAGCGCCAATGTTGCCCTCCCTGGAGAACGGTCCGTCGGGTCCGGGAAAAAGGTAAAACAAGGCCGTGTGCAGGGCCAGCAGGCCGGCGGCGGCGGCCGCCTGCCAGCGCCAGCGGAGCCGGAGGATCCAGAACGTCAGGAAATAGGTGAAGGCGATCTGCGACAGGACATTGATGAGCTGGAAATGAAGGCTCCCTTTCGACACCGACATGAGCACCTGGCTCAGAACCACGAGTTTGACGGCACGGGCGGTCACGTGCTTGGCGGTATCGCGGAAGGTGGCGCCCTTCTGCGCCCGGATCGCCAGCGCAAACGGCATGGCGGCGCCCACAATGAACATGAAAGCCGGCTGCACCATGTCCCAGAACACGGCGCCTTCCCAGCTAACGTGTTCAAACTGGCGGGCGATGGAGCCGTAGACGGGATGCTGCTGAAGCTCGCCGAAGCCGAAGCCGTGTGAGACCAGCATCAGCATGATGAAGCCGCGGTAGGCGTCCAGAGCGAGATACCGCTCGATCTTCATTTCAGCAGCCGGGGTCACGTCGGACCATTTTACTCGTGGACCTGTCTCGGCTGCGGGGGCACGGGGGTTTTGACCACGTGGTCGTTGTTGGCGCAGCCGCCCAGCAGCAGGCCGAGCATCAGCAGCAGGAGAGTCGGTCCAATTCGGCGCATGCTTGATTGTTTACCATGAATGGCGATGGGTTTCATGCCCGGACGGCGGGCTATGCTTCTGGCGGCGGGGGCCGGCGGAGTGTGGTGCGCCTGCCGCAGGGGAAGGGCGAGCAGCGGTGAACCGCTCATCGAGCGGGTCGAGGTGTCGGTGATCTGGGAGGGCCGGAAATCCGGGGGAACCTGGTTCCACCCGCGGGCGTGCCGGCTGCCGGGAGACCCGCCCAGGCTGCTGATGGCGGTCCAGCAGATCTCCGGCTCGGATGTGTTCGGGCCGGTGCACTGGTCCGAGTCCACGGATTTAGGGCGAAGCTGGAGCACGCCGCGTCCCATTCCGGGGTTGGGGCGACGGCAGCACCCCGGCGGGATCGAAGAAGGGGTCTGCGACGTCGTGCCCGACTACCACGCGCCTACGGGAACCGTTCTGTTTCTCGGACACAATGTCTACTACCGCGACGGGCGTCTGACCAGACCGAACGAACAACGCCGGCCGATCTACGTGATACGGCGGCCGGACGGCGCTTGGAGCGAGCCGAAGAGGCTGCAATGGCAAGACCCCGAAGCCAGCGCGATTTACACCAGCAATTGCTCGCAGCGCGTGATGCTGCCCGGCGGGGACGTGCTGCTGCCGCTGTCATTCGGACCGCGGGGCAGGCAAGACCGGGCGGTCACCACGGCGCTGTGCTCGTTCGACGGAGAAGAGCTGCGGATCCGGCGCACCGGCACGCGGCTGCGGCTGGCGGTGAAGCGCGGACTGCTGGAGCCATCGCTGACTCAGTTCGGCGGCCGCTATTACATGACGATTCGCGCCGAAGACGGGCGGGGCTACGTGACGGCCTCCGAGGACGGATTGAGCTGGGCGCCGCTCCGGCCTTGGAGCTTCCAGGACGGCGAACCGCTGGTGATGTCCACGACGCAGCAACACTGGCTGGCGCACAGCGACGGCCCCTACCTCGCCTACACCCGCAAGACGGAAGCCAACGCGAACGTGTTCCGGTGGCGCGCCCCATTGTTCGCGGCCCGCTTCGACCACGAGCGGCTGGCGTTGTGGCGGCAGACCGAGATCGTGCTGATTCCGATGAGCGGAGACGGCGTGAACGCGCCGGACGAGGTGGCGCGAATGGGCAACTTCCACCCTGTGGCGGCCTCTGAGAGCGAGAGCCTGGTGACGGTCGGCGAGACCCTGCCGTCACGCGGCTGGCTTGGGAACACGCTTCAGGCTCGCATCTTCTGGAAGCGTCCCAACCGGCTGGTGAGTTGAGCTCTCAGCGCCGGGCCGGTTTGAGGTGCGCCTTGCGAATCTTGGCGACGACGGTGAAGTGCGGGTCGACGATGTTGGCGATCTCGTATTCCAGGTCGTGTCCCATCAGCAGAGAAGAGCCGCGCTCGTCGAAACCGTAGTCCCTCATGAGCCAGCGCTGCATTTCGGTGGTGGCATGCTGGAGGGCCTGCAACAGCGGACGGGCGCTGCCGAGCACCATGATGTAGTCGTCGTTCTCCAGGCGGGGCCAGCCGATGCTCTTTTTCTTGATCAGGTCCACGGTGAACTCGACGTCCATCGACGTTTCCAGGGCATTCCCGATAACTTCGCCGTCGCCCTGCCGGGCGTGACCGTCGCCGATGAACAGCAGTGCGCCCTTGACAAAGACCGGCAGCATGACGGTGACACCGGCCCCCATGCCGTTGTAGTCCATGTTGCCGCCGAAGCGGTCGGGGGTGCTGGTGGGCACGGCCTCGCCGCCTCCGGGCGCCGTGCCGATGCAGCCGAGCATCGGGCGCAGCGGGACCTCGATGACGGCGGGCTTGATGTCGGAGGCTTCCAGCCGGGCCACGCGACGCCGGCGGTCGATCGTCCAGGTTTTGTCCTCGGCCCGCCGCTCGGCCTCCGAGCGCAGAAAGCCGGGATCAACGGCGTAGGGGTTGAGCAGGCTGCCGGACCACGCGGTGTCGCGGTTGGGTTCGATCTTCTCGAGCCGGACAACGAGCACATCACCGGGCTCGGCGCCTTCGACATAGAACGGGCCGGTTTGCGGGTTCGGGCGCTCGCCGAGCTTGTTGCCGCGGGCGTCGGCGCCGCGCGCATCCAGTGTGAACGTCACCACGCGGTCGCCGGGCTTGATCTTCAGCGCGGGCGGGTGAGCGGCGGAGAAAGTGTTATAGAACCGTGTCGGTTGAAAGCGGTGGGTTTCCGCGCCGGCCGCCCCCACGAGGACGGCGGTGAGCGCCCCGACGGCGGTGAGACAGCTAGTCCTGTGCATGAAGGTGTTCTCCTGCTCAAGCGTACGATCCGCGCGCCAGTTCTTCGAATACGGAAGGCGCCTCGGGCTTCCAGCCCAACCGCTGTGCCGCCCGGGTTCCGGCGACACGCTGGTTGAGGATCAGGGCGTCGGCCATCGGGCCGAGCACCTTGCGTGCCTCCTCGAGAGGCCATGACGCAGCCGCGGCGCCGCACGGGCGGGCGGCCGCTTCAGCAACATCGCGGACGCGGAGCGGGGGGCCGGTGGTGGCGACGTAGAGGTCGCCCGCCCGGCCTTTCTCCAGGGCCAGAAGGTAGAGCTCGGCCAGCGCATCGATGTGAACGAAGCTCCAATGGTTGTCGCCGTGGCCGACGAACTGCACGAGGCCCTTCTCTCTGGCCGACTCGACGAAGCCGCGTAACGCTCCCCCACCGCAGCCGTAAACCATCGCCGGGCGGATGACGATGCCGCGGATGCCGCGGTCGGACGCCTCGAGCACGAGCCGCTCGACCGCCGGCCGCCAGGCGACGATAGGGGGCGGGTCGAGCTTGGCGTCTTCGCCGGCGACCTCGTCGCCGGTGTCGCCCAACACCCAGACGCCGCTCGTGTAGATAAACGGCTTGCCCGATCCTTCGAGTGCGTTCAGCAGGCTCTCGACGGCGGCGCGGTCGATCTCGGCGGTGTGAGTGCTCCACTCCAGCCCGATGTGGATGACGGCCTCGGCGGTGGCGGCCGACTCCGCCAGTGCGGCGGTCGCTCGAAGGTTTCCCCGCACGGGAGTGACGCCGGCCGCCTCGAGTTTCCGGACGGCCTCGTCGGATCGCGCCAGACCGGCCACCTGGTGGCCGGCGCGGATCAAGCGTTCGGCGACGGCGCTGCCGATGTATCCTGTCGCTCCGGTTAGGAAGACCCGCATGGGATTCGCTCCTGGTTTCGCTCGGCTTTCAGCGGATGATACAGCAGTCCGGCGGGCGCGGGCAAGCGCCGCAGTATGCTGTGAACAGGAGGCATGGGAGGTGTGGCTTCTGGCGGGCTTGCTGGCCGCGCTGATGAGCGCTGAGGGTCCCCGCGCGGAGGGCTGCGGGCCGGTTGATCTGATTCCGCCGCTGCGTGCAGCGGTGCGGCGGCTGGCGCGGGGCGAAAGCCCAATGCAGCTCCTGAAGGCCACGGCCAAGCTGGTCAAGCTTTACGGAGAAGTCTCCCGCGAGGTCGCGGATGCGCAGCCGGAGCATCTGTCGTGTGTTCTGGCGGAGCAGGCCGGAGCGGCGCTGGAGAATCCCGGAGCGCTCGAGGAGATAGTGGAGTCGTACCGGAACATGCCGGACGCCGCATTCGCGTCGATGGTGTTGATCGGCGTTTTCCGGCGGGTCTCGGATGACCGCGTGCTGGCCACCTTGTTTGACCGCTACCACGCCAAGGCGTGCGCGACGCCGCAGCCCTCGGCGTTTGACCGGCGGGTTGCCGGGGACGTGTTGACGGGCAGCAGCGACGCCTTCCGGGAGAAGTTTCTGGAGGAGACGCTTCGCCTCTACGGTCCCGGGTCCGGGGTGCATTACAAGATCGAGGCCGTGGATTGCCGGTTCTTGGTGGACCGGGCCCTGGCGCAGGATGCAGCGGCGATGCTGCCGGAGCAGCGCCGGAGCGCTTACCAGGGACGGCTGTCGGCGTTGTACCGCTAGCGGCGGGCGCGGCCGGCGGCTCTGGTAGAATACCCGCGTATGCCGATGCGAGGTTCGTGTGTTTCGCTCTTGGCAGGAGCCGTTCTGGCCGGTCTGAGCTGCGCTCCGAACGAAGTGACGTTGAACGAGAGCCGGCAAGCGACGGGCGTAAAGATAGGTGAGGTCACGCCCACATCGGCGATCGTGTGGATGCGGGTCACCGAGCGGGCCGCACGGCGCGCCGACGGAATCGTCCGGCGGGGCCGGGCCGAGAAGATCAAGACGCCGCCGGTGGATCCCGCCACACTGGAGGGGTCGGCCCCGGGAGCCCCCGGCCGGGCGCGCGTGCGTTACGGCACGACCGAAGACCTCACGGCGGCCATTGAGACTCCATGGGTGAATGTGAAGCCGGAGGAGGACTTCACGGCGAAGTTCCGGCTCGAGAACCTCCAGCCGGCCACCGTCTACTACTTCTCGGCTGAGACCGCGTCGCCGGACGGCCGCGAGATCCACCAACCTCTGCGGGGGCGGTTTGAAACAGCGCCGCCGGAAAACCAGTACGCCGATGTGACTTTCACGGTGATCACCTGCCAGGCCTACCGGGCCGTGGACCACCCGGAGGGATTCCTGATCTATGACGCCATGGGGCGGCTGAATCCGAAGTTCTTGGTGCCGACCGGCGACACGGTGTACTACGACTCGGACGACCCGCTGGTAACCAGCATCGAGCTGGCCCGCTATCACTGGCATCGGATGTACAGCTATCCGAAGCTGATCGCCTTCCATCTCCGCATCCCCGGCTACTGGGAGAAGGACGACCACGACTCCTACCACGACGACGACTGGCCGGGCATGGTGCGGGACTACATGGGCACGTTCAGCTTCGAGCAAGGGCTTAAGGTCTACGCGGAGCAGGTTCCGATGAGCGAGAAGCCCTACCGGACGTTCCGCTGGGGCAAGGCCCTGCAGATCTGGCTGACTGAGGGCCGCGACTTCCGGTCGCCGAATGATATGCCGGACGGTCCCGAGAAGACGATCTGGGGAGCGGAGCAGAAACGCTGGCTGAAAGAGACGCTGGTGGCGAGCGACGCCGACTGGAAGGTGCTGATAAGTCCGACGCCGATTGTGGGTCCCGACCGGACGAACAAGGCCGACAATCACTCCAACCGGGCGTTCGCACACGAGGGCAACGAGTTCCGCCGCTGGGTCAAAGAGCATGTGGCGGATAACTTTTTCGTGGCCTGCGGCGACCGCCACTGGCAGTACCACTCGGTGGATCCGGCCACGGGCGTGCAAGAGTTCTCGAGCGGTCCCGCCAGTGACCAGCACGCCGGCGGCTCACCGGGCGAGGACAAGCGGTACCACCGCTTCCACCGGGTGGCGGGCGGCTTTCTGTCGGTCAACGTTCGGCGGGCCGGAGACGAGAGTGTGATCACGTTCCGGTTCCACGACGTCAACGGGGCTGTGCAGTACGAGTACACGAAGGCCCGGCCGGTGCGGTAAGGCACTCTGACGGCAAAGGTAAGCTCTCCCGGCTCCCACCGCTGATCCGCTGCTCCGTAGCCGCCCCAGTCAGCCGGAACGGCGGATGCGGCTAATCGGTCAAGCCCCCTACCAGCGGCCGGGAATGAGCCGGCCGCAATCGGGGCAGGTCCCCCCCGCGGCCAGGCGGTTTTCGGCTACGTGGAAGCCAAACCGGCGGACCAGTACCCTCCCGCAACCGGGACACCGCGTGTCCTCCAGGTCGTCAACCCGCCCCGGCAGATTGCCTGCGTAAACATAACGAAGTCCCGCCTGGCGGCCGAGCCTGGCCGCCCGGGCCAGCGTCGACGCCGGGGTGTTCGGCGGCCCCGTCATCTTATAGTCCTTGTGAAACGCCGTCACGTGCCAAGGGATGTCCGGGGAGATCCCGGCTAAGAATTCCGCAATCTGGCCGAGCTCCTCGTCCGAGTCGTTGAAACCGGGCACCACGAGCGTCACCACCTCCAGCCAGAACCCTATCTCATAAATGCGGCGGATGCTGTCGAGAATCGGTTGCAGCCGCCCCCCGAGCTCCCGGTAGTGGCGGTCCGAAAAGCTCTTCAGGTCCACCTTGTACAGGTCCAGCCACGGCCTCAGGTACTCCAGCACCTCCGGCGTCGCGTTGCCGTTGGACACAAAGCCCGTCATCAGCCCCGCCTTGCGTGCCTCCCGGAACACCGCCACCGCCCACTCCGCCGTGATCAAAGGCTCGTTGTACGTGCTGACCACCGACGCCGCCCCGTAGTCCAGCGCCGTGCGCACGAGCTGCTCCGGCGTGGCTCGGCGCGGCGGCGACACCGCCCGCGGATCCCGCAGCGCCTGCGACGTCACCCAGTTCTGGCAGTAGGAGCAGTGCAGATCGCAGCCCAGCATGCCGAAGCTGTACGCCAGCGAGCCCGGACGCACGTGAAAAAACGGCTTCTTTTCGATCGGATCGCAGTGCGCCCCCGCCACATAGCCCCACGGAGCGTACAACTTGCCGCCCCGGTTGAAGCGGACCTTGCAAACGCCGGGTTGACCGTCAAAGATCGGGCACCGGTGGCCGCAGGCCACGCACCGGATGCGCTTGTCGTCCAGCGGTTGAACAAGTTCCCCCTCCCGCACATGTTCAGCCAGTACCTCGGCCAGAGTCGACATGACTACTCCCTCTGGACCGCCGTATCGCAGCCGGCCGCCGCCCCGGTCCTGTGCTCTAGTGCTGTTCCTGCGCCGCCCCAGGCCGCTTGTACGCCATAGCCGCCGGCAGCATGGCCCCGGTCAGGTCCTCGATCCGCCGCTCCATCTCCTTCTCGCCGCACAGCAGATCCGCCAGCGTGGTCTTGCCGAGCACTTGCGCCACCACGGTCTGCACCGCAGTCCACACCGGCCGTAATGAGCAATCCTGAGCATGGGTGCACGCCTTCTCGCGGCCCGAATGCCGGTCGCAAAATGCCGGCCCGTAAAACGGTCCTCCCAGCAGCTCCACCACCGCGGCCACGGAGATCTGGTTGGCGGGCCTTGCCAGTGTGTAGCCGCCCGCCTGACCGCGGGCGCTTTGCACAAGACCGCCGATGCGCAGAAGCCGCATCAGCTTGGCAACGTTGGGAATTGAAAGGCCCTCGGCGCGGCTGATCTCCGGAATCGTCAGACTCCGGCCGTCGCCCCGGCGGGCCAGGTGCAGCAGGCAGCGGAGTCCGTACTCTTCCTGTGCGCTCAACTTCATAGCGATTCCATTGTATCTTGATTTGCAGGTATTCGAAAGGAAAAAGAGAGTCGGAACTCCTTGTTTCTCCGCCCCTGCCTAAACCGATGGCGCCGGTTTGCCATAGTAGGCGGCGTTGCGCTCGACGAAATGCGACCATTTCTCCGGCAAATCATCCAGCGGGAAAATCGCTTCCACCGGACACACCGGCACGCACGCTCCGCAGTCGATGCACTCTTCCGGGTCGATGTACAGCATCTCCTCCTTCTCGAAATCCGGCTCATCCCTCTTGGGATGAATGCAGTCCACCGGACAGGCGTCCACGCAGGCGGTGTCCTTCGTATTGATGCACGGCTCGGCGATGATGTAAGCCATCTACCCTCCTCTGAGTCCAGACTATCGGGCTTTCACCTTTGAGCGTACCCAATTGCTATCGTCCAGTCAAGATTCCGTCCCTGCCCAGGGCCACCCTTCGACTTGCGCAGCCCTCATCGGCCTCGACGCTGTGCGAGGGTGCCATTTGTGGAGTCCACTGCTTCGGCCGAGCGACAGCGAGACATCGCCCGCTTGTGGCAGCGGTTGGCCCAGAAGGGCCCCGTAAGCCGAGGCCGGCTCCAGAGAGAACTCCAATGGTCCGCCGCGCGGCTGGCGGAGATTCTGCAAGCGGCGGCCCGGGACAAGTTGCTCGAGATTGGCGCCGAAAAAGCGCTCACCCGCGGCGAGCTGGCCAAAGAAGCCGCGCGGGGATTTCGGCGCTGCGTCAGTGTGAAACAGACCGAGGAACTCATCCCCGGCTTGGCCCGCGAAGGAGCCCTCACCAAGGCGGTTGCCGTCGCAGGCCGCAGAACGCTCTTCTACCGAGCCGGGACCTTCAAGCCGCTGCTCCGGGCTTTGCTCGACCGCGTCAAAGACCTTGGGTTTGATCGGGACCCGAGTCACCAAACGCTCCTGGCCGCCGTCGAGGGCGCGCCCGCTCCCCCGGCGCCTGATCTGCCGGCCCGGATCCTACAGAGCCTGCGCGAATTCGAGGAGGCGCCCGGAGTCCCCGTCACGGTCCGCCGCCTGCGCGCCGCTCTGCCCGGCATCCCCAAGACCGATTTCGACCGGGCCGTCTTGTCGCTCGCCGACGAGCAGCAAGTCTACCTGATCCGCCACGATCATGGTTGGGCCTTGCCGGAGGCGGAACGCGACCAACTCGTGTATGACGGAGGCGAGAAGCTGTATGTCGGCGTCCAACTCCGCCACTGACCTGCTTCCGGCCGGCGTCCCCAATCCGTTTGCCGACGCGGCCGTGGGCACGGTCTGGGAGACGCCCGTTGCCGATGTCGAGGAAATCCATGCCGGGGTCTTCGCCGAACTCCTTCGTGTCGTGGACGAACGGCTGGAAGGTCGCCACGACCGCTGCCTATTGCTGTACGGCCAGGCCGGCAGTGGGAAAACCCACCTGCTCCGGCGGCTTCGCCTCCACCTGGCGGCGCGTGCCGAACCATTCATACCCTTTTCCTGGATCTGGATGGGAACCAGCCCGGGAATGATGTGGCGCTACCTGCGCCGCCAGTTCGCCTTCGATCTGCTCTGGCGCCCGGCTGGCTCCCCCTCTCAGCTCGACCGCCTGCTGGCGGTCCGGAAGCAAAACGCCGAGCGGATTCGCCGCAGGGATCTCGCCGTCGTTCTCCAACATCTGGCTGAAGGACGTTGGCGACGGGAGGCCGGCGCTTGGCTCGCCGGACAAGATCTGCCCCGGGGCGTCCTCGCAGCCATGGGCCTGGGCCAGTCCGAGGCTGACGAGGATGCCCTCGAAGATGAAGCGCGACAGATCTTCGAGGAGTTGGCGCAGTTCATCGCTCCCACCCCCTTTGTCCTTTGTTTGGACCAGCTCGAAGCCTTGCAGGCCTACCCCGGCGATAAGGCGGGCCTGTTCACCATGGCAAAGCTGTTGGCGTCTCTTTACAACCTGGCTGAGGCCGTCGTCATCGGCGCCGTCCAAGCAGGCGTGATCGACGAATTGGACGCCTCCGTAAGCCAGGCCGAGCGCGACCGGTACCGCCCGCTCGCTTTATATCCGTTGAAGGAACAGGAGGTGCAAGCCCTGGTCCGCACCCGCTTGGCCACGCAGCCTGAGATCGCCGCCCGCCGTCCCGAGGGGGCCTCCGAATTCTGGCCCATTGACATGGCTGGATTTGCCTCCCTGAGCAAATCCCCGGAAGGGTTGACGCCGCGGCGAGTCCTGTTTGAGTGCGACCGCATGTTTCGCCGCGCTCAGAATCTCCCCTTGGTGGACATTCCTCTCGATCAGTTTCTCCGGCGCGAGTTCGAGTCTCGCCTGAGCAAGGCCGCCGCGGAGATCGCCGCCGAAACTTCCAGCGACATTCTGAGCGACGGGCTGCCCCGTCTGCTCCACGTCCGCGGCCGGCCCGTCGTGCGTCAGGGACTCCCCCGGTGGCTGGATCACGAGGTCCGTCCGGCTCAGGGCCCGACCATCGGCGTGGCGCTCGCCAACAGCCGGCCGCAAACGCTATGGCGCACGCTCGATAAGATTCTTGACGCATGGGATCCAGCCGAGCGGCGTCTTGTCCTGCTGCGCGACGCCCTTCACCCCCTCGGACCGGCCGCCACGCGAACGCGCCAGCGCCTCCAACAACTCGAGGAACGCGGCGCGCGCCGGCTGGCGCCCTCCCGTGAGGCGCTCGTCGCCCTCGATGCGCTGCGTCGCTTGCTCGCCGCCGCCGAGGCCGGCGACCTCAGTTGGCAAGGAGCGTCGCCGCCGGTGACCGCGGTCGAGGAGTGGATTCGACACAATCTCCCCGGCGCTCTCTGCCAACTCTTGGATGAGCTGCTCGCGGGCCGGCCTCACCACCCACTGTCCCATCGGCTGGCTGACTACCTCGGCGAGGAGAAGGTCGCCAGCCTGACCGCGGCCGCCGCCGCGCTCGAGACCACCCCGGAGGAGGTGGCGCGCTGTGCGCGTGAAAATCATTATCAGTTTGGCCTCCTTTTGGGCCCTGAGCCGGTGGTATTCGAAAAGATCCCGCCGGCGCCGGGAGCCTGAAGTCATGTCGCCGCGCCCCGTCGAGCTTACCGTTTCCCAGGTGCGCGAGGCGCTCTGGGAGGCCGCCGCGACCTCCGGCGCCCAGCCGGGGCCGACGGCGCTCGCCGGGCGCCTCTTCCACGAAACCGCGGCCGGCCTGCTAACCGGCCCCGCCGGCTGGGAGGGCGTGCTCAGCTCGCATGACCTCCAGAACTGGCTCGCGCTTTCCCGCCACGCCTATGAACGGCTGCTGGGTCCCCGATTGGTCGCCCATCAGAAGGAGCTGAACGAATCTGGCCGGGAAGCACTCTGCCTCTGGCACGCCGTCCAGCAATTCTGTCAGTGGCTTTGCGGCATCCTGACGGCGGCCCAGGAGGAGGGCTGGATCTCGACGCGCCGGTGGCTGAGCAGCGAACAGCCGCTCTCACGCGAATTCCGCCAACCTTCCTGGCGCGCCCCGGTGCGCGTGTACGGCGTCGCCGATGCGCTCCTGCGCGACCCCCGCACGGACCGCTGGTGTGTGGTCGAGTTCAAACTCGGGCAGGCGGCCCCGGCCCTGGACCTGGGCCAGGCCGCTCTGTACCATGCCCTGCTCGGTGACTCGAAGGCTGACCTCGCCCTGATTCGCTTCCTCCCCGAACGGCGCGAGATCCTGCTGTCGGTCGAAGACCTGGCCCCGGCGCAGGAAAAACTCCTCGATCTCATCGGACGCCTCGCCGATGTCGTCGAGCCTTCCCGGCCGCCGGTGGAAGCGTATGCAGAGCTTGGCCGCAAGCTCATCGGCGTCCTCGAAGACTTCGGTTTGAGAGCCTCTCTCGCCGCCGAGCCCCTCGTTGGCCCCGCTTTTGTTCGCTTCACGGTGGCCCCCGGCCCCTCCACCTCGGTCAACAGGATCAAGGCCCGGGCCGAGGACGTTGGCGTCCAGCTCGGCCTGCCCACGCCGATGATCCAGCTCGAGCAAGGTCGCCTGTTCGTGGATCTGGCTCGTCCGGATCGTGAGATCGTGCCCTTTTCCCGGATCCAGGCGGCCCTGCCCCTGCCCGATCCGCTCCAGGGTTCGGCCCTGATCCCGCTCGGCGTAGACCTCAACAACACTGTCCGCTCCTTCAGTCTTGCAGACTCCGACAGCCCGCACGTGTTGGTCGCCGGCACCGCGGGCAGCGGCAAGAGCGAGTGGCTGCGCTGCGCCGTGGCCGCCCTCATCTTGACGAACTCCCCGGACACATTGCGCCTGGTGCTGATCGATCCCAAGCGCACCTCCTTCAATGAACTGAGTGGGTCCGCCTACTTGTGGCATTCCCAAGCCCTCCTCCACCCGCCGGATGGTTCGCCCGTCGAGCAACTCGGCCGGCTCATCGAGGAGATGGAGGCCCGCTACCAGGCGTTCTATGAGGCGGGCGCCGACGACCTCGCCGCATGGCGCTCCCGCACCGGTCGGCCCATGCCCCGGATCGTCGCTGTGATCGATGAATTCGCCGACATGATGGCGGAGCCGAACCAGCGCAAACAGCTCGAACAACAAGTGGTTCGCTTGGGCGCCAAAGCTCGCGCCGCGGGAATTCACCTGATCCTCGCCACCCAACATCCCGACGCCAAGACCGTCACCAGCCGCCTCCAGGCCAACCTCTCCGTGCGGATCTGCCTGCGCACGGCCACTTGGCAGCAGTCGCTGGTCGCCCTGAAAACTCGAGGAGCTGAGCGCCTGCTGGGGAAGGGCGACTTGCTGTTCTCGCGGGGGGACCGCGCCTGGCGCTACCAGGCCCCTCTTCTTTCCGAAGCCGAGCGCCGGCAGATCTTCGCGCGCCGTCAGACTCAGTAGCGCGTCGCCGCCTCGGGAAGTACCGACACTTGGGTGTGTGGGGTGGCCCGTCGAATCTTGACTTGACTGTCGAGATTGCGCTATCCTGGTCATGTCAACCAAGGAGGTCGCGATTGAGTTCTTCAGTTTCCGCCATCGAACGCTTCATCCAGCAAGACTACAAGTGGGGCTTCGTCACCGAGATCGACACCGATACGGTCCCCAAGGGCCTCAACGAGGACATCATCCGCCTGATCTCGGCCAAAAAAGAGGAGCCGGAATTCCTGCTGGAATGGCGTTTGAAAGCCTACCGCCACTGGCTCACCATGGAGGAGCCCCGATGGGCCAACGTCCGCTACCCGCCCATCGATTACCAGGACATCGTCTACTACTCGGCCCCCAAGGCGAAAACGGACCGGCCGAAGAGTCTCGAGGAGGTGGACCCTGAGCTGTTGCGGACCTACGAAAAGCTCGGCATCCCCCTCAAGGAGCAGGAACTGCTCGCCGGCGTAGCTGTCGACGCCGTCTTCGACAGCGTCTCGGTCGCCACCACGTTTAAGGAAAAGCTCGCGGAGCTGGGCATCCTCTTCTGTTCGTTCTCCGAGGCCGTCCGCGAGCACCCGGATTTGGTGCGGAAGTACCTGGGCTCGGTCGTGCCTTATACGGACAACTTCTTCGCGGCCCTCAACTCCGCGGTGTTCAGCGACGGCTCGTTCTGCTACGTTCCCAAGGGCGTCCGCTGTCCGATGGAGCTGTCCACGTACTTCCGGATCAACGCCCGCGACACGGGCCAGTTCGAGCGCACGCTGATCATCGCTGACGAAGGCTCTTATGTGAGCTACCTCGAGGGCTGCACCGCCCCGATGCGCGACAGCAACCAACTGCACGCCGCCGTCGTCGAGCTCATCGCTCTTGACAATGCTCAGATCAAGTACTCGACCGTGCAGAACTGGTATCCCGGAGACAAACAGGGCAAGGGCGGAATCTATAACTTCGTCACCAAACGCGGCAAATGTCTCGGCGTGAACTCCAAAATCTCCTGGACGCAGGTCGAAACCGGCTCCGCCATCACCTGGAAATATCCTAGCTGTCTGCTCATCGGCGACAACTCGGTCGGCGAGTTTTACTCCGTCGCCCTGACCAACAACTACCAGCAGGCCGACACCGGCACCAAGATGATCCACATCGGCCGGAACACCAAGAGCACTATCGTCTCGAAAGGCATCTCGGCGGGGCACGGGCAGAACACCTACCGCGGTCTGGTGAAGATCCTCAAGGGCGCCGCCGGCGCCCGCAACTACTCCCAGTGCGATTCGATGCTCATTGGCGATCAGTGCGGCGCGCACACCGACCCGTACCTGGAGGTCCGCAACAGCTCCGCCCAGGTCGAGCACGAAGCCTCGACCTCGAAAATCGGCGAGGACCAGATCTTTTACTGCAACCAGCGGGGCATCTCGACCGAAGACGCCGTGTCGATGATCGTCCACGGCTTCTGCAAGGAAGTCTTTCGAGAGTTGCCGATGGAGTTTGCCGTCGAGGCTCAGAAGCTGCTGGGCGTCAGTCTGGAAGGGAGCGTGGGTTAATTCATGGCATTGCTGGAAATTCGCAATCTTCGCGTAAGCGTGGACGGGAGGGAGATCCTCCGCGGCATCGACCTGACGGTCAATCCCGGAGAAGTCCACGCGGTCATGGGGCCGAACGGCTCGGGCAAGAGCACGTTGGCCCAGGTGGTCGCCGGGCGCGATTCCTACGAGGTGACGGAGGGCGAGATCCTTTACGACGGTAAGGATCTGTTGGAGATGTCGCCCGAGGATCGCGCCCGGGCGGGGGTCTTCCTCGCCTTTCAGTACCCGGTCGAGATCCCGGGCGTCAGCAATATGTATTTCCTCAAGGGCGCTCTCAACGCCATCCGCAAAGAGCGCGGCTTGGAGGAGCTCGACGCCGTAGACTTTCTCAACCTCGTCAAAGAGAAGCTCGCGCTGGTCAACATGGATGCCGACCTGGTCCACCGCGCCGTCAATGCCGGCTTCTCAGGCGGGGAGAAGAAGCGCAACGAAATCCTCCAGATGGCCGTGCTCGAGCCGCGCCTGGCCCTGCTGGATGAAACCGACTCCGGTCTCGACATCGACGCTCTGAAGACCGTCGCTGCCGGCATCAACGCCATGCGCAGCCCCGAACGCGCCATGATCCTGGTCACCCACTACCAGCGGTTGCTGAATTACGTCGTGCCCGACTTCGTCCACGTCCTGGCTGCCGGCCGGATCGTCAAGTCCGGCGGCAAGGAGCTCGCGCTCGAGGTCGAAGAGACCGGCTACGCCGGGCTGGAGGCTGCGCTCGCCGTATGACCAGCCTTGACGAAATCCGGGCTCAGGCCGCCCGGCGCTTCTCCGAACTGGGCTTCCCAACCACACGGAATGAAGAGTGGCGGTTCACCAATGTCGCTCCCATCGCCAAGACCCGGTTCGTTGACGCGTCTGAGGTGACCCCGAATGGCCGGCCCCGCGGCCGGCTTGACGAGGCGCTCAACATCGCCGACGGCTCCTGCCGGCTGGTGTTCGTCAACGGATCCTACTCGGCCCGCCTCTCCACCCGGAAACCACCCGCGGGCATCGTGGTGAGCCCTCTCCGTCTGGCGGGCCGTTCGGCCGAACCTCACTTGGCCCGCTACGCCGCCTACGGCGACCACGCCTTCGTTGCCTGGAACACCGCCGCCTTCCACGACGGCGCCTATATCGAGATCCCGGGCGGCGTCGCCGTGGCCGAGCCGTTGTACCTCATCTTCCTCTCCACCGGCGCTGATCGGCCCACGGTTTCACACCCCCGCGTGCTCATCGTGGCCGGCGAAGCGAGCCAGGCGACCTTCATCGAGTGCTATATCGGTCAGGGCGACGCCTATCTCACCAACGCCGTCACCGAGCTGGTGGCCGGCGACAGCGCTGTCGTGGAGCATTACAAGCTCCAGCTTGAGGACGAGCGCGCCTTCCATGTCGCCACCCTTCAGGCCCAGCTCGGCCGCCAGGCTGACTTTGCGGCCCATTCGCTCGCCTTCGGCGGGGGCCTGGTCCGCAGCGAGGTCAATACCGTCCTCTCGGAAGGCGCCCACGCAACCCTGAACGGGCTCTATGTGTGCGCCGGCGCTCAACATCTCGACAACCATACCGTCATCGATCACGCCCAGCCTCACGGCGCCAGCTACGAACTCTATAAAGGTATCCTGGACGGCCGGTCCACCGCCGTCTTCAACGGCCGGATCATTGTCCGCAAGGACGCCCAGAAAACCGACTCCAAGCAGTCCAACAGGAACCTGTTGCTGTCGGAAGACGCCGTCATCAACACCAAACCCGAACTGAAGATTTATGCGGACGACGTTCGCTGCACCCACGGCGCCACCATCGGCCGGCTCGACGCCGACGCCATGTTCTATCTTCGCTCCCGCGGCATCGGCCGCCAGGCGGCGCAGGACCTGCTGATTCAAGCCTTCGCCGGCGAGATTATCGACGCCGTCAAGGTCGCCGGACTGCGGAGCCGGCTGGAGCGCCTTCTTTGGGAGAAGCTGCATGCGCGTCGCAACTAGCCTCGACATCGCCGCCATCCGCAAGGACTTCCCGATCCTCGACCAGCAGATTCACGGCCGGCCGCTCGTTTACCTCGACAACGCCGCGACCAGCCAGAAGCCCCGCTGCGTCATCGACGCCATCGCCCACTACTACCTCTCCGACAACGCCAATATTCACCGGGGCGTCCATCAGTTGAGCGAGCGCGCCACCCGCAGTTACGAAGACGCCCGCGTGAAAGTCCAGCGCTTCCTCAACGCCCGACATGCGCGCGAAATCGTCTTCGTCCGCGGCGCTACCGAGGCCATCAATCTCGTCGCTCAAACGTACGGCCGCGCGCACGTGCGTCCGGGTGACGAAATCTGCATCTCCGGCCTGGAGCACCACTCCAACATCGTGCCCTGGCAGATGCTGTGCGAGCAGACGGGCGCTCGCCTCCGCGTCATCCCCATCACGGACCGCGGGGAGCTGGAAATGGACGCCTTCGAGCGGCTCCTCGGACCCCGCACCAAGATCGTCGCCGTCGCTCACGTCTCCAACGCCCTCGGAACCATCAACCCTGTGCGCAAAATCGTCGAGCTCGCCCACGCCTACGGCGTGCCCGTGGTCGTTGATGGCGCTCAGGCCGTGCCCCACATGATGGTCGATGTCGCGGCGCTGGATTGCGATTTCTACGCCTTCTCCGGCCATAAGATGTTCGGCCCCACCGGCATCGGCGTGCTCTACGGCAAAGAGCGCCTGCTCGAGTCCATGCCTCCCTACCAGGGCGGCGGCGACATGATCCTTCAGGTGCGCTTCGACAAAACCACCTACAACACCCTGCCGCACAAGTTCGAGGCCGGCACGCCCCACATCGCCGGCGTCATCGGCCTGGCGGCGGCGATCGACTACCTCAACGCCGTCGGTATGGACTCGATCGCCGCCTACGAGCATGAGCTGCTCGATTACGCCACCGCCAGCCTGGAGGCCATCCCCGGGCTGCGCCTCATCGGAACGGCGCCGGAGAGGGCCGCAGTCCTCTCTTTCTTCCTCGACGGCGTCCATCCCCACGATGTCGGCACCATCCTCGATAGCGAAGGCGTCGCCGTCCGTACCGGACACCACTGCGCCCAACCGGTCATGGAGCGCTTCGCCGTCCCGGCCACCACCCGCGCCTCCCTCGCCCTCTACAACACGCGCGAAGACATCGACGCGCTGTGCCGCGCCCTTGGCAAAGTCAAGGAGATCTTCAGCCGATGATCCACGACCTCTATCAGGAAGTCCTCATCGATCACAGCCGGCGTCCCCGCAATTTCCGCCTCCTGAAAGATGCCAATCGCACCGCCGAAGGCTATAACCCGCTGTGCGGGGACCGCTGCATCGTCTTCGTCAAGGAGAAGGCCGGCCGCATCGAAGAGGTCGGCTTCCAGGGGGCAGGCTGCGCCATCTCCACTTCTTCCGCTTCTTTGATGACCGAAGCCCTGAAGGGTAAGACCGTCGCCGAGGCCGAGCAATTGCTGCAGAACTTTCTCGCCATGGTGACCCAGGGTCGAACCGATCCCGCCGCCCTGGGAAAGCTCGCCGCCTTTGCCGGCGTGCGCGAGTTTCCAGTCCGTGTCAAGTGTGCCACGCTCGCCTGGCACACCTTGCAGGCGGCGTTGCAAAACAAGTCTGAGGTGGTGACGACGGAATGACAGCCGCACAACTCCGCCAGGAAACGATCAAGGCCCTTCGCACGGTCTATGACCCGGAGATGCCCGTGAATATCTACGATCTCGGCCTCATCTACGACGTCACGGCCTGCGAAGACGGTTTCGTCACCATCCGCATGACCCTGACCGCCCCCAACTGCCCCGTCGCCGGCGCCCTGCCCGCCGAGGTCGAGGCGAAGGTCAGAAACGTTCCCGGCGTGAGTGGAGTTCGCGTCGAGCTCGTTTTTGACCCGCCGTGGAACAAAAGCATGATGTCCGGCGCCGCCCGGCTTCAATTGGGTCTGGACGACATCATCTCGATTGACGGAATGCGCCGATGAGGCTCACCAATCATGAAGAGTACGGCTTGCGCTGCCTGCTGCGGCTGGCCGAGCAGGGGCCCGGCGGCAGCCTGACGATTCCCGAACTCAGCCGCGCCGAGGGCGTCTCGGAAGCCTACGCCGGCAAGCTCCTTCGCTTGCTGCGCCAAGGCGGATTCGTCACCGCCGCCCGCGGCAAAATCGGCGGCTACACCCTGGCCAAGCCGGCCTCCCAGACCAAGATCAGCGACGTAATCACTGTCCTCGGCGGGCCGCTGTTTGAAGGAGACTTCTGCGACTCGCACGCCGGCCGGCTGGAAACCTGCGTCCGATCGGGCCATTGTTCCCTTCGCGGGCTCTGGCGGACCGTGCAAGCCGCCGTGGATCGCGTCCTGCGCGAAACCACCCTCGACAGCCTGCTGCGCGACGACAGCCAAATGGCCGTGTGGCAAAAGCCCTCCGGCCAGACCGTCATCCCCCTGCCCGAAAACCCCCGCCGCTAAGCCACCGCAAGGGGACCGGGGCGCCCGCTCCGTCAGGCCGGCAGTGGCGCCGGCAGCCGGAGAGGCTGCGCAATGAACCTTTCCAGCCCCTGGCCCTCCGCGGGGGCGTCACTGGAATTTATGAGTCTTGCAAGAGACGCTACGCGACGCAACATCTTTGCTATGTTTTGTTCTCGCCGCGTGTGACATATGGCGGACGGCAGACCAGCGCTTCCCGATTTCCAGAATCCGCCTCAGTCGAGACGGGGTTGTCGGTTCAATTCGTTCCCCCTGCCTCGAATGAGGGTGGCGCGCCTGGGCCTGCTCTGGGGCGAGCTCCGGGAACGGTTCCCGAAGACGCAGGAAAAGCTGCCGCTTGCGGTGGCCCCCTGAGGTGAGACAAAAAGTTAAGACACTGTTTACCGTTCGCTGAAGACTTATTGTCCAGCAGATCCGCCCATTGCACAATAGGCGCAGTTGGTGAAGCGGACGCGGGCTCTGCCGGCGAGCAACCCGCCGAGCAATAGCCAACGGCAGACTCATCGAGACGAGGGGCTGGGGGCGAGGCCGGCCGAGGCCGAGCTCTCTGAACCAAAGCCAGGGCCGCAGGCCCTCACAGCGGTTGGGCCGGGAGGAGCTATCGGATCGAAAGATCTGCCCATGCCGGAGAAGACGCATGGATGCCCTCAAGCCGGCCGTGTGACGACGGGCGCCGGCCGCATTCGCTCGAACGGGACCGGGGACCGATAGCTCAGCGAGGCATGCAGCCGCTTGTCGTCGCAGACCCTGTCGATGAACTCAGCGATGGAAGCTTTCGCCTCTCGGCGAGGCGCCGGTATTCGCTGCGGGAGACTTCCTCCCATTTGAGGGTCTTCAGGAACGACTTGCACGTGGCGTTGGCCCCGGGACCGGCCTTCCGACTCATGCTGATCCGGATGTCGGGCCGGCGCAGCCGCTCGGTGTAAGCTTTCGCGGCATACTGGAGGCCGCGGTCGGCGTGATCGACCAAATCCGGGCGGCACCGCCCGAGGCCGCAGCGCCATCGGCAAAGCTTCCGGGGGCCACTCCGCCTCCAGGGCCCAACCGATCAGCGGCCGCGAGAAGGCATCCCGCCGCACCGCCAGGTAGACGAACTCCACTTGGAGCCGGATCTAGGTGATGTCCGCCACCCACAACTGGTGGACGCCCGCCAAC
>FWPU01004971.1_pt1 | contig 29927 bp, 21 predicted proteins | sample 2228361 | NCBI WGS metagenome assembly FWPU01 (sample SAMEA103939777, study PRJEB20133) | metagenome | reverse complement strand
AAGCGGGGGCGGGGAAATCTCCTTTTTGGGGATTTGGGGCCGCTGTGCGGCCCCAAATCCCCCATTTGAACGATTCCCCCTCTCCCGCGAAGCGGGAGAGGGGGACAGGGGGTGAGGGCGCTGCCCGTAATGCGCAGTCCGCAGGATAACGGTCAACACTCTCCCCAAAACGCGGATTTGCAGATTCGACAGCTTTGTATTATATTTACTTCTTGATCGGCCCTGAATGCCTCGTGCGCCTTTTGCACTTATTTTGTAGATAATCAGTGGCATTCGCACATCTGCGCACACAGGACCGATCTCGATGACAAAAACGAATATATCCCGGCTATTGCTCGTGCTGGTCGGCGGGTTCATCCTGCTGCTGGCTCTTCCCCCGGGTGTTTTTGCCCAAGAAGCGGCGCCGGCAGCGGTCGGGATTGACGTCGTTATCGTGTTGGACGATTCGGGGAGCATGGCGACCTGCTGGCCATGGTCCGATTCCCCGCGCCGTAACGACTGCCGTCCCGCCGAAAATCCGCCCAGCGACCCGCATGATCTGCGCTACAGCGCCGCGCGCCTGCTGATGCAACTGGCCCGCGATGAGGATCGCGTGGCGATCGTCCGCTTCAATGCGGAAACCCAAGACCTGATCGGCCGTTTGCAGCCGCTCGGCGCCCGCAACAACCGGCAATCACTCCTCGCCGCCGTTCAACCTCCCGACGACTACACCCGCACCGGCGGCTACACCCGCATTGATCTCGGCCTGGCGCGGGCCGTCCAGATCTTAAAAGCCGCCTCCGGGCCGGCGCGGCCGCGCTACGTGATCCTCCTCACCGATGGCGTCCCCACGCAGGACGGCCCGCGCTCGCAAGACCAAGCCATCCAACAGGCGGTGACCGAGCTGGGGCAGCTCGGCGCGCAGGTGTTCCCGATATTTCTCTGCAATGAAAAGGCCGGCTGCCCTGACGACAGCTTCGTCAGGCGCACGATGGGCAAGATCCCCGACAAAGCCAAAACCGCCCAGGATCTGCTGCAGATATTCAGCGCGGTCTTCGCCAAGATGAAGCCCGACCTGCACGTGGTGGATCGGCGCAACGCGGCCGGCGACATCGAGTTCGCGATCCGCGCCGGGCACGGCGCGCAGCAGTTGATCATCGTGGCGGAGAACGACGGCCTCATCGCCCTGAAGCGCGACGGGAACCCCCAAACGATCTCGCAGGCCTTCCAGGATCCCAACATCCTGATGAACATCGTGGAGGCGGACAAGCTGGCGGCCGGGGTGTGGACGATTACCACGAAGGGCGACAGCAGCTTCGTCGTGGCTCAAACGGAAACCGTGCCCGAGCTGGTCTATCCGCCGCCGGCGACGCCCGGCAGCGCGGCCGCGCCGCACTACACGCCGGCCGGCAAGCCAACGTTGATCCTGGCGCAGGTCGTCGGGCCGGGCGGCGGCGAACCGCTCAAGCTGAATGAGACGACGCGCCTCGAACCCCTGGCGCCGGGCGACCCCTTGCGGTGGGCCATGCTGCCGGGAGGGGGCGACATCACCCTCCAGGTGGGCGAGGACGCCGGGCCGCTGCAAATCCGGCGCACATTTCGCATCGAAACGCGCGGCGACCTGCCGACGGCGCTGACGCTGGCCCCGACGGTCGGCGCGACCTGCCTCCCCGATGAGCCCTGTCCGTTGAAAGCCGGCTTTGGCCCCGGCGCCGAGGTCGCCGACCTGCAGGCGCTGGTCTTTGTGCGGGATGAGACCCAGGGCAGGCTGGTCTATTCGGCGCCGATGACCTGCGCCGGCCGCGAGTGCTCCGATCCGGCTGTGGCTTTCAAGCGCGAAAGCGGCCATACGTACACCATCCGATTCCTGCTGCAGGGGCGGATCGGCGGAACGCTGTTCGGCGATTGGACGGAGAGCACGCTGGCGATCGCGCCGGCAGTCTATCTGCGGGGCCTGCCCCCGACCCTGAACCTGAAGACGCAACCGGCCGGCGGCTGGCCGATCACAGTCGTGGCCGGCGCCGCGGAAGACCTGGGCCAGTTGTGGGCGACCCTTGCGCTCACCCGCACCAACGACAACACGCCGGTCGCCGACGTGCGGGTGAACTTCACCGCCCGGATCAGCGGGGCCGGAGAACAGCCGGCGTCCCTGCAGATCACGCTGCCGCCGGGGTTGCGGCCCGGCGTCTACGAAGGAGTGCTCAGCTTCGCGACCGATAAACCGACCGCCGGTCGCGGCGTGCGCTTGCCGGCGCCTGTCCCGGTGAGCCTGAATCTGGCGCGGCCGACCGCGCAGGTCGCCGCCGCGGCCGTAGATTTCGGCGCGGTCACCTTCGACACCTCTCCCAACTTCCGCGTGCAGGAGACGGTCTATGTGCCGGTGACGTTCGACGAGGCGCCCTTCAACCTGAAGCCCGAACCGCTCGCCAGCTCCTGTCCCGGACTGGAACTGACGGCCGGGCCGCCCGAAGCGCACGGCCAGGCCTATCGGCTGCCGCTGACGCTGCGCAGCGCCGGCCCCATCGCGCCGCAGACCTGCACGGGGACGCTGGCATGGCGCGGCCCCACCGAAGACTACGACGTCAACCCGGCCACGCCGCTCTCGTGGCGCCTGGTGATCCCGGCGGTCGAATGGGAGATCCGAGGCGTTCGCCAGGGCGACGGCGTCGCCGCCGATGCCAACCTGGGCAGCCTGGGCCGGATCGGCGAGCGCGCAAGCGCGACGCTGATGGTGCGTTACACGGGCCGGCCGCCCTTCTCTCTGCAGCTGGCCGATCTCCAGGCGGTCTCCGAACAGGCCAACATCGCGATCGGCCGCAATGAGCTCGATCTGGTCGCTGCTCCGGCCGTACCGCAGGCCGGCGCCGGTGACGAATATCACGTGCCGATCGAGCTTCTGGTACGCCGATCGCTGCCCCAGACCTCACCGCTGGCGCACTGGCTGTCGGGCGCCGACTACAGCGGCATCCTGAAGCTACAAGTGGTCGGCCTGCCGGGATCGCAAACCCAGGAAGTCCGCTTCCGCCTGCACAATCCCGGTCTCTATCAACGCTATGTTCAACCCTTCTACCGGTTATGGTTGCCCGGCATTGTAACGATTCCGTTGTCCATCGTCGTCCCTCTGCTGTTGCTCGTCCTGATTTGGAAGCGCAGCAAAGATGCCAGCGTCGAACGACTGATGCGCCGATCCGGCCTCTACACCTGGGCAACGGCGCCGAATACGGCTGGCGTCTCGCCGCAATTGGTGGCAACGAGACGGGAGGCCGGCCCACCCAGGTTGGCCAGATCGGAGCGCAATTCTAGGTCGGCTGCATCCGGCAGCCCAGGCTATCGCATTCCCCCGCGGCGGACGCAATCGGCCATCGGCAAGCAGGATACGGCAACGGCCGCGGCGCCGGCCAGATCGCCTGTATCGGCGGCGGCCCCTCCGCCCCAGCGCCGCGGCCGGGCCCCGCGGCCGACCCTACCGAAGTAACTCCAGGATCGAAGGATAACTCCCATGTTCGAAGCGAAACCAACTATCTATCCCACGCTTGTGATCGGGTTGGGCGGGAGCGGCGTCAATGTCGTGCGTTATGTGAAGCGGCGATTTCTGAAAACGTGGCGCGCTGGCGACCAGGGCGATTTCACCGATCTGCCGGCCGTGCTTCAGGTGCTGGCCGTGGACACCGAGCCGCTCGTCAACCCGGCGGACGAAGAACCCCTCTATTCGCACGAATACGCCTTCCTCGGCAAATTCGATGCCACGCGGCTGGTGCAAAACCGGCAGAATCACGCGCCCTATCTGGATTGGTGGCAGTGGGACGCCAACGATCTCCCGCTCGGCTACATCCACAACGGCGCGCGACAGCTGCGGCCCATCGGCCGGCTGGCCTTCTTCCGCCACTACGTGACCTTCAAGACATTGATGACCGATAAGCTGCGCGCCACGCGGCAACTGGCCTCCATTCAAGAGGCCGAGGAACGCGGCTTCCCGGTCGCGGCCGACCATCAGCTGATTTACGTCGTCTCTTCGCTGTGCGGCGGGACGGGCGCAGGCATGTTCCTCGACGTGATCCACCGCGTGCGCCAGGAGGTCGGCTCGAATGCCAGCGTCATCGGCATCTTCCTCATGCCCTCCACCTTCGAGAGCGAGATCCGCAGCGACTTACAGCGCCGGCGCATCCAGGCCAACGCCTATGCCGCCCTGAAGGAGCTGAACCATTTCCACGAGAACCAGGATTTCCGCGCGCTCTACCCGGGCGAGAAGACGCCGATGCCCACCACCAAATATCGGGCGTTGGATCGCATCTTCCTCGTCGAACGCACCAACGCCGACGGCCGGACGCTGTCCAACAAAAAGCAGGCCGAGCAGATGATCGCGCACCTGATCCACCTGATGTCCATGTCGCACCTGAACCAGCGCATCCTGGGCCTCGATGTCAACGTGACCGAAGAGCGCACGGCCGAGGTGGCCGATACCAGGCAACGCTACCTGTCCTACAGCGCGTTCAGCACATCGGCGCTGGTCATGCCGCAGAAAGCGTTGTGGCGCTACTTCACATCGGTGGCGTCGTACTGGGCCATCGAGGCGCTGCTGAACGGCGAAGGCGGCGAGGAACCGGTCGAAGATCAACTGTGGACAGAGTACCTGGCGCTTCGCGATGCCTTGCAGGCCGAATTTACGCGTTACCAGATGACCCGAGAAGACCTCAACGCGCTGGCTGAAGACGTGGCGCAAGGCGCCGGCCGCTGGCTGGGCTTTACCGCCATCGTTTCCGATACCATGCGCAGCCTGTTGCCGGCCTATGGCCTGCAGGGCCTGCGCTATCTCCTCCACCGATTGACGCTGGACGAGGACAGCGCCGAACTGAGCCGCGAAGACCTGGCCCATCCCCGCCAGCTGCCCTTCGAAGAAGTCAGCGAGGTGAAGCGGCCGGGGCTGATCAAGCAACTGTTCACCGCGGCGACGGCGCTGGCCGAGATCGAGATCGGCCGCCAGAAGTGGCTCCTGTTCCAGGCGCGGCTGGACGCGTGGCGCGCCGTGCTCGCCGCGCTGCGCGCGCTGGCGCGCGACTGGGAACGCCAGCTCGACCGGATGGAAGAAGACCTGCACGAGGCCAGAGATGCGGCCATGCGTCACACCGCCGAAGCCGCCGAGCGGGTGCATCCGCTCCGCCGCCAGGGCGACGACGACACGAACACGTACTATGATCTGGAGACAGGCGCCGTCAACGAAGAGATGTTGGACGCCTACATTCAGGTGACATCGGCGCTGCTGGACAAACCGATCTCCGAAGCCGACGGCGCGATCACGCGCTGGCGCCTGCTGCTCTCTGCGCTGTGCGATTATGTGTTCGCCTTCCTCACGTCCGACAACGCGCGCGCCGGCGCCTCCGTGAGCGCCAGCGCGCTCAGAACGGTGCTGGAACAACGGTTCGCCGAAGACCCCGACCTGGCGACGCTGCGCCAGGAGCTGACGGAGGCGTTCGATCTGCGCAATGTGGTGCAGGCCCAGCAGGACGGCGAGCACCGGCCGGCCAATTACCGGCTTTCTCAGCTCTTCAAGCGCATGGCGCCCCACCTCGCCGTGGATGGCGACACCTATCCGTACACCGAGGCCAACGAGGAGCACGTGCGGGTCGTGGCAACGCCGTCCGCGCTGGCCGAGGAAGTGAACGCCGCGTTTCGCCAGGCGATGCGCGGCTACGACGACTTCGAGTGGGTGCCCACCGGCGACGCCAACCGCATTGACGCCTGCCACATCGTCCACGGCCTGCCCCTGGTGCAGTTGCGCAGCATGCCCGACCTCTACAAACACTACGCAGGCGGCGAGTTCGATCGGCGAACGTTGCATGTGCAGGTGGATTGGGCGGACTTTCCCGAGGTATACACCCCCGCCGCCAACGCCGACGTCCTCAGCGAACTGAGGCTTGGGCGCACGTCCGTTTCCCGGCCGCGTACGTCGGCCGGCCCGACCACCTGACATCCGAGAGGAAGCGGCCTGACCTTATGCTTGCATCTGCCAATGCCCGCAACTACGGCGCCTGCGCGCGCACCCGGGCGGCCGTTCTCTGCTTCGGCGGCTGGGGCTTGCAGGCCATGCTCCACCTGTGGCCCCGGCTGCGGCTGATCCAGGAGGAACGCGAGGTCCTGGGACGCGCGCGCGAGCTGCCCAACCTCGATCGGCTGACCGCCTTTGCCGCGATCCTGCCGGCGACGACGCCGGCTGCGGATTCGCCGCCGTTCCATGTCTTCCGGCCGAACCCCGACCGGTATCCGCCGCCCGCCTACCTGGCGAGCCGGCTGACGGCGATCAGGGCCGAGGCGGCGCGGACGACGGCCTCGGGCCTCACCCAATCCGAGTGGATCGGCGCCCGTCTGCTGCAGCGAGCGCGGGAGGACGGCTACATCCGGCCTCTGGCGGTGTCCGGCCCGCCCAAACCGGCCTGGCCGGAGGCTGGCCAGAGCAGAACAGACGATGGCGCCTGCGCGTGGCCGGCCACGCGCAACGCTGCGTTTCGGGCCGGCATGGCCGCGGCCGGGCCGATCGTGCGCACGCTGCTGCACCAGGTCGTGGATTCCACGCGGCTGGACAGCATGCAGATCCGTGATCCATTCGTACAGACCACGATCTACGTGATCGCGGCGCTGGGCGAGCCGCGCACATCGGCCCTGGTGTGGCCGGTGGTGTCGGAGCTGGCAGCAACATTCAGCCAGCGACATGTATCCAGGGTCGTTGCTTTCTTTTCGACGGCCTCCTTTGCGTCCGACGAGAGTCGGATCGTCGAAGAGGCGACAACCCACATGGCGCTCCGCGAGCTGGAGGCGCTGACGGGCGCCGCCGGCCCAGATGACCGGCCGGATTTCCTGGCGCGCTGGCTCGCCGAGGACGGCGGCAGCGTCTGGTCGGAACGCGTCGGCCATCGGCTTTTCGACGCGATATACCTGGTTGATCGCGAGAAGAGCAACCAGGCGCTGGCCGAAAGCGCCCTCGACCTGGCGGTCCTGGTCGGCAATGCCATCGAGGCCTTTCTGACGGCGGATGGCCTGGCGCACATCGAGCGCGCCCTGGGCCCGGAATTGCAGACCGGCCGGCCGCTTTACAATGTAGTGGGCGCGGCCAGCGATTATGTCCCGCTGGCCGAATATGTGGCCGCGGCCATCGAAGAGGAACAGAAGGAGGTGATCCGCACGGCCGTACTTGCCGGCGACTCGCAGCCGGTCGCCGTGCAGGCCGATCTGCGGGCGCTGGGGGCGACGCCGGACGTGCTGGCGCGCCGATTCCTGGAGGCCGGCGCGACGTCTCTCTACGGGCCGGCGAGCGATCGGCCGACTTCGACATGGCCGCCGGCCGTCCAGATCGCCGAAGACCGCTTCCTGACACTGATGGACCCAGGCGAACCGGATGCCGCACGCGCGCCGCAACGCTGGCTGGAACGCCTGCAAAGCTGCACGGCCGCAATCGCGGCCGAGATCGAAGAAGCCTGCGCGGCCGCGCAGGCCGCGTGGGGCCTGACGACCGCTGGCCGGCCGGCCGAGGCGAGCAACCTGCTCGCAACCGGCGGAGAAGAGCGCCTGGCTCCAAACGACGCGATCAGCCCGGCTCACCCCGGCGTGATACCGCAGGCGGCCGCTCTGGCGGCCCGGCAGATCGTGGCCGATATGCGGAGCGCGCCGGACGGCATTCTGCGGGCGCGCGCCCGGCTGGCGGGCTGGCTCGACGCGGTGACTGCATTGCTGCGCGATCTGCAACCGGCCATCGCGACAGCCGATGAAGAAGATGAGGACTATCGGGCCCGGCTGTATGCATGGCGGTCGGCGTTCGCCAGCGCGGTCGCGCAGCGGCCGCAGATGGTCATCCGCTGGGCGCGCATCCTGGCGGCCGCCTGGCTGATCGCGTTTGGCCTGGCCGGCGTGCTCTTGCTGCAACGCGGCCTCGATCTGGGACGCGAGGGCCGCATCGCGCTGGTCGCCGGCCTCGTCGCTGTGCTCGCCGGGCTGGGCGTCGCCGCGTGGCAGGCGCTGGTCGAGCGGTTCCGCCAGTTGGAGCGGCAGCGGATTGCATTGGCGCGGGAAGCGCTGTCTCGCCTGGCGACGCGCTTGTTCCGTCGCGGCCTGTGGCGCACCTGCTCGGAGCTGGCCGGGGAGCTGGCGGGCCTGCAGACGGCCGTCGAAGAGGCCCTGGCCGAGCTGAGGCGTTGGGCGCATGCCGGGCCGGAACCGGAATCGGCCGCTGCTTACCCCGACGACGCGCCGACGCGCGCGGCGATCTCCCACGGCGCGCTGTGGTCGAGCGTGCAGGGGCATATACGCCGGGAAAGCGGCGATGGCGCGCACGCGCTCGCACGTTTCCGCGCGTTGTGGCGCGCCGAAGGAGACGACGCCCCGCCCTGGGCAGCGGAGGACAACCGGCTGGCCCGGCGCCTGGCCGCGGCTCTGGCCGCGCATCGCCAAACGCCCGGCAATGGCGCTGCTCTGGCCGATGTTTTCAAGGAATATGCCGCGCGGGCGACGGAGGATCTCTACCCCACGCATCGCCTGTTGGCCGACCACCCGGATCTGGCGCGGGAGATGATCGAACAGTTCAGCGCGGAACAGATGTTGGCCTCGACCCACGGCCAGGAGGGGCCTGGCGCGGGGGATCACCACAGCGCCGACGCCGTTGAGCGCCTCTACGTGCGCGCCAGGCCGGCCGCCAGCTTCGAGGTGACCTATCTGCTCTCGTCGGACGTGTTGGAAGTCGAGTTCGGCGTCTGCGCCGATGCGCCGACCTCGTCGCTGCGCCGCGTCTTCGAGCAACGCGGCCTGCCTCTGTTCTCGTCGTACGATCCGCTCGCCCTGACCCTGATCCGCACCGTCAATCGGCTCAGCCCGGCCGAGCTGATCCTCACCGAGCGCTGCCGGGACGCGTACCTGAGCCTGAGCTCGGGCGAGCGGGTGCGGCTGAGCCTGCTGCCCACGACAGAGGCGCACGCCGCGGCGATATTATACGGGGAGGATCTTCTCACACGCGCGCGCGATACGCATGCACCCACCCGCACACCTGCCTGATCGTCTCCGGCCGGCAGCCGGGCGGCATCATGCCGGCCGAACTGATGACGATCCCGTTGCCTATAACCCCGATTCCTCGAACACCGGCGCCAATAGATTGTCCACCGGCGCGTAGTCATCTGTGATGAGGATGGCACGGCCTGAGGCCACGAACTCGGCCAGCCGGATGCCATCCCACAGGTGGCCGGCGATATCGGGCCGCGGGGTCAGCGCGGCAGCCGCATCGTAGCGCGGCCGGTCAATCGGCCGATTCGCGCCGACCAGCACCCAGGTGTTGCGCACGAGCTCGCTGTAGTTCTCGATCACCGGAATGGCCGCCACATACGGAAAGGTCTCGGCCAGGGTGCGCGCAATGCTGCGCGCGAAATCGCCCGTCCGACCATCTATGATGTTAAGCATGTAGATGCCGTCGGCCGAGAGATGCGAGCGGAGTTTGTCGTTGAACTCCTTCGTCGTCAGGTGATAAGGCACCGAGAAGCCGTGAAAGGCATCGCCCAGGATCACATCGTACACCTGGTCGGCATCCATCTCCTCGATAGCCTGTCGAGCATCGAGGTTGATGCTGCGAATGGTGCCGTTCGGATTCAGCCCGAGATGCTCGATTGCGACCGCGGTCACTTCCGGGTCAATCTCGATCACATCTATCACGCTGCCTTTGTAGCGCGACTCGACATAGCGCGGAAAGGTATAGCCGCCCCCGCCGATGAAGAGGGTGCGCAACGGCCGCTCCGGATGCAAATGGGCCACATACTCGGTCAACGCGGCATAAATGAACTCGTAGCCATAGACCAGTCGTTCCGGGTCGGTCAACGAGTTGTAGCTATGCACCAGGTGATCGAGTACCAGCACCTTCACCGGTTCGCCGTAGTGCTCCTCATCGTGGACTTTGATGCAGTAGTAATTGGTCTCGCGCAGGCATTCGCTGCGCAACGCGTCGCGTGCGATCAGTTGACTCACGGCGCCGATCAGGGCCAGCGCGAGCAGGGTGGGGATCACCCGGCGGCCCAACCGGCCGGCCACTCGCCAGTCGCCGAAGAGGAGCGCCAGCACTGCCAACAACGCGCTCACGCCGAGCACGATAGCGCGTGTTCCGAACAGCGAGACCAGATAAAAGCCGGTGGCGAACGTCCCGACGATGCTGCCGGCGGTCGAAACAGCGTAAATCTTGCCGACCACATCGCCGGAGCGCGTCAGGTCGCGCAGCGTGAGCTTGACCAGCAACGGCGAGATGGTGCCGAGGAGACAGCTGGGCAAGAAGAAGATGGCCGCAGTGAGCAGCACAATGCGGGCCATCAGCGGGAAGGTGGACGGGCCTTTGTAGGTTGCCAGCGCCGTCGCGGTGTAGAGGATACTGGCGGCCGCCAGGCTGCTCACCAGAAACAACAGGCCGAGGGTACGCCGTGAGGCCCAACGATCGGCCAGTTTGCCGCCCAGGTAGTTGCCCAGGCTGATTCCGGCCAGCACCACCCCGATGATGCTGGTCCAGGTGTAAAGCGAGACGCCGATCAGCGGTGCCATGATGCGGCCGGCGACCAGTTCGATGATCAGAGAGCAGGCGCTCGCCACAAAAGCCAGCAGATAGGCCTGCCAGGCAGGCAGGGCGCGCGCCGGCCCAGGCGCCGATCCGACCTGGGAAGTTACGTCAGGGACCGATGCAGACATAAGCGCAACCTCCGTCATAGGTGGCTCGGTCAGCCTGTCCTGGCCGACGGCCAGGGAGACCGGCCACAGCAAGGGGTCAGAGACCACCATAGCTGGCTCGCCAGGCGCTCAAGCGACCTGGCTACAACATGCAAGCCTCCTGAACGAGCCCGCCCGGCGATAAATCGCCCGACCTACCAGACGGCGCCCCGGCAACGGGGCTGAATGGGGGCTGGTGCGACGGGCCAGCCCGGTTCACCGGGCGCCGCTCAGTAGGTCGTGCGGGCGGCAGTGACTCCAGACATGCAGGCATTATGGCCGACCCTGCACCGGGAATCGGTAGTGCTTTCCGGCCTGCACATCCAGCGAGCCGCTGATCGAAGACCAGGGCGGCGGCGCATCAATCGTGTAGGTGTAGCGACCGGGCGTCAGGCAGTAGAGCCGCTCGGCGTTGGGCGCAATCTTGAAATTGTCGTTCCAGCCGCGGCCATCACTGAACGTGACGTTCAGCTCGGCGCCCATGTAGTTTTGGAATAGATAGCATCCCTTGTCCGCGGGCAGTCCGCCGCCCTGCGGCGGTGCGGGCGGCTGAGTGGGCTGCGGTCAGGCTGTCGGCCGCGGAGTCGGCGACGGCACGTTGACAGCCGGGATCTCCCTACACGACAGGTTGAGTTGAACGAGTTCCGCGCCGCCGAAGCGCCGCGCCACCCAGCCCTCCAGGTTCTGCGCCGTCAGAATCCTGAGCCAGTTGCACTGATCGGTTTGCCCAACGACGGTCAGCGCATCGCCCTTCGCCACGCGTCCGATGGCGTCATACTGCGTGTCTGGCCCCGACCGCACGTTGAGAGTCTCGCTCGTGACGACCGCGTGCGGCACGGGGGTCGGCCTGGCGGTCGGCTTATCGGTCGGTTTGGCCGTCGCAGTGGCCGATGGCGCTTTGGTCGGGGTCGGCGGCGGCTGCGTCGCGGTGGGCACAATCGTCGGCGCGGCCGTCGGAGACGGAACGACGGTCGGTGGCGCGGACGTGGCGGTCGGCAGGATTGTAGGGGTTGGTGGCGCGGACGTGGCGGTCGGCGGAATCGTGGGGGCGGCCATCGCGGGTTGCGGCGCCGACTGTTCGGTCGCTCTCGGCACGGCGCGGGCCGCGGGAGCTGGCGTCCCGACGCACCCCGCTGCGGCCATCGCAAACGTGACAATCGTTACCAGAAGGACGGTCTTCCACACAGGTGAGCGCTTCATCGCAATACCTCCTGAGTTTCCAAGCAACTGAATTGTCACCGCACGGGGCAGCGCCTCTATGCCGCCCCTACGCATCCAACCACGCGGCCAGATGCGCCAGCAGCCGCTCGGTGTTCTCCTGCTCCACCTGTGCCGAGGCATAGGCCCGTGGATCGAGGCCGACCAGCCCATAACATGGATGCCCACGTAGGCCTCAACCGATAGACGACACCGCCCAGCCGGCTCACCAGCCCGACGCGCTGCTCGTGCACCTTGAGCGTGTCGAGACCGATCGGGTTGTGCTAGCCGTGCCACTCGACCGATCCACATGCGACGTAGACCGTCGGACAGAGTATAGCACAGCCCCAACCAGAAGGCCAGCCATAATTGCCACCACGCGGGCAGGGTGCTATAATGTCCATAGATCGAAGATGGAGCGTGTATTTCTGTGAGCAATTCCGACATGGATGTGACGCCGACCGAATCGGCGCTTGAGCCGGCATTGCGGCCAGCTGAAGCATCCCACCCGACAGTCGTCACCTCGGGCGGTGCCGGCGCGGTCCTGGCCGCAGTGCGAGAGTTCGTGCAGACGATCCTGCTGGCCCTCCTGCTGTTTTTCTTGATTCGCAACGTGGTACAGAATTTTCGGATTGATGGGATCAGCATGGAGCCGAACTTTCATCACGGCCAGTTTCTGATCGTCAACCGTTTCGCCTACTGCCCCGGCCTGCATCTGGAGATCCCGCCGCTGGGCATTGATTGGCATAAGACGTGGTGCGTCAACCAGCCGCGACGCGGGGATGTGATCGTCTTCGAATACCCGCTCGATACAAGCCGCGATTTCATCAAACGGGTTATCGCGCTGCCCGGTGAGACGGTCGAGGTCCGCAACGGCCAGGTGTTTGTGGATGGCCAGCTGCTGCCCGAACCGTTCGGCCCCAATCCGGCATCGCGTGACTTCGGGCCCCTCCGTGTGCCCCCGGACACAGTGTTCGTGATGGGGGACAACCGCAACAATTCCAGCGATTCGCGCGTCTGGGGGCCGCTTCCGCAGAACGAAATCATCGGCAAGGCTATCGTGTCGTACTGGCCGCCGCAGCTTTGGGCCATCGTGCCCCAATACGACCTGACCGACCTCAGCGCGGCACGTTGAGCTTTCACCCCAACCAGGAGGCGCTGTGAACGCTAAAACCACTGAAATCGCGGACAAAATCGCCCGCGCTGTACGCGCGGCGCTGGGATCCGACAGCGCAGCCAGTCGGCCCGCGAGTGCAGTCCCAACAGCCGTCGCTGCTCCGGCCAGCCTGATTGATCACACGCTGCTTAAGCCGACAGCCACTGCCGGGCAAATCCGCCAGCTGTGCGCCGAAGCGCGCGACTACGGCTTCGCTGCGGTGTGCGTCAATCCCGTCTGGGTAGCCCTCTGTGCCGAACTGCTGCAGGGCAGCGCCGTGAAGGTCTGCACGGTAGTCGGCTTCCCGCTCGGCGCCGACCTGCCAGAGGTCAAAGCATTTGAGGCCGAGCGGTGCATCGCTCGGGGTGCCGGCGAGATAGATATGGTGCTTCAGATCGGCGCGTTGAAGGCACAAGAATACGATCTCGTCCGTGAAGATCTCGCGGCGGTCGTCGCGACGTCCCACGCAGGGAGTGCCCTGGTCAAAGTGATCATCGAAACCTGCTACCTGACGGACGAGGAGAAGATTGCTGCATGTGTGCTGGCGCAAGATGCCGGTGCCGACTTCGTGAAAACCTCGACCGGGTTCGGATCGGCGGGCGCCACCGTGGCCGATGTGGCGCTGATGCGCCGCGTGGTAGGGCCGGCGATGGGCGTGAAGGCAGCCGGCGGCATCCGCACCGCCGCCGACTTTCAGGCAATGATCGCGGCGGGCGCGAACCGGATCGGCGCCAGTGCCAGCGTGCAGATCATGGCCGGGCTGAAAGGAGAAGGATGATGTCGCAACGCGAAATGATGTTCGTGCTGGCGCATACACAGCTCTGTGCAGCCTGTCGCGCGCGGCTCATCGCCGCACCGGAGACCGTCTTCGCCGGTCACGCGCTGACGGAAGAGGAAAAGAAGACCCTGAGCCAACTGGAGCAGGCCGATTTCTTCACGCCGGAGCGTCTGGCGCAGGCGAGCGGCATCAGCTCTGCCGAACTTGCCGAATATGCCAACCATCCGGTTGTCCGCCTGCGCCACGTCTGACACCTGACTTTTGACGTTTCACTTTTCACGCTTCACGGTTTGCGCTTCCCATTTCTCGCCATGCAACACGCCCTCAACTTCCTCCTTGTCGGCGTCGGCGGCCAGGGGACCATCCTGGCCAGCGATGTACTGGTGAACGTCGGCCTGGCGGCCGGCTACCAGGCTAAACAGGCCGAGCTGCACGGCATGTCGCAGCGCGGGGGCAGCGTCGTCAGCCATGTGCGGTGGGGGCAGGCCATTGCTTCGCCCCTGATCGGTGCCGGCGAGGTAGACATCTATCTGGCATTTGAGAAGGTTGAGGCGCTGCGCTATCTCCACCACCTGCGCCGCGATGCACTGGCCGTAATCAATCTACACGCCATCGAGCCGGTGACGGTGACTTCGGGCGGACAGCCCTATCCGACCGATGACCGGCTACGCGCGGCCGTAGCGCAGGTAACCGCACGCGCGGTGTATGTGGACGCGGCATCCATCGCCGCTGCGCTTGGCAACATCCGCACCGAGAACGTCGTCTTGCTGGGTGCATTGTCGGCGCTGATGGAACGCGAGGCCCTGATCGGGTCCGAGCTGTTGCCCGATGAATGGGTCGTGCAGATCACTGCGCGCGTGCCGGGGCGGTTTGCCGAGGTGAACCGCCGGGCATTCGAAGCGGGTCGCGCCGCAGTCATAGCCGCGGCCTGAGGGAGCGCAGGCAGGGGTGTGGGCCGGGAGACCCCGCCCCTACGGTGTCGCCGGTAGGGATCTCCCGGCCGGCCGATGGCGTCAACCACCGCCTACCGGTGGGAAGAGACTGATGACATCTTCCTCGCGCACGGGCGTCTCCAGGCCTTGCAGATATTCCACCGAGCGGCCGTTCAGAAGCACGGTGACAAACCCCGACCAGTTCCCCTGGGCGTCCCACAATTTGTCGGCCAATGTCGGGTGTACTTCCACCAGCCGATCCAGCAGGTCGCGCATCGTGATCGGACCCGGCAACGTTAGCTGAATCGTGCTCACGCCGAGCAGATCGCGCAAAGTCGCATAGGCACGAATGAGCATGGCGCTGTCGCCTCCTCATGTCTCATGTGCGCATGTAGCCAGCCCCTGGCCGCAGTGCGCGCACTCCAATTGCACTGTCGAATGCTCGATGCCGAAACGTTCGGCAAGCAGGCGACGAATCCGCTCCTGAACGTCCTGCGCGCCCGCGAAAGACGCGTCTGCTAGCACGACATGCGCGCTGAGCGCCACATAGCCGGGACTGACGGTCCAGATATGCAGGTCATGGACCCCGCTTACGCCCGGTATGGCGGCCAGTGCAGGCTGTACCTGGCGCGGAGTCACGTCATCCGGTGCGCCTTCCACCAGGATATGGAGGGCCTGTCGCAGCACACGGCCTGAGCCTGCCAGGATGATGACGGCGATCAGCGCGCTGACCAGCGGATCCACCCACATCCAGCCGGTGAAGAGGATCACCGCGCCGGCAGCGATCACACCGATCGAGGACAGTGCGTCGCCCAGCACGTGAAGAAAGGCGCTGCGGACGTTCAGATCGCGATGATCGTGGCCGCTGAGCACCAGCGCCACGATCAAATTGACGACCAGGCCCACGACGGCCACGACCAACATCGGCCCGGCCAGGATCGGTTGGGGCGTCTGCCATCGCTGCCAGGCTTCGCGCAAAATGCCGAACGCCACCACCAGCAGCGTTGCGCCGTTCGCCAGCGCTGCGATCACCTGCCAGCGATGATAACCGTATGTATGCCGATGATCGGCCGGCCGCGCTGCGATGCGCAGTGCGGCAAAGCTCATCGCCAGCGCCAGCACATCCAGAAAGATGTGCGCGGCATCCGACAACAACGCCAGGCTGCCGGTCCAGAGTCCGCCCAGCACTTCGGCGATGAAAATCAAGCCCGTCAGAGCCAGCGCCAGAATAAAACGACGTTCGAGGAGATACGTGTCACGCGGCATGCTTGCGCTCCGATGAAGGCATCGTTACTGTAAACAGATCTTTTGCGCTATTCATTTCAGTTGCCCATGCGCCGGCCAGCGCACAACGTGCCATGAAGACGAACTCGTGTCCACATGCTCCTGCGAGAGCAGGGGCGCGGCCGGCGGTGATTTTCAGTTAGTTCATAAAACAGGCAGACATTGGTCAGCGACGTTAACGCGCATCGGTGCTAACCGGCTTGCGGCTCTCGGCCCGGCGCAACCAGACCTCCACGCCCAACGCGGCCGCCAGGCTGCTGGCCAGCGTCTCCATCTCCTCAACCTGTGCCTGATAGTCGGCCGGCCGCATCCCCTGGTCGTTGATCTGGCGGATGATCTGATCGTTCACCCGCAGTTGGAGCTCTTCGTGGCCATTCGCCTCCCGTAGACGGACAAGCGCCACAGTCGGCGCAGCCCGGGCGTCAGGGCTCCGGCCGCCCACGGCACCGGTGACGATCCCGGCAACGAGCAAGATGACCAGGATGACGAGGCCCAGGGCAACTACTTCGATCGCTACCATCAGCGCACCTCCGCCACAAAGACCGCGGTACGAAATGGCATCTCGCACCGCTGTGTTGACATCACGGTGTCGTCCATCGGCCGCTCGGGTTACGGCTCCGAGCGGTCTGAGCGGCTCTTCCGGGTAGAGGATTTGGCCACTGGCGCCGGCGCGGCCGGTGCTGAGTTCGGCTTCTGGACAGGCGTCTTGCGCCGTGAATCGGTCGTCTGTGTCGGTTCAGGCTGGCCGGCCTCCTCCTGCGCGGGGCGTTTTGCTGCACTGATCGGTGTTCTGGCCGGCTGCTCGGACGCCGGCGTCACCGCCGACCGACGAGTTGATGTTTTGGCCTGCTCCGCCACAGGCGGAATCAAGCTGAGCTGGTCGGCCTGCGCGCTCGTCTTGCTGCGGCTCTTCTGCGCAGGTGTCTCAGCGGCCGCCGGTTTGTCGGCCGCTGAGGCTGGGGTAGCTGCTTCTGCGGCCGGCCGAGAGCGCTTTGTCGCAGTCCCGGCCGCCGGCACTGCGGCCGGCGGCCGGCCGGCTTCGGCATCGGTCGTCGCGCGATCGGCCGGTGCTCTGCCGGCCGTTGTGCGACGGGCCGGCGTCTCCTTCGCCACGGCGGCCTTGCCCGCCCGGCTGCGTGTCGGGGCTGTCACTGTGGGCGCGGCCTGCGTCTTCAGCTCAGCTTCGCGTGGCTCGGCTCTGGCAGCCCCCGCTACCGCGCTCACCAGGCGCACCGGTTCGCCGACCAGCAGCGCGGGGAGCGGTTTTCCCTGGGTCGCCCGGCCCATCTCGGGCAGATCGCTGCACGGAACGAGCTTTGGGGAGGCTCTAACGAAGCTGCAAAGCAACCAGGCGTCCGGCGTCACCGGCGCGGCCCCGACGACCTCTCCCGATTTCGTGCTGAGTTTCGCTGCCACGACTCCCTGGCCGTTGCGGCCCTGTATCGGGAAATCGGCGAGCGGCGTCTGCTTGGCATAACCGGCCGCGGTGATCAGTGCTACTGCCGCGCCCTCCTGCGCCCGCACGACCGACCCGGCGACCACACGGCTCTTCGCGGCCAGCTTGATGCCGGCAATCCCGCCTGCAGGCAGGCCCATCGGTCGCACTTCGTCCTCGGGAAAGCGAATCGCCTGGCCATCAGCGGTCACCAGAAGAAACTCGTGGCCGCCCGGACTGAAGCCGGCCCAGACCAGCTCATCCTCATCGTCCAAACCGATCACCACAGGATCGGTTGCGGCCGCGGCGAACAGATCAGCCAGCGCGACGCGTTTCACTTTGCCCTGGGCAGTGGCCAGCAGCAGAAAACCGGTAGCCGGCGGCTGGAGGTCTGGCTTGGGCAGCACCAGCAGTGCCACCGGACGATCGCGGCGGGTCAGGCCCGACAGATCGGCGAAGTGGCCACCAGGAGCTTCCGGGATCTGATGCACATGCACGCGCGTGACCTGGCCTTTGGCACTGAAGAGATACAGGTCGTGGCGCGTGTTGGCCGGGATGAGGCGTACGGGCGCCGCAGCCAGTAATGCGCGACCCGCCGTGTCGGCGGTATTCAGGCCGGCCGGGCTTCGCCGCCAGCGGGCCAGCAGCCCATCGGCTGAAAGCGTCACCCAAACATCCTCATCTGGGAGCACGTCCAGGGCAGTCAACGCGCCCTTCACGCGATCGGCGATCTGCGTGCGCCGGGCGTCGCCATAACGGGCTTTCAGATCGAGCAGGTTCTGCTTGATGAGGGCCAACACCTTCTTGGGCGACGCCAGCAACGCCTCCAGTTCTCTGATCAGTGCGGTGATCTCGCGGTACTCGTCCTGGAGTTTGCGCCGTTCCAGTGCGGCCAGTCGGCGCAGTTGCATGTCGAGGATGGCCTGCGCCTGGACTTCCGTGAACTTGAACTGCTCGATCAGATTCTGACGGGCCGTGTCGGCCGTGCGCGACTTGCGAATCAGCGCAATGACCTCATCCAGCACGTCCAGCGCGCGCAACAGGCCCTCCAGGATGTGGCTGCGCAGCCGGGCCTTCTCCAGGTCATGTCGCGAGCGGCGCAGGATGACCTCTTGACGGTGCTCGATGAAGTGAAGCAACAACCGCTTCAGGCTGAGCAAGCGCGGTTCGCCGTCCACCAGGGCCAGCAACGAGACGCCGAAGGTCGTTTGCAGCGGGGTCAATTTGAACAGTTCGGCCAGCACCTGCCGCGGCTCGACCGTGCGCGTCATCTCGATGCAGATGCGCATACCGGTGCGGTCAGACTCATCGCGCAGGTCGGTGATCCCCTCCAGCCGGCCGTCGCGCACCAGCTCGGCGATGCGTTCCAGCAGGTTGGTCTTGTTGGCCATGTAGGGCAGCTCGGTCACGACGATGCGGGCACGATTGCGGCTCATCTCTTCGATGTGGGCCTTGGCCTGCATCACGATGCTGCCTTTGCCGCTGGCATAAGCGTGCGCGATCGCATCGACCTGTCTGGCTTCATCGCCTGAGCCTTCCTGAGCATAGCGATAGATCACGCCGCCCGTGGGAAAGTCGGGGCCGGGGATGAATTGGAGCAGGTCCTCGATGGTCACATCGTCGTGATGATCGAAGCGATCAATCAGATAGCAGAGCGCGTCGCACACCTCGCCGAGGTTGTGGGGCGGGATATTGGTCGCCATGCCCACGGCGATGCCGCTGGCGCCATTGACGAGCAGGTTGGGCAGTGCGGCCGGCAGAACAGTGGGCTCTTTGAGGGTGCCATCGAAGTTCTCGGCCCAGTTGACCGTGTCCTTCTCGATATCGGCGAGCATTTCCATGGCAATCGGAGCCAGGCGCGCCTCGGTGTAACGCATGGCAGCCGCATTGTCGCCGTCAATCGAGCCGAAGTTGCCCTGGCCATCCACCAGCGGATAGCGCAGGCTGAAGTCCTGGGCCATGCGCACCATCGCCTCGTAGACGGCGGCATCCCCGTGTGGGTGATACTTGCCCAGCACCTCGCCAACAATGCGTGCCGACTTCTTGTATGGTTTGTCGGGGGTCAGGCCGAGATCGTACATGGCGTAGAGGATGCGCCGATGCACCGGTTTGAGGCCATCGCGCACATCGGGCAGCGCGCGCGCGACGATGACGCTCATGGCATAGTCCAGATAGGATGCCTGCATCTCTGTGTCAATGTTGATCTGGCGGATCGTGCCAAGTTCCATGCAACCGTTCCTTGTACTGCATGAGTGAGTTGTCGGCATTTTAGCATCATTGCAGTCCCGACGTCAATGCGAGGCCCCTCGATGGGCCGGGGATTCTTGCCGCCGCTGACCATTTGCGGTAAAATAAAAGTTACCGTGACACCGCTTGCCGTCGGAGGGATGCGTGGAACACGACGCCAGCTACAAAGACCTCTTCTCCCATCCCGAAATGGTGGCCGACCTGTTGACCGGTTTCGTGCCGGAGCCGTGGGTGCAGGAGCTCGATCTGGGCACCCTGGAGAAGGTGAGCGGCAGCTACGTCAGCGATGATCTGCGCACGCGCGAGGACGATCTGGTGTGGCGGGTGCGCCTGCGCGAGGGGTGGCTCTACGTGTATCTGTTGCTGGAGTTCCAATCCAGCGTGGATACGTACATGGCCGTGCGGCTGTTGACCTATGTGGGGCTGCTGTATCAGGATCTGATTCGGCGGCGGGAGGTGGGGCCGGCGGGTCTGTTGCCGCCGGTGGTGCCGATCGTGCTGTACAATGGGTTGGCGCGCTGGCGGGCGGCCGTGGATGTGGCGGGGCTGGTGGTGGCGGGGCCGGGTGGGTTGGCGGCGTATCGGCCGCAGTTGCGCTATCTGTTGATAGACGAGGGGGCTGTGCCGGCCGAGGCGTTACCTGAGACGCGCAATCTGGTGGCGGCGCTGTTCCGGCTGGAACATAGTCGGCAGCCAGAGGATGTGCGGCGGGTGGTGGAGCGGCTGATCGAGTGGTTGGCGCGGCCGGAGCAGGTGAGCCTGCGGCGAGCGTTCACGGTATGGCTGCGGCGGGTGTTGCTGCCGGTGCGACTGCGTGGGGCGCATGTTCCGGAAGTGAGCGATTTGCAGGAGGTACGAAGCATGTTGGCCGAGCGCGTGATCGAATGGACATTGGACTGGAAACAACAAGGGATCGAGGAAGGCCGGCGAGAAGGGCTACAACAAGGTCTGCAGGAGGGATTGCAGCAGGGATTGCAGCAGGGATTAATCACGGCAGCCCGCGAAGGTGTGCTGGCAGCGCTGGAGATCCGCTTCGGCACGTTGCCGGTTGCATTACAGGAAGCCATCCAGCGCATCGGCGACCTGACGCGACTGCGCGCCCTGCATCGTCAGGCGATCCTGGCGACCAGCCTGGAAGAGTTTGCAGCCAGCCTGGATGAGGGAGACAGCCGCCCGGGGACGTCCGAATCCTCTTCATAGCAAGCCAATCGCTATCTGCGCGCAGGGCGCCGGGGGATTCCTCTGGGCGGGTTAAGTCTGCTCAGAGCCTGGCAGTGGCACGATAATGGCGTGCCCGCTCGCGTTTCTTGGAGCAGTAGCGGGCAGCCAGGCGCGGAGAAGTCCGCTGCTTTTTTTGCCTTCGTGCATTTGACAAGTGACGCTGTTCGGCGGTATGCTTTAACTCAGAATCAGGCAGGCCTTGATCTCATCTTTTGGGTCCCTAGCTCAGCGGTTAGAGCGGCCGGCTCATAACCGGTTGGTCCTGGGTTCGAATCCCGGGGGACCCATCTTCACCCCAACGCTTACACAGCTACCGAGACCGCTTTCTCTCTCCTCTGATCCGGCTGCAGACGAATGCTTGCAGCGCAGCCGTTCGATTTCACCAGCTTCGGTTTTCAAACAAAGCGCCATGCGTGTCTGCCGGGGCGCACCGCGCCTCTCGTGCCTGGCACCCTCTGTCCGGCGCACAAGTAAGTCGAACATATTGAGTCGTGTATAAATTTTATTTACATTCAAGTTGACTTTATTACAGTCTCGTGATAAACTCTCCACACCATGAGACGGATAACGACCAGACTCATCCCACCCATCAGAGCCAGCGCGATCACACAGAGAGGCGTTTCCCATGACAACAGATGACATCGGCCGCCAGGGTCCTCCGCGGCGATGGGCCGTGCCCTTCTTCACCATATGGATCGGCCAGGCATTTTCGCTGCTCGGCTCCATGATCGTCCAGTTTGCCCTCATCTGGTGGCTGACCCAGACGACCGGCTCGGCGACGGCACTGGCGACGGCCAGCCTGGCCGGCATCCTGCCGCAGGTGATCATCGGCCCTGTGGCCGGCGCGCTCGTAGACCGCTGGCGGCGTCGCCTGGTGATGATCATTGCCGATAGCCTGGTTGCATTGACCACTGTGGCGTTGATCATCCTTTATGTCACGGATCAGATGCAGGCATGGCACATTTACGCAGCAATGTTCCTGCGCTCAGCCTTGGGCGGATTCCATTGGACCGCAATGCAGGCATCCACGTCGCTGATGGTGCCCAAAGCCCAGCTCGCGCGCATCGCCGGCCTCAATCAGACGCTTCACGGCGGCATGAACATCATCTCGCCGCCGTTGGCAGCCCTGTTGCTCAGCCTGCTGCCGCTCCACGGTGTGCTGGCGATTGACGTGGTCACCGCGTTTCTCGCCGTGACGCCATTGCTTTTCGTCGCCATCCCGCAACCGCCTCGACAGCCGACCATGGCGCGCGATAGCCACCCCGCGCCACCGCCTTCGGTGCTGAGTGACCTGCGTGCCGGCGTGCATTATGTGACCGGCTGGTCCGGGATGTTGGCGATCATCCTGATGGCCATGGCCCTCAATTTCATCGTCAGCCCGGCCTTCGCGCTGATGCCGATCCTGGTGACGAAGCATTTCGGCGGCGCTGCACTGGAGCTGGGCTGGCTGGAATCGTCCTGGGGCATCGGCGTTGTGACGGGCGGCCTGACGCTGAGCGTCTGGGGCGGCTTTCGCCGTCGCGTGGTCACATCGCTGCTCGGCATCATCGGCATGGGGATCGGCACGCTGACGATCGGGCTGGCGCCTGGCCAGGCATTCTTCCTGGCCCTCGGCGGCATGTTCCTGGCCGGCTTCATGAACCCGATGGCCAACGGCCCGTTCTTCGCCCTTCTCCAATCCACGGTTGCGCCGGAGATGCAGGGCCGCGTAATGGCTCTGATCGGCAGTGGCACGGCCGCTATGATGCCGCTCAGCCTGCTGATTGCCGGCCCGGTGGCCGATGCCCTGGGTGTGCGCCTGTGGTACGTAGTCGGCGGGTTGACCTGTGCGGGCATCGGCCTGGTAGCCTTTGCGGTGCCGGCCATCATGAATGTCGAGCACAACCACCGCCAGGTACAGACCGCGGCCGAAAGCATCGGATAAACCCGACTGCCACCTGATGTCTCCATACTGATAACCCTGCTGCTGGCGCAGACAGATCACGACGGTCGCGATTTTGCCCGTGAGCCGGCCGATGTTACGATACAGGTAGCATCACCGAGCTGATCCGGTCCCATTGGCCCGTCGGATTCATACACGTCTCAAGGTCATTCATGCCCATGCGCCTTCACCTTCCTGCGGCCGGCTACTCGCGCCAGTTTTGGATCCTGTTTTGGGGTACCCTGATCAACAGCATCGGCGGCTCAATGGTCTGGCCGTTTCTGACGGTCTACATGCGCCAGCACCTCGCCGTGCCGCTGACTTCAATTACACTGCTGTTCACTCTGAACTCAGTTGCCGGGCTGGTCGCCACCTCCATCGCCGGGCCGGCCGTGGATCGTTTCGGCCGCAAGATTGCCATGACGCTGAGCCTGGCAGGCAACGCCGCCGTCTACGCCGCGATGATCGGCGCCGACACCCTGACGGCCTGGGCCGCGCTGATGGCCGGCCTGGGGATCATCTGGCCGCTCTATCGTGTCGGTGCCGACGCAATGGTCGCCGACATGATCGAGCCGGAACGACGGGCCGGTGCGTACGCGCTCTTGCGGATCGTGTCCAACCTGGGGATCGCGATCGGCCCGATGATCGGCGGTTTTCTCAGCGGCGTTTCTTACACCTACGCGTTCCTGAGCGGTGCCGCGGCCAATCTCCTCTTTTTCATGTTGGTGCGCTTCATCATCCGCGAAACTCTGCCCCAACACCAGGAGACGAACCCGAACGCGGCCGGCGAGGGCGGCTACGGCCCTGTGCTGCGCGATCTGCCGTTCCTGGCCTTCTGCGGCATCTATGTGATCGCCACCATGCCGTCTTCCATCATGATGACATTGCTGGCCGTGTACGCTAAAGAGAACTTCGGCGTACCCGAAAGCCGGTACGGCTTCATCATGACGACCAACGCGCTGATGGTGGTCCTTTTCCAGTACAGCGTCACACGGCGCAGCGAGGGCTATCCGCCACTGCGCGTGCTGATGCTCGGCGCGTTGCTCTATGCGGTCGGGGCCGGCAGCGTGGCCCTCGGCCGGAGTTTTCCGGCGTTCGTCCTCAGCATGGCGATCCTCACAAGTGGCGAGCTGTTGCTGGTGCCGACCGCCACGGCGTTGGCGGCCAACCTGGCGCCGGTCGAGATGCGCGGCCGTTACATGGGGCTCTTCGGGATGACATGGGGCATCGGCTTCGGCATTGCGCCGGTGATCGGCGGCCTGCTCAGCGACCGCGTGGCGCCGGTTGCAACGTGGTATGGTGGTCTGGTCCTGGGCGTGGTGGCGGCCGTCGGCTTCCTCCTGCTGGCGCGACGCCTGGGCGGTCGCGCGGCGGCCTGGCGGGCCGATCATTAGGCGCATTCGCCGCATAACTTTGCGACCGTCGCCATCGCGCTTATAATACTTGCCGATGAATCGGTTCACAGGGAGCGCCCATTGCACGAAGATATTCTCGCCGGCCTGAATCCGGCGCAACGCGAAGCCGTGACGACGACAAAGGGACCGGTCCTGGTGCTGGCCGGGCCGGGCTCGGGCAAAACACGCGTCCTGGCGCATCGCGTGGCTTATTTGCTCCGTGCGGCCGATGTGCCGCCGCGCGCCATCATGGCCGTCACCTTCACGAATAAAGCCGCGCAAGAGATGCGCGACCGCATCAACCGGCTGTTGGGTGAGACCGTGCCCACCAGCAGCGGTTGGCGCGGACTGACGATCGGCACCTTTCATGCGATCTGCGCTCGGCTCTTGCGCCAGGAAGCCGCAACAGCCCGGCTCAGCCCAAACTACGTGATCCTCGACGACAGCGAGCAGTTGACCGCGGTCAAACAGGCGCTGCGCGACCTCAACCTGGACGATAAGCTCTATCGCCCCGAAGCAATGCGCGGGGCGATTTCGAAGGCCAAGAACGAACTCATCCCGCCAGCCGAATTCGAGACGAACACCTATTGGGCCGAAGTGGCACGACGCGTCTATCAACGTTATGAGGAGATCCTGGCGGCCAACAGCGCGCTCGATTTCGACGACCTGCTATGTCGCACCGTCTATTTGTTTCGCGACGCGCCCGAAGTGCTCCGCCGATACCAGGAACGCTATGAATACGTGCTGGTGGACGAGTTCCAGGATACGAATATCGCCCAATATGAAATCGTGCGTCTGCTCGCCGGCCGACACCGCAACGTCTTCGCGGTGGGCGACGAGGATCAGTCGGTCTACAGCTGGCGCGGGGCGGACTATCGCAATGTGCAGCGCTTCCGCGAGGACTTTCCGACCGCCCGGCTGATCCTGCTGGAGCAAAACTATCGTTCAACCCAGACGATCCTCGACGCGGCCAACGCCATCATCGCCCGCAACGTCCATCGCACGCCGAAGACGCTGCGGACGGATCGCGGCCGCGGGCTGGAAGTGGTGGTCCACGAGGCCTACGACGAAGCCGACGAGGCCGCTTTCGTGGTCGGCACCATCCAGCGGCTGATTGCACGCGGCGAGGCTCGCCTGGGCGACTGCGCGGTGATGTACCGCACCAACGCTCAATCGCGCGCCCTGGAAGATGCATTTGTCGCACGCGGGTTGCCCTATCGCCTGGTCGGCGGCACCCGATTCTACCAGCGCCGGGAGATCAAGGATGCGCTGGCCTATCTGCGCCTAGTGCACAATCCGGCCGACAACCTGAGCCTGACCCGGATCATCAATGTGCCGCCGCGCAACATCGGCGAAAAGACGATCAGCACGCTGGCATCGTGGTGCACCGAGTTGGATCTGCCGATGACGGCCGGCCTGGCGCTGACGGCCGGTGACCTGGCCAGCCCATTTCTCACCGCCGAAGTGCGGCCGCGCTTCGTGCAGCCGCCTCAACATCCGTTTACGGCCGGACCGCAGCGCGCGCTGACGGCTTTCTATCGCATGTTGATCGGCTGGTTCAAGGCGAAGGACGAGCTCTCCGTCTCCGCCCTGCTGGATCGGGTGACGGAACAGTCCAGCTACGCGGCCTGGCTGCGCGATGGCACCGAGGAGGGCGAAGAACGCTGGGAGAACCTCCAGGAATTGCGCAGCGTGGCAACGCACTATGACACTTTTCCGCCGGAGCTCGGCCTGACCGCCTTTCTGGAGGAAGTGGCGCTGGTCTCCGATCAGGATGAGCTGGTCGAGGAGCAGGATCGCGCAACTCTATTGACTCTGCACGCGGCCAAAGGCCTGGAGTTTCCGGTAGTATTCATCGTGGGACTGGAGGAGAACATCCTGCCGCACAGCCGCAGTATGGACAACCCGGATCAGATGGAGGAGGAGCGCCGGCTGATGTATGTAGGGGTGACGCGCGCCAGAGATCGGCTCTATCTGGTGCACGCGTTTCGGCGCACGCTGTGGGGCCACACCGAGATGTGTGTGCCCTCTCGCTTCCTGCGCGATATTCCGCAGTCGGTCAGGGCCGCGGCGAGAAACGGTCGCCGCGAGCGCGACGAAGAGCGGTCATCTGGCCAGGGGCTATCTGCTCTGGCCGGCGCGCGAATGTCCCGCGGCAGAAACCAGTTGGACATGCCCCCCAGGGGCACCATAAAGCATGAAAATCCAGTAGGACAACTGCTAAGCAGTTGTCCTACATTTTCAGACCAGGAGACCCTCCCTTCGCCTGCGACGCCACAAACAGGCCGCGAGACCCGACCTGGTCCTGCTCCGACATCTGGGCGTTCCCTGCGGCAGCCGTTGGCCGCGAGCCAGCCTTCAGCACCCGCGGACGACGTTGCCGCCGCACACGCCGACCGAGCGTCGTTCCAGCCCGGCGACCGGGTCAGTCATGGCCTGTTCGGCGAAGGGATCGTGCTCAAAGTAGCCCGCACCGCGGACGACGAAGAGGTGACAGTGGCATTTCCCGGCAAGGGCACGAAGACTCTCCTGGCCAGCTTCGCCAAGCTCAAGAAGGTCGGCTGAGCGCGTCGTGAGCGCAGCGCTTACGCAAGCAGGTCGGGCTGCAGCCAGGCGCGATGAAGCACCCAACGCCCCATGTCGGCGGCGCAGCACAGCTCGAAGGTGTCGCCCGTCGGGCTGCGGACCAGGTAGCAGCGCCAGTCAACGCCAGCGTCGGCTTCATCCCAGCGCCGGCCATGATCCGCAATGGCGTAGAGGCGTGTCCGCCAGACAAAGGCGACCGGAAGCGTCTCGCCATCGGACTGAATGGCCGTCTGGACACGAACGGGCTCGTCAATGAACTGCGGCAGCATCATCTGTCTCCGTGGCTGCGCCGGCTTTTCCCTCGACATAGCGCAGGATCAGACGCAACACGGCCTCGGCCGATAGCCGCTTGTTGCCTGACCGATCGGCATGCCACACATGCCGCTCGGAGATCTCGGCGTCGGCCGCGGAGAGGTGGATGTGCACCAGGCCGACCGGTTTATGGGGCAGGCCGCCGCCCGGCCCGGCGATGCCGGTCACCGACACCGCGATATCCGCAGCGAAGAGCCGCCGCGCGCCCTGTGCCATCTCGGCCGCGGTCTCGGCGCTCACCGCACCGTGCGCCACCAGGGTCTCGTGGCGCACGCCCAGGATCTTCTCTTTGGCGCTGTAAGCATAGCACACAGCACTGCCGAGAAAATAGCCGGAACTGCCGGCCACTTCGGTGATCAAGTGGCCGATCAGACCGCCGGTGCACGATTCGGCCAGCGCCAGGGTCAATCCGGCCGCGCTGAGGCGCCGGCCAACCATGATCGCCAGCGCCACAGCCGCATCGTCCGCAAGCTCCACATGGGTCATCGTTTGTTCGCTCATCGTCAGTTGTTTGTTGTCATTGCGCAGGTGTGATCTCAGTCGAGCTCAGTGTCCTGCTCGGCGGTCGCATCGGGCAGCCAGACGGTGAAAACGCTGCCTTTGCCCACCTCGCTGGTCACCTCGATCCGGCCGCCGTGTGCCTGGGCGATCCACTGGGCGATGGCCAGCCCCAGACCGTGGCCGCCGGAGCGGCTGCGGCTGCGGTCGGCCCGGTAGTGGCGCTCGAAGATGTGCGGCAAGTCTTCCGGGCTGATGCCGATGCCGGTATCTTCTACGGTGACCAGGACCCAGCCGGCCCGGCGCCGCAGCGTCAGGGTGACCTGACCGCCTGCGGGCGTGTATTTCAGGGCATTATCCACCAGATTCAGCAGCAGCTGGCGCAGGCGGTCGCTTTCGCCCAGCACCAGCGCCTGATCTTCGGCGCCCAGCCGCACGTTGATGCGATCGCCGGCCATCACCTGCGCCTGCCGATAGACCTCGAGCAGCAGCGTGTCCATTTCTACCGGCTGGCGCTGGAGCTTCAGGCCGGCGTCGGCCTGGGCCAACAACAACAAGTCGTTGACCATCCGACGCATGCGAGCAGCTTCATCGCCGATGGCCTGCAATGCCTGGGCGCGCATCTCCGGATCGTTGGCGGCGCCCCGACGCAGCAGATCTACATTGCCCTGAATGGTCGTCAGCGGGGTGCGCAGATCGTGGCTCACGTCGGCCACCAGGCGCTGCTGGGCCTGAAAGAGGGTTTCCAGCCGCGCCAACATGCTGTTGATGGTCCTCACCAATCGGCCCAGCTCGTCGTTCGGATCGGCGCCGGGGATGCGCTGGCTCAAGTCCTCGGCGAGGGTGATGCGTTCGGCCGTGCGAGTGATCGCCTCCACCGGCCGCAACACCGTGCGTGCCAGGAACGCGCCGCTGATAGCCGCCAGCAGCAAGGCAAGCGCGCCGCCGAACAGCATCACCGCGCGAATCACCCGCAGCGCGTCCTCGATCACCGTGAGGTTTTGAGCCACTTGCACCGCGCCGACCGGCCGCCGGGCTACGATCAGCGGCACGCTGACCACGCGCAGTCGCGCGCCGCTGCTCGTCTGCACCGTGTAGGCCTGGACACGGCCAGATGCGATCTCCTGAATGGCTGAGGTTGGGATCGGCAGTTCGCGATCTTGCAGGTTCTCGGAAAGCTGTACCGGCCGACCGTTGGCCTGGATGATCTGAATGTAGTATTGGGAAGCAAACACGTCAATCGAGGGCAGCCGCACACGGCCCGACAGGAGCACCGCGGCCGGGTCATTTTCGCTCTGGATCAGGCTGATGACATCCTGGGCCTGGCCAACCAGCCGGTCGTCCATGCCGGACAGCAACAGACTGGCGATCAGCGAGTAGAGCAGCGCGCTGAAACCCAGCAGGGAGATGGCCAGCAGGCCGGTATACCAGAGGGTCAATTTGAGACGAATGGACATGCGGTCATTCTTCCCGCAATGCGTAACCGACCCCGCGCACCGTCTGGATCAGCCGGGGCTCGCCGTTCTCTTCCAGCTTGGCGCGCAGATAGCGGATATACACCTCGATGATGTTCGACTCACCGCCGAAATCGTAGCCCCAAATGCGATCGTAGAGCACATCGCGCGTCAGCACCTGGCGTGGATTCTGCATGAACAGCGCCAGCAGTTCGAATTCGCGCGCGGTGAGCTCGATGCGCCGGTTGCCGCGACGCACCTCGCGACTGCCAAGGTTCATGGTGAGGTCGGCGAAGCGCAATTCGTCGGACGTGCCCGCGCGCTGGTGGCGCCGGAGCAATGCCCGGATACGCGCCAGGAGCTCATCGAAGCTGAACGGCTTCACCAGGTAATCGTCGGCGCCGGCATCCAGGCCCGCCACCCGGTCGGGCACGGCCTCCTTCGCCGTCAGGATCAGGATGGGCACGTCGCTCGCCGCACGCAACCGGCGACATACTGTCAACCCGTCTATGCCTGGCAGCATCAGGTCGAGCAGGACGATATCGGGCGGCCGGTCGCGCGCGGCAGTGAGGCCGCCTTCGCCATCGGACGCGACTTCGACCGTATATCCTTCGTAGATCAGACCACGACGCAACAGATCGGCGATTTGAGCGTCATCTTCGATGACAAGGATTCGCTCAGCCATGGCATTCTCTCGCTGCTTCACCGGCAATGGCACAACGTATTCCAGGTAGTGGTTAGATGGTAAGTGATGCTAGCTCAAGATTGTATTTCGCAATAAACCATTTCGTGACGATGTTGTGATAGACGTCCGACTTGG